>OIDS01000499.1_pt1 | contig 18068 bp, 18 predicted proteins | sample 1581491 | NCBI WGS metagenome assembly OIDS01 (sample SAMEA3882553, study PRJEB24775) | human gut metagenome | biome: human-associated habitat; feature: intestine environment; material: feces | place: Netherlands | collected 2009/2010
CGGCAGCCTTTGCCCAACGGACAAGGTGCTTGTCGATCAGGCCGGTCAGCTCCTCGGCACCGGGGCAGGCGATCAGCCGCATGTCTGCCACACTGGGCTGCTGGAAAAACGACTTGGGGGAAATTTCAATGGACATAATCACAACTCCTTATTGCTGCTTTCCAATCCGAACGATCTGCGTACAAATGCGCATATCTACTTTTATTTTATCACAATTTGACATTTGTGCCATATCAATTTGTTTCACCTGTTGATTTTCTGCGCCTTGCACATCTGTTTTGCTTTTTTCAAAAAGAGACTGTGTGTTTTCGACAAAAAGACAGTCAATTCCCTGCCATTTCGCAAATTTCGGCTGATTTCCGTGGAAAAGTAAGACTTTTCTTTGTCTGAGCAGTCTGCCGGGATCGCTCTTCCGGGAGATAAAAATGCAGTGTGCCGGGCAGCGGAGATGCTGCTGTTTTCGCTCGTTCGCCCTCCCCGGCAGAGCCGCAAAAACAAAGGCATCTGCAACAAATTTGCTGAGCTTCTGAAGCTCAGCAGCGATCGTTGCAGATGCCTTCTTATTTTATATGATTGCGATAGGTGCTTTGTGTTCCGCTTACAGGGCAGCGACCGCAGCCTTCAGGGCATCCACGCGGTCGGTGTTCTCCCACTTCACGCCCAGGTCCTCGCGGCCCATGTGGCCGTAGGCAGCCAGCTTGCGGTAGATGGGCTTGCGCAGGTCGAGGGTGCGGATGATGGCGGCAGGCGTCAGGTCAAAGACCTTCTCCACAGCCTTCTCGATCTTCTCGTCCTCCACGACGCCGGTGCCGAAGGTGTCCACCATGATGGAGACGGGCTTTGCCACGCCGATGGCGTAGGCCACCTGCACCTCGCACTGCTTGGCCAGACCGGCGGCCACGATGTTCTTGGCCACCCAGCGGGTCGCATACGCGGCGCTGCGGTCCACCTTGCTGGGGTCCTTGCCGGAGAATGCGCCGCCGCCGTGGCGTGCGTAGCCGCCGTAGGTATCGACGATGATCTTACGGCCAGTCAGGCCGGTGTCTCCCTGAGGGCCGCCCACGACGAAGCGGCCGGTGGGGTTGATGTAGTACTTGGTGTTCTCGTCCAGCAGCTCGGCGGGGATGGTGGCCTTGATGACCTTCTCCATCACGTCGGCGCGCAGCTGTTCCATGCTGACGGCCTCGCTGTGCTGGCTGGAGATGACCACAGCGTCCACGCGGGCGGGCTTGCCGTCCACATACTCCACCGTGACCTGACTCTTGCCGTCCGGGCGCAGGTAGTCCAGCTCGCCGCTCTTGCGCACCTCGGTCAGCTTCTTGGCCAGCTTGTGGGCGAGGCTGATGGGCATGGGCATCAGCTCGGGGGTCTCGTCGCAGGCATAACCGAACATCATGCCCTGATCGCCTGCACCGCCCACCTGATCGTTGGTGCCCAGTGCAATATCGGGGCTCTGGCCGTCAATGTTGGAGATGACGGCGCAGGTGTCGGCGTCAAAGCCGAACTTTGCGCGGGTGTAGCCGATATCTGCCACCACCTCGCGGACGACCTTCTGGAAGTCCACATAGCAGCTGGTGGTGATCTCGCCCATGATGTGCACAAGGCCGGTGGATGCGCAGGTCTCGCAGGCCACGCGGGCATCAGGGTCGTGGGTCAGGATCTCGTCAAGGATCGCATCAGAGATCTGGTCGCAGATCTTGTCAGGATGTCCCTCGGTAACGGACTCCGAAGTAAACAGGTGTCTAGCCATTTTTTGCCTCCTAAATGTTGCAGTTGCTTGTATTTACCATTCCATCAAGTTTGTTCTGAAAAATAAAAGCGCCCAGAGCCGAAAGCTCTGAGCGTTGCACTCTTATCTTTCGGTTTCCCGCAGGATTTGGCACCTTATGCTCACGCACAGGTTGTCGGGCTTCACAGGGCCTGTCCCCTCAGCCGCTCTTGATAAGTCGGTATTCAATTGGTACGCTCCATATTCTATCATTGCAGCGTCAGATTGTCAAGATAAGTCTCACTTATTTTAGACATTCCTTTTAAATTGATGGAGCATTTCCCTGCTCCGGTGCTGCATGGCTATCCCGGGCGGCGTGGAAAGCGCGCTTTTCCGCGTACATCCGCTGATCCAGCTCCACCAGAAACTTCTCCACGCTGCCGCCCTCGTACTTTGCCACGCCGGTAGAGAAGGACAGCTGAAAGCTGCCCGCCGGAGCGGTTTCGTTATAGTGCTGCACCCGCCGCTCGATGGCGGCGCAGGTCTTATCCAAAAGCTCCTCCGAGCCATGACGGATCAGCACCATGAACTCGTCGCCGCTCATGCGGATGGCTACCGAGTTTGCTGCCAGCGCCCCGGACAGGATGTGCCCGATCTCCTGAATGGCGCGGTCGCCCTCGGCGTGACCGTAGGTATCATTGATCTCCTTGAAGCAGTTCACGTCCATCATGATGCCGTAAACGTCCTTCTCCTGCGTGGCGTGGATGCGGTCCAGACAGTAGTTCATGTACTTGCGCCCAAACAGGCCGGACAGTTCATCGGTATAGCCGCGCAGGCTGCGGGTCTGACTGTCCACAAGCACAAAAGCGATGGCTACTGACAGCCAGCCAAAGGCCATGCCGTAGAATGCGCCCTGCAGCAGCGTGCCCACCGCACAGGTAACCACGAAGTAGTACACCGGGAAAAACTCCACCGTAACGCCATCGCGCTTGGCCTTATGCACCTGCCACACGCTCTCGGCATAATAACTGAACAGCAGCAGATACAGCAAAATATTCAGCGGACCCCGATGGTAAGCGTTGTCCGCCGAAATGGAAAAGATCCACCCCGTGCCAAAAAGGTTTGCCACCAGCAGCACCAAAAGCGCCAGCAGCGGCGCGCCCAGCAGAAAGTGTCTTCTGCGCAGGCGTCCAATGCTGCGGTAGACCCGGAAGTCCACATACAAACACCACGCATAGCCCACGCTCACGGTAGCGCCGGTGCAGACGGTGTTGGTCAGGTACAGCCAGAACCGGCTTACCGCGCCGGGCACGCCGTCCAACAGAAAGCTGATCGTTTCTGTTGCCTGTGCCAGCAGCGTCACCACCAGAATCCGGCAGAACAGCGCTGTTCCAACGCTGTTTTTGCTTTCGCCGCGCACCCGCAGCAAAAGCAGAAAGCTTACCAGCACCGCCCCTGTGCCATTGGCCACAAGGATCTCGGGTATATTCATTGCGTTTCCTCCTCTGCCCGCCTTACCCCATAAAGCGGGCAGACTCCTATTTTATACAATACTTAATTGTATTATACACCCTGCCGCCCCCTGCTGGCAAGGCTCTGGCATAAAAAAGGCCGCTGCACGGCAATTTGTGCAGCAGCCCTTGAGAGATCATCCTTTGCAGTTCAGCCAAGCCCGGAGCTTTGCCGAAATACATTTTTTTGCAGAAAACTTAATAGCCCTTTGCCTGCTCGCCGTTCAGGATCTTGACAGCGCGGGAGGTGCCCAGACGGTCAGCGCCCAGTGCAAGGAAGGTCTCCATATCCTCCACGGTGGAAATGCCGCCGGCAGCCTTGACCTTGCAGCGGCCACGCACGCCCTTGACCATCAGCTCCACATCATGGAAGTTGGCACCGGCGGTGGAGAAGCCGGTGCTGGTCTTGATGTAGTCGGCACCGGCCTCGCAGACGATGTCGCACATCTTTTCCTTCTCTTCCTCGGTCAGCAGACAAGTCTCAATGATGACCTTCAAAATCTTATCGCCCACAGCCTGCTTCACGGCACGGATGTCCTCGCGGACAGCATCGTACTCCTTGTTCTTCAGGCGGCCGATGTTGATGACCATATCCACCTCGGCTGCGCCGTTCTCAATGGCAGTCTTGGCTTCAAAGGCCTTGCTGGCGGTATCCATAGCACCCAGAGGGAAGCCCACCACGCAGCACACGGGGATGCGGCCTGCCATATACTCCACAGCCTGCTTGACGTAGCAGGTGTTGATGCAGACAGATGCGGTGTGGTTTGCAATGGCTTCGTCACACAGCTGCTGGATCTGGGGCCAGGTAGCCTCCGGTTTCAGCAGGGTATGATCGACATGGGACAGGATCTCTTCGCGGTTCATGCTCGTTCCTCCGTTGTTTTACTTGCTGGCACGGCGCACCTTTGCCATGCCCACAGCGCTCAGTGCGATCGCAGTCACCGATGCCGTTGCACCAATGATGCCCAGCACCAGACCGGAAACCAGGAATGCGAACCCTTTCAGACCACGTTTCATAATACCGTACCTCCTAAGATGATTTGATTTGAAAACCTTCTCCGGCGCCACCGGGGAGGGTCTTGCTTACTTTTTCTTAAAGATGATCAGCTTACTGAACACATAGTTCAGCACCACGACCACCACGTTGGAGAATACCTTGACGCACAGCCCCCAGATCTCCTGCGCGGTGATGCGGGTGGTGACAAAAACGGCTGTCGGGCCGTCTGCGCCGCCAATGATGGCAACGCCCGCTACTGATGCTGCTACCGAAGCCGCCGCGCCGGTGTAGCTGCCCGATACTGTCAGGGAACCGCCGAGCAGGCTTTCCATCAGCGCCGCGCCCTGCGCAGCCAGCAGATTGCCGCCCACGATCATGATGGCGGCATCCAGCACCATGGTGCCCAGACGGCAGGTGACAAAGGTGACGAACTCTTTCGCCATGGCTTTGCCGGTGGTCTTGCTGCGGAACACGAACGCCCGGTTGGTGCAGTAGGCAAACAGGATGCATAAGGCGTTATCCAGCACATTGCCCCAGCTGTTGGCGGCAGTATAGCCGAACAGCCGGCTGAACAGCGCGTACAGCACAATGTTCAGCAGGGTGGTCAGCACGCCAAAGATCAGGTAACTGAGCACTTCCCAGTGCTTTTTTAAAAATTTCATCATGGCTTTGTTAACAAAAACAGCCCCGCCGCCGTTTTCCCGGCAACGGGGCTGCAGATCGCATTGTGTCAGAAGCTATGTTTTTGCACGAAGGGCTGATTACTCAGCGTCGTCGTTCAGCAGAGCCTTCATGGACAGGCTGATGCGCTTCTTGTCGAAGTCAACATCCAGCAGCTTCACATCGACCATATCGCCGACCTTCAGTGCGTCGGAGACCTTCTCAACGCGGTCATTGCTGATCTCGCTGATGTGGACCAGACCGTCAACACCCGGCAGGATGCGGACGAATGCACCGAACTTGGTCAGGGACACGACCGGAGCATGGAAGGTGCTGCCGATGGGGTAGTTGTTCTTCAGCTGCTCCCAAGGATTGTCCTCAGCCTTCTTGTAGCCCAGAGAGACCTTGTGGTTCTCGGTGTCGATATCCTTCACATACACCTCGATGGTGTCGCCCACAGAGACGACCTCAGAGGGATGCTTGATGCGGTTCCAGCTCAGCTCGCTGATGTGGCACAGGCCGTCCACACCGCCGATGTCAACGAATGCACCGTAAGAGGTCAGGCTCTTGACGACGCCGGTGTAGGTCTTGCCGACCTCGACGTTTGCCCAGAACTCCTCACGCTTTGCCTTGTTCTGCTCAGCGGTGACCTTGTTGATGCTGCCGACGATCTTGCGGCCAGAGCACTCGGTGACGACCAGCTGAACGTGCTGGCCGACCAGAGCAGTGTAGTCCTCGTCGCGGCGCATAGTGGCCTGAGAACGGGGGACGAACACCTTGACGCCCTTGACGTTGACGACAACGCCGCCCTTGTTGAACTCGGTGACGTCGCCCTCGACGACCTCGCCGGACTCAGCTGCCTTGGCGATCTCTTCCATGCCCTTGCGAGATGCGAGCTTCTTGCGGGAGAGCTGGATGACGCCATCCTGATCCATAACCTTCTCGACGATGAGGTCCAGCTCATCGCCAACCTTCACCAGGTCTTCGACCTTGGCGGAGGAATCATCGGTCAGCTCGCTCAGCTTGACAAAGCCGGTCTGCTTCGCACCGATATCCACCTGGATCTCGTTGGCAGAGATGCTGGTCACGATTCCTTTCACAATACTGCCTGCATGAACACGCTTTTCCTCGGATGCGTTCAGCATCTCCTCAAAGCTCATGCTGTCATTGATTTCTGCGCTCATACTGTTAAGTACCTCCTCAATAATAGACGATGGCGTTGAAGCCCCGGCTGTCACGCCCGCCACTTTAACATCTGCAAACCATTCCGGCCGAAGTTCGCTCGCTGTCTCGACCGTTACGGCACGCGTGTGTTTTGCGGCGACCTGTACCAGCTTTTGGGTATTGGAAGAATGATGACCGCCAATGACAACAATGATGTCGCATTGTTGGCTGAGGTCTTCCGCTTCCTGTTGCCTCGCCCACGTCGCATTACATATTGTATCAAAAATTCGGGCGTTTGTATAGGCTTTTTTGAGAAACTCCGAACTTTCTTTCCATTTTGTTACCTGAAATGTGGTCTGTGCAACTGCAAAAAGGGGTTTTGGGGGGTCAGAAGGGCCGTTCCACGCCTCCAATTCGGCCAAATCGGCAAAAACGAACACCTCGCCCCGGGTGTGTCCCACGATGCCCTGCACCTCCGGGTGGGTCTTATCACCCGCCACCAGCAGCACCGCGCCCTCTTTTTCGGCCTGTGCGGCAATGCGCTGGATCTTCTGCACAAAGGGACAGGTGGCGTCGTGGTAAGGGATGCCGCGCGACTCCAGCTCGTCGTAGATGCTGCGGGGCACCCCGTGGCTGCGGATGACCACCTCGCACCCGGCAGGCACATCCTGCACGGTGTTTACCACCTGTGCACCCTTGCGCCGCATATCCTCCACCGCCTGTGGGTTGTGGATCAGCGGGCCCAGCGTTGCTACCCTGTGCCCCTCGTCCAGCAGCTTATAAGTCAGTTCCACGGCACGGTTCACGCCGAAGCAGAATCCCGCCGTTTTAGCCAAACGGATCTCCATTTTTTACGCTCCCATCTTTTCCCATGCTTCCAGCAATGCCTGCTTGTTGGCACGGAGTTTTTTGGTGTCCCGGCGGCTTTCCATGGCAAACTGTGCTGCGGGCATCGGCTCGCCGTAGATCACCCGCACCCTGCAGAACAGGTGCATTTTCCTGTCCGGGGTGTCGTAGAAGATGCGGCAGGGCACAACGTCCACCCCGGCTTCGGCGGCAATGACAAAAAGACCGCTCTTGGGGGGCAGCAGTTTGCCCTCCTTTTCGCGGGTGCCCTCCGGGAAGATGAGCAGGGTCTTGCCCTGCTTGCAGGCCTCCACCGTCTGCGTGATGACCGCCATCTCGTCCTTGGTGCCGCGGACGCACACGCCGCCGCAGCAGCGGAAGAACCATGTCAGAAAGGCGTTGATCTCGAACAGTTCCTTTTTGGCGAACACCACCATCCGCCTGCCCCACCGGGTGACAACGATGAACACCGGGTCGATGGCAGACACATGGGTGGGCGCAAGGATGTAGCCCTTCGTCTGCACCTTTTTCAGGTTTTCACGCCCCTCCACCCGGATGCGGAAACCGATGTGCCACACAAGCCACGCAAGGGGCACCAGAATATAATATAGTACCATTTTCTATTCCTGTCCTGTTTGTTTTATCAGCCGATCTTCTTGGCAATGATCTGCTTCATGGCATCAAGGCTCTGCTCAAAGTCCAGTTCCGAGGTATCCAGCAGCACGGCGTCCTCCGCCTGCTTCAGCGGGGCGGCGGCGCGGTGGGTGTCCTGATAGTCCCGCTGCTTCACGTCTGCCAGCACTTCCTCGTAGGGAGTATCGATGCCCTTGGCCTGATACTCCTTCCAGCGGCGGGTGGCGCGTGCCTCCGGGCTGGCGGTCAGGAAGATCTTCACCGTAGCGTCCGGCAGCACCACCGTGCCGATGTCCCGGCCATCCATCAGCACATCCTGCTTTTTGGCCATGCTGCGCTGCAAGTCCAGCAGAAATGCCCGCACGGCAGGGTTTGCACCCACGGCAGAGGCTGCCATACCCGCGGCTTCGGTGCGGATGGCGGTGCTCACGTCCTCGTCCTTCAAGTAGATGTGCTGCTCGCCCGCAATGGAGGCCAGCCGCAGCTCGATTTCCGGCAGCAGGGCATCCACCGCCGCATTGTCCTTGGGGTCCTTGCCCGCGCGCAGGGCGTACAGGCCGATGGCGCGGTACATTGCACCGGTGTCCACATAGATATAGCCCAGCTCTGCCGCCAGACGGCGTGCCAGAGTGGATTTGCCTGCACCCGCAGGCCCATCGATCGCAACAGATACCATGATATGTTCTCCTTATTTATATATAGTACACAGCAAAACGGACTGAGCTGCTTTTGACGTATCCCTATCAGCCGCCTGCAATAGCCTTCCCCCGGTCGGGGGAAGGTGGCTGCGAACACAGTGAGCAGACGGATGAGGGCGCGGGCAAGCAACAGCCGTCCGCATTTTTGCTTTTTTACAGGTTATTTGCAAAGCTCTGCGCGGTGCAGAAAGCAATCTGCAGATTATAGCCGCCGGTGTAGGCGTCCACGTCCAGCACCTCGCCCGCAAAGTACAGCCCCAGTGCCTTTTTGCTCTGCATGGTCTTGGGGTCTACCTCCCGCACCGATACGCCGCCGCTGGTGATGACTGCGTGGGCAAGGTCGCCCCGGGCGTCAATGGACACCTGCCAGTGCTTGACCAGCTGCACCAGTTCCCGCTTCTGCTCCCGGGTGATCTGGTTTGCCTTGGTGGCGGGGTCGATGCCCCAGCGCGCCACCATCACCGGCTGCATACTGGAGGGCAGCAGCTTGACCAGCGCCCCCTGCGCTGCGTGGTTTGCCAGCAGGGCAAAGTCCCGGGTGATGCGGTCGTACAGCTGCTCCTCGCTCAGGGCGGGCTTCAGGTCGATCTCCGCGATGTACCTGTGCTTTTTCATGTCCCCCAGATGGCTGGACGCGCTCAGGGTCAGCGGCCCGCTGATGCCAAAGTGGGTAAACAGCATCTCGCCCTGCTCGTCAAAAATAGCCTTGCCGTCCTCCAGCAGGGTCAGGGTGACATTTTTCAGCGCCAGACCCATCATCTTTTTGCAGTCCGGGTCCCGGCTGACAAGGCTGACCAGACTGGGCACCGGCTCCACAAGGGTGTGCCCCGCCTGCTGCGCCAGCTTGTAGCCATCGCCGGTAGAGCCGGTGGTGGGGTAGCTCACGCCGCCGGTGGCTACCAGCACGGCGTCCGCCCGGTACTCCCTGCCGGAAGTGCCCCGCACGCCCACGCAGCGCAGCGCCGGGCCTGCCTTTTTCTTTTTGGGGTGGCGCAGGTTTTCCTGTGCCGCCGGGGCGGGCTCTGCCTCGGGCACGATATCCTCCAGCAGCAGCTTTTTTGCGCCATCATAGACGATGTCGGCGTCCTGCGCATAGCGCAGCAGCGCCTGCCGGATCTCCTCGGCCTTATCCGATACCGGGAACACCCGGCGGCCGCGCTCCACCTTCAGCTCCACGCCCAAAGCTTCGAACAGCTCCATGGTCTTTGCCGGGGGGAACGCGCCCAGCGAGGAGTACAAAAAGCGCGGGTTCGTGCGCACATGGCGCAAAAACTCCTCTGCCGGGCAGTCGTTGGTCACGTTGCAGCGCCCCTTGCCTGTGACAAGGATCTTCTGCCCGGGCTTCTCGGTATGCTCCAGCACCGTCACCTGATGTCCCTGCCGCACGGCGGCACCCGCCGCCATCAGTCCGGCTGCCCCGGCTCCCACGATCAAAACCCTTGCCATCTGTCATCCTCCCAAAATCGCCTGTTGATTCTATTGTATCATACCAGAAACCCCGCACAAAAGCAATGCAGCGCCGCAGGAAATGAATGGATTTTCGGTTCCATGCCATCTTGACAAAGCCGCCGGGCTGCAGTATTCTTTTTACAGACCGTTAGTTTGTAAAAAGGAGTATCTGCCATGCCGCGCAACAAATACCCGGAACAGACTGTGGAAAAGATCTTAGACGCCGCTGCCCTGCTCTTCACCCAGAAGGGCTACCAGAATACCACCCTGCAGGACATCATTGATGCCACAAAGCTTTCCAAAGGGGCGGTGTATCATCACTTCCGCTCCAAGGAGGAGATCGCGCAGCGCGTCGGTGACCGTTTGGGCGACCAGATGTGGGAGCCGCTGCGCCATATCCGGGACGACCCGTCCCTGACCGGGCTGCAAAAGCTGCAGGCGGTGTTTGCAGCATCCTTTGCCGGGCAGCGGCAGCAGCAGATCGCGCAGACCTTGCCGCACCTGTGCAGCAACCCGCAGTTCCTTGCCATGGAACTGACCAACATTGAAGCGCATCTGGCCCCGGAATGTATTGCACCCATGATCCGGCAGGGCATGGCGGACGGCTCCATCCACACCGCCGATGCCAATGCGCTGGCGGAAGCGCTGTTCGTGCTGGCAGACATCTGGCTTTCTCCCCAGACGCGCCCCACCACGCCGGCCCAGCAGCGGGCGCGGAACGTCGTGTTTCAGCAAATGACCCATGCACTTGGGCTGGACCTTTTGACGGATGCACAGGCCGAACAGCTGGTGCAGCTGTGCACACCGGTCAAGGGCTGAATTTCCCGGGCGGAACGCTCCGCCCTTTTTTGTGCACTTTTACAGACCAATGGTCTGTATTTAAAAACAGGAGGTTTCCATGAACACATTTTTCCTCATCGTCCTCGGGCAGATCATCTCCCTGTTCGGCAATGCCGCCCTGCGGTTTGCGCTGCCGCTGTATCTGCTGCGGCAGACCGGTTCCGCTGCGCTGTACGGCGGCATCACCGCGCTGGCTATGCTGCCTGCTCTGGCCGGAATGCTGACCGGCGGCGCGCTGGCAGACCGCTGCCGTAAAGCCCGCCTGATGGCGCTGCTGGATCTGGTGACCACCGGTATTTCGGCGGCAGCCGCTGCCGGGTTGCCGCATCTGCCCCTGCTTCCGCTGATCCTGACCGTGCTGGGCAGTCTGTACGCCATTCAGGGGCTTTACCAGCCTGTAGTACGCGCCTGTCTGCCCCTGCTGCTGAACGGCACCCAGCTGCTGCGCGGCAACGCAGTCATCCAACTGGTGGATACCGTGGACGAGCTTCTCGGTCCCCTGCTGGGTGCTGTTCTGCTGGAGCACCTCGGCATCCGAGGTCTGCTGGTGCTCTGCGGCTGCTGCTTTGCACTTTCTGCCGGGATGGAGCTCTGCCTGCGCATCCCACAGGATGTCCCCCGGGACACAAAGCTCTCCGTCCGTTCTCTGTGGACCGACCTGCGGGAAAGTGCGCGGTTTCTCACCGGGCAGACTGCGGTGCTGCGGTTAGCTGCTGCCATGGCGGCTGTAAACCTGCTGGAAGTCCCCGCCCTCACCGTGGGTGTTCCGGTGCTGGTGGTGCAGACTTTGCAGAAAAGTGATGCCTCCCTTGGTCTTGTGCAGGCGGTGCTGAGCGCAGGCGGCATTTTAGGCGGCGTGCTGGCGGGAACCGTCTTTGTCCGGCATCCCATCCGCAGCGGCACAGGTCTTTTGCTGGCGCTCAGCGGCGTGTGCGCCGCGCTGGGTCTTGCCCTCCGGGTGCCCACGCTCCAGTTCGGCAGCATTTTGGTGCTGGGTGCCGTGTTTATGACCGTGGCGGCACTGTTCAACGTGTGGTTCTTTGCGCAGCTGCAAATGCTAGTACCACAGGCACAGCTGGGCAAGACGACCGCCTGCCTCTCTGTGCTGGCCTGCCTGACCCAGCCCATCGGGCAGGCAGCCTATGGCAGTGCCTTCCAGCACTGGGCTGCGCACCCGGCAGATGTACTGCTGGCAGCCGGGGTGCTTTCGGCGCTGGTTCTCTGGCTGCTGCAAACGCGCCGTACCGCCTGACGCAGCAAAAAAGGAGCCGCTATTGCAGCCCCTTTTATGGTTTGCTTACTCCGGCAGCTTTGCCGGGTCGAGGTAGCTTTCGCCCTGCTTTACCTCCACATGGATGTGACTCTCCTCGGCGCACTCGCAGCCGACCGTGCCCACCGTGCCAAGCTTCTGCCCGGCGGTCACGGTGTCCCCGGCCTTAACGTCCGGGTCAGCCACGCCGCACAGCCGCCAACTGCGGCCAGCGGCATCCTCCAGCACCACCACAGTGCCCCAGTTGCCCTCTGCCCCGGCAGAGACTACCTTGCCCGCCACAGGTGCCGCTACCGCAGCGCCCTGCGTGCAGGCATAGTCTACGCCGTTGTGGGTGCGCCAGTCCCCAAGGGTCTTGTTATACACCAACTCATCGCCGCTGAAGGCGTTGAGCACGCGCCCCGGCATAGAGGGCGCGGCGGCAGGCTGTGCCGAACTGCTGGCAGGCGAGGATGCGCCTTGCAGTGCCGAGGGTTCGCGCAGCGAACCAGAGCCAGACTGCGCACCAGAGGACGCCCCAGAGGGCGTCTGCTGCGGCACATCTGCCTTGCTGTTTGCAACGTCGGTCACGGGCTGCTGCCATGTGGTGTCCTCCTGTGCGTCCCAGTCCGGTTCTGTTTCCGGGGTGGTCTGTTGGGTGGTGCCGGGGGCGTTCAGCCCATCCAGACTTTTTTGCAGTTCTGCCCGCAGGGCGCGCACCGCCCACACCCCCGCCGCAGCCGCAGCCAGCAGGCTTGCGGTCAGCAGCAGAGCAAAGCCCTTGCCGTGCAGAAATTTTTTGATCTGCTCCATGCTTGTTACTCCCATCTGTCCGTTTTGTGTACGGGGTCTTTTTCTGGGTTTAGTGTGGGACAGCGGCGGGCAGTTTATACAAAGGGATAAAAAAGACAGCGAAAAATAAATCAGCCAAGCCCTGCAGGCTTGGCTGATTTACAGATCATAAAGTTCTTTCTGCGCTTAGTCGCGGCGGCGGCTGTTCAGACCCAGCAAACGCACCACATACAAGAAGATGTTGATGAAGTCCAGATACAGCGTCAGTGCACCGTAGATGGAAGCCTTTTCCGCCAGCTCGCTGTCCCCTGCGTAGTAGGAGTACATCTGGCTCAGCTTCTGGGTGTCGTAGGCGGTCAGCAGCATAAACACCACCAGACCGATGCCGGAATACAGCACCGTGCTCATAAAGCCCATGCCGAACAGCACACCGACGAAACCGGTGATAAGCAGCGCAAACAGCGCCATCATCAGCTTGGGACCCCAGCCGGACAGATCCTTGTGGGTGGTAGTGCCGTAAACTGCCATCAGGCCGAAATACAGCGATGTGGCAAGGAAGGCCAGCACCAGCGTGCCCAGATCAAAGGCAAGGAAATAATAGCTCAGCACCATGCCGTTGAGCAGGGCGTAGCCTAAAAATACTCCTCTTGCCGCGCCCACGGACATATTCTGCACCCGGGCGCTCAGCACGAACACCAGCGCCAGCTCGGCAATGGTGAACAGCAGGTACAGCGAGTTGACCACATAGAACAGCGGGGTGGTGGCGGTGACAAAGGCCGCCGCAAAGGTGATCAGCAGTCCCAGCGCCATCCAGCGGTAGGTGCGGGTCATATAATCAGCCGAGGTCATTGTAGGCTCTGCATAGCCACGGTTGTAATTGTTGTAACTCATCTGGGTTCCTCCAGTCTATTCTGCCGGAGCATTTCTCTCTTGCTCCGGTCTACGGAATATAGTATACTGCATAGAAATGAACGTTTCATGAAAAAGGCTGTGATATTGTATGTCCCTTGGACTTTATCTGCATATTCCCTACTGCTTTTCCAAATGCCGGTATTGTGATTTTTATTCCCACCCCGGGGAGCGGGGCGTACCGGACGCTTATGTGGACGCGCTTCTGCGGGAGCTGCACCGCTTTGCGCCAAACGCGCCCCTGCGGCCGGATACCGTTTATTTCGGCGGCGGCACGCCCAGCCTGCTCACCCCGGCGCAGGCAGAGCGGCTCATCCGGGCAGCAGAGCCCGTGTCCGGTGCAGAGATCACCTTGGAAGCAAACCCCGAGACCGTCACCGAGGAGAGCCTGCGGGGCTTCCGGGCGGCGGGGGTGAACCGCATCTCCTTCGGGGTGCAGTCTGCCCGGGACACCCAGCTGCGCACCCTTGGCCGTCCCCACAGCGCCAAGCAGGCGCGGGCAGCCTTTGCCGCCGCCCGGCGCGCCGGGTTCGAGAACATCAGCGGCGATATCATGCTGGCGCTGCCCCATTATACGCAGGCCGAGTTTGACGAGACACTGGAGCTGATCGAAAAAGGCGGGGCGACCCACATCTCGGCCTACCTTTTAAAGATAGAGCCGGACTCTGCCTTCGGCAAGCACCCGCCGGAGGGGCTGCCCACCGGCGATGAAGCCGCCGATTTCTATCTTTACGCCGTGGAGCAGCTGGAACACCACGGCTACCGCCAGTACGAGATCTCCAACTTTGCAAAGCCGGGCTATGAGGGCAGGCACAACCTCATCTACTGGGACTGCGGCGACTATCTTGGCCTTGGCCCTGCGGCGCACTCCTGCATGGGCGGCAAGCGGTTCTGCTACGCACCGGACACCGCCGCCTTTCTGCAGGACGCCGCCGCGCCCATCATGGACGGCAATTGCGGCGCAGAGGACTACCTGATCTTACAGCTGCGGCTGCGCAAGGGGCTTGACCTTGCAGCCTACAAAGCCATATACGGCAAGCAGTTTTCCACCGCACAGCTGGCCTTTGTTCAAAACTGCGTCCGCGCCGGGTATGCCACCTTCGATGGCAGTACCCTCGCTCTGACCCCCGCCGGGCTTATTGTTCAGAACAGCATCCTTGCCCAGCTGCTGTAAGCCCTCTCAGTCTTTGGCTCTTGTCCCCAGCTTTTCCAGTTCCACCACCGGCCAGCCAAGGGCGCGGATAGCGCTTTCGTCGTGGGTAGCCAGCAGCACCGGCTTGCCCGCGCAGCGCTGCCGCAGCAGTGCCGCTGCCCGCTGCAAGGTGTCCGGGTCCATGCCGGTAAAGGGCTCGTCCAATAGCAGGGTGTCGCTGGGTGCCCACAGCGCCCGCAGCAGCGCCACCCGCCGCTTTTGCCCGCCGGAAAGCCTGCGGGCAGGCAGCTGCAAGGCTGCAACATCCATTCCAAGTTGTTGAAAGTCGCTTATAATTTGCTCTTTGTACTGGTTTTCTGCCCCCGGAAGCACCAAGGTGACGTTCTGCACGGCGTTCAGCTGGGGACAAAGGCGGTCTTCCTGAAAGACCGCTGCCACCCGGCCCACGCCCTCCACGCTGCCGGCGGTGGGACGTTCCAGCCCCATCAGGATGCGCAGCAGGGTGGTCTTGCCCCAGCCGCTGGGGGCCCACAGCACCACGGGAGCATCCACCTCCATGCACAGGTCGGTGAAGAGCGGCGCTGCGCCGAACTGTTTTGTCAGATGTTGAAGCTTCAGCATTTTGTCCCCTCCTCTCCCAGCACTGCGCCCACGGCTTTATCCAGTGCAAGCAGGAACAGCTTTTCAAAGCCTGCGCTCAGCAGGATGATGACAAAGGTCCACGCAAACAGCTCCCCTGTGGAAAGGGTGATCTTGGCGCGATACAGCGCATCGCCGATGCTGCCGTTGGGCAGGCCGATGACCTCGGCCGCCACACCGCTTTTCCAGCAGATGCCCAGCGCCACGCTGCACCCCTGCCGGAAGGCCGGAAGCACCGCAGGCAGCCAGATCGACCGCAGGCGGCGCCCCGGCGGCAGACGGAACACCGCTGCCATCTCCAGCAGCTGCACGTCTGCACCGGCAATGCCGGTGCGCACCGCGCCGTACAGCACCGGCAGCACCATCAGAAAGCTGATAAGCACCGAAAGCGCACTGCCCCGCACCCAGACCAGCGCCAGAATGATAAAGCTTGCCACCGGCGTGGCCTTGACCAGCTGCATCACCGGAGCCAGCAGTGCATCGGCGGCGCTCCACCGGGCGGCGCACACCGCCAGCACCACGCTGACCACTGTGCCCAGCACAAAACCCAGCAAAATGCGCCCTGAGCTGAAGCCCACCCGCTGCCAGAAATCTGCCCTCGGCAGCAATTGCACCAAAGTGCGCAGCGCCTGCACCGGCGATACCAGAAACACCTCCTGCCCGATGGCCATGGCTGCGGCCTGCCAGACCGTCAGCCAGAACGCCACCGCCAGCAGACGGCGGAAAAACTGCTTGTTCTGCTTCATAAACTGCCCTCTTCCGCTTCCTATTATAAGGTATAGTATACCATACCGTCCCGCAAAGGGGAATGACCTGTGCACCACCTGCGGCGAGTCGGCTCGCTTTGTATATACTTTTATTCAACCGTCGTATACTTGACATGAATTTACATCCAGCGTAAACTGGGTACAGTACACGGTGCACCTTTGCGCCGACGCAGGAAAGAGAGGACGGTATTGACAAAAGCGCTCAAGGGCCGCAAGCTGCTGCTTGTCGGTTTTACGTTATTTTCCATGTTTTTCGGGGCGGGCAACCTGATCTTCCCACCCGATCTGGGTGCAAAGGCGGGGGTAAACTTCTGGCCCGCCTTTCTGGGGCTTGTCATCAGTGCCGTGGGTCTGCCCGTGGCAGGGGTCATCGCAGTGGCACGGGCAGACGGTCTGGATAAGCTTGCCGGGCGGGTGCACCCGGTATTCGCACAGGTGTTCATGATTTTGATCTACCTGTCCATCGGGCCGTGTCTGGCCATTCCGCGCACCGCAAGCACCTCGTTTGCCATGCTCACCCCGCTGCTGGGCAGCAGCGCCGGGCTGCAGCTGGGGTACTCCGTGCTGTTCTTCGGCGCGGCCTTTCTGGTAGCGCTGCGCCCGGACAGGCTCACCCGCTGGCTGGGCAGGCTGCTCTGCCCCTGCCTGCTGGTTCTGATTTTGATCCTGTTCGGCGGCTGTTTGCTACACCCGCTGGCGGCGCAGTACGGTGCGCCCACCGATGCGTATAGTTCAGCGGTCATTTTACAAGGCGTATTGTACGGTTACCAGACCATGGACGCCCTTGCCGCACTGAACTTTGGCGCGGTCATCGCCATGAACATCCGGGCGCAGGGCGTTGCCCGGGAGCAGGACGTGCAGCGCAGTGCCATCCGTGCCGGTCTTGTGGCAGGCGGGCTGTTGCTGGCGGTCTATGCCATGCTGGGGCACGCCGGAGCGTTGACCGGTGCCGCCGTGCCCGGTCTTGCCACCGGTGCCGAGGTGCTGACCGTGCTGGCGGAGCGGCTGTTCGGTAAAGCGGGGCTGGTGCTGCTTGCGGCCATCTTTATGCTGGCCTGCTTCAACACCTGTGTGGGGCTGATCGCCTGTGTGGGAGAGTATTTCCACACTCTGCTGCCCCGCATCCCCTACCCTGCTCTTGCCGCCTTTTTTGCCGCTGCCAGTATGCTGATCGCAAATCTGGGGCTGGCAGAGATCCTGCGTCTGTCCGTCCCGGTGCTCAACGCGCTATACCCGGTAGCCATTGTGCTGATCGCGCTTTTCTTCGTGCCCGGGCTGGAGCAGCGCCGCCGGGTCTACCCGCTGTGCATTGGCTGCACCGCCGTGCAGAGCATTGCCGCCGCGCTGCCGCTTGGCGCACTTTCTGCCCTTGCCAACGCCCTGCCACTGGCGGCACTGGGCTTTGGCTGGGTGCTCCCGGCTGCCGCCGGGCTGCTGGCAGGCATTCTTTTAAGCAGAACTGAAAAATAATAGGAGATTTTACTATGATCCAGCCCATCATGCACGACCCGCTGTTTCTGGCGCAGAAGTCCGCCCCCGCCACCCCGGAGGATGCCCCTGTTGCGCGGGACTTACTGGACACCCTGACCGCCCACGCCGACGGCTGTGTGGGCATGGCTGCCAACATGATCGGCGTGCGCAAGCGCATCATCGCGGTGGAAGCTGAGGACGGGTATTTAGTGCTGTTCAACCCGGTCATCCTGAAAAAGTCCGGCCAGTACGAAGCCGAAGAGGGCTGTCTTTCGCTGGAAGGTGTGCGGAAAACAAAGCGCTGGCAGAGCATCAAGGTGCAGTACCAGACCATGGACGGCAAACCCCGCATCAAGACCTTTACCGGCTGGACAGCACAGATCATCCAGCACGAGATCGACCATTGCGATGGAATATTGGTTTAATCTTTTATCACGCACAAAGCCCCCGAGGGTGTGACCCCCGGGGGCTTTGCTATGCTGTAACAGAGAAATGAAGGTGTTATTGTTCGCTTAAAACCTCTTGCGGTGCCCTGCATCCGCTTCGACCCTTGGGCGGGTCTCGCGTCTTGCAGACCGCTGCG
>OIDS01000510.1_pt1 | contig 17795 bp, 19 predicted proteins | sample 1581491 | NCBI WGS metagenome assembly OIDS01 (sample SAMEA3882553, study PRJEB24775) | human gut metagenome | biome: human-associated habitat; feature: intestine environment; material: feces | place: Netherlands | collected 2009/2010
CATGCGGATGACCCGGTCGCCCAGCCGCAGCCCCGCCTGCTTTGCAGGGTTCACCGTACCGGCGGCGGTATGCACCTCGGAAAAGCCCACGACAAGCGCCCCCTCTGAGAACATCTTCACCCCAAAAGGCGTGCCGCATACCGTAACCGTGGGGCGCTGCATCACGGTGGCGCGGATGGTCTTGACCGGCAGCCAGCCGCCCAGCGCCAGCGTAGTCTGATAGCTGCCCGCTGCCCGGGTGCTGGCCACATTGCGGCTGCCGTGCCCGCGCAGCGGTTCCACCCAGCCAAAGCGCGGCAGCATGAGCGGCTGTTCCGGTTCCAGATAAACCTGCTCCGGCAGGGCGCACCACAGCCAGCCCAGCGCCGCCACGGCTGCCACCAGCAGATAAGCCCCTATGATCTTTATCCACCTGACGATGCTGTGCTTGGACATTTTACGGCCTCCCTGCGCATTTTTCGGATTTATTATGCGCAGAAAAGGGCGAAAATAACAGGGCTTTCGCAGATGCCGCTTTCCGCTTCAGTCCCTTCCCGTAAAAATGGAAGCCCGGAAGATCCGCAGACCTTCCGGGCTTGCTCTATCTGTCACAAACGATTTTTCCGCAGCGCAAAAGCGTGGTACGGCGGCAGTGCGCCTTATTTTTCATCGTGCAAAGTGCCGGTGCCGCCCTCCACCACGCCGTCATGCTTGAGCACGGCGGTAATGGTGCCAAAGAAGCACTTTACATCCAGCCCAAAGCTGATATGCTCCACATACCAGCCGTCCAGCTTTGCCTTTTCGGCAATTTCCAGTTCGTCCCGGCCGTGGATCTGCGCCCATCCGGTCAGCCCCGGGCGCACATCGTTTGCGCCGTACTTGTCCCGCTCAGCCAACAGGTCGTACTGGTTCCACAGCGCCGGGCGCGGCCCGATGACTGCCATATCCCCCACAAGGATGTTCCACAGCTGCGGCAGCTCGTCCAGACTGGTCTTGCGCAGAAAGCGCCCCATGCGGGTGATATACTGCTCCGGGTCGTGCAGCAGATGGGTAGGCATATCGTGCGGGGTGTCGATGCGCATGGTGCGGAACTTGAGGATCTGGAAATGCCGCTTGCCGATGCCTACCCGCTTCTGCCGGAAAAACACCGGCCCGGGCGAGTCCAGCTTGATGGCAACAGCCAGAAGCAGCAACAGCCACGAAAGGCACAGAATGCCGCAGGCCGACAGCAAAATATCCAGCAGCCGTTTGATCCGATTTCGATACATAAATAAAACTTCCTCCGTTTTCTACGGGTGTACCGCTTTATTATAGCAGTATGGGCAGCATTTTTCAATTGCAGGCTGTGCCCGGCGGCTGATATTTGGCGATTTTGGAGGAAGTGGACGCTTTACCTCTTGTTTTTTACCTAATATCGCGCTATAATAGGCAATTGCTATGTCAATTCAGGTTTATTATAGGAGGTAGATAACTCATGGCTATGACCAGCCGTTCCGCAGACCTGACCAGCGGGCCCATGCTGCAAAAGATCATTTTGTTTTCCGTGCCGCTGGCGGCATCCAGCATTCTGCAATTGCTGTTCAACGCCGCCGACGTTGTGGTGGTGGGGCGCTTTGCGGGCAGCACGGCGCTGGCCGCTGTTGGCTCCAACGGTGCGCTGATCAATCTGCTGGTCAACCTGTTCGTCGGGCTTTCGCTGGGTGCCAACGTGGTGGCAGCCCGGTGCTTTGGTGCCCGGGACGAAAAAGGCGTGCAGGATACGGTACATACCGCCGTGGCGCTGGGCTTGGTCAGCGGCGTGCTGCTGGCGGTGGTGGGCTTTTGCACCGCGCGCGGCCTGCTGGAGCTGATGAGCTGCCCGGAGGATGTGATCGGTCTTTCCGCCCTGTACCTGAAGATCTATTTTATCGGAATGCCCATGACCATGCTGTACAACTTCAGCAGTGCGCTGCTGCGGGCCGTAGGCGACACCAAGCGCCCTCTGTACTGTCTGGCCGCTGCCGGCGTCATCAACGTGGTGCTGAATCTGGTCTTTGTCATCGGCTTTTCCATGAGCGTGGCAGGCGTGGCACTGGCCACCATCATCAGCCAGACCGTGTCCGCGCTGCTGGTGACCGGGATGCTCGTCCGGGAGGAGGGTGCGCTGCGGCTGGACCTGCGGCGGCTGGCCTTCCACGCCGGGACGCTGAAGCAGATCTTGCTCATCGGTCTGCCTGCCGGGCTGCAAAGCACGGTGTTTAGCCTTTCCAACGTGGTCATCCAGTCCTCCATCAACTCCTTCGGCTCCATGGTGGTGGCGGGCAACTCTGCCTCCTCTAATCTGGAGGGCTTTGTGTACACTGCCATGAACGCCTTTGCGCAGGCCGCTGTCACCTTTACCAGCCAGAACATCGGCGCACGCAAGTACCACAACCTTGACCGGGTGATCCGCAATTGTCTGCTGTGTGTCGTGGTGACCGGCCTTGTGCTGGGCGGCGGCGCAGCGCTGGCAGGGAACCAGCTGCTGCGCTTCTACTCCTCGGACACCGCGGTCATTGCTACCGGCATCGAGCGGTTAAGGATCATCTGCGGCTCCTATCTGCTGTGCGGCATCATGGACGTGCTGGCCAGCAGCCTGCGCGGCCTTGGCTACAGCGTGCTGCCCATGGTGGTGAGCCTTGTGGGCAGCTGCCTGCTGCGGCTGGTATGGATCGCCACCATTTTCCAGCTGAACCGCACCCCCTTTATGCTGTACATCAGCTACCCCATCAGCTGGACGCTGACCGCACTGGTGCATCTCGGCTGTCTGCTGGTGGTACGGCGGCATCTGCGTCAGAACCAGCAGCAGACACAGGCGGTATAATCAATTTCGAACAAAGCAACGCCCTTTCGGTTATAACTCTTCCCGTGAAAAAGCAGTTCCGAAACGCCCGCAGGCGTTTCGGAACTGCAAATAAAAAATATTTTTCCTCTGACGTTGCCCAAAGCAAAGCGGAGGGCATTTGAAATCTTCTCACCAAAAAGGACTGCTGCGTCAAACGATGCAGCAGTCCTTTTTTCACAGGGCCACATCCAGTGCCATCATCAGCGCAAACCCCAGCACAATGCTGATGACACCGGCCACTTCATCCGGTTCCACCGCCTCAGGGATCATCTCCTGTGCGGTCACACACACCATACAGCCCGCCGCCGCACTCATGAGCCACGGCAGCGCTGCACCTACCCACTCGGCCAGCACAAAGGCCAGCACCGCACCCAAGGGCTCCACCAGCCCGGACGCCGCCCCTGCGGCAAAGGACTGCCCCCGGGTGCGCCCGCTCTGGGTCAGCGGCAGACTGACCGCCGCACCCTCCGGGATATTCTGCAAGCCGATTCCGAGGCTCAGCGCCAGCGCTCCGCTTACGGCGTCTGCGTCCCCGTGCAGCGCCAGTGCCGCAGCAAGCCCCACCACCATGCCCTCCGGCAGGTTGTGCAGGGTGACCGCCAACACCATGCGCCCGCAATGCCCGGGGCCGCCCGCCAGCAGCTGCCCGGCGGCATCCTCCAGTCGCAAAAGCCCCACAGCACCTAAAATAAGCCCCAGCGCCGGGGGTACCCATGCCGCCCTGCCCTGCGACCGGGCTATGGCCGGCAGCAGCAGGCTCCATACGCTGGCCGCCAGCATGATACCCGCCGCCATTCCGCACAAAATGCGCCGGGTAGCCGGTCTTGCCTGCCTGCGCAGCAAAAACACCCCTGCTGCTCCCAGCGCGGTACACGCCGCCGGAAACAGCCAGACCCCAAGTATGAAAACGATCCGGTTCAAACCGCATTCCCCCTTTGCCCTTTGTATGCACAAACGGGCAAAAAGGTGCGGTTTCAGAATGCGATAGCTTCCTCTTCGCTGTCATAGGGCAGGCCGGTGTCGGGGTTCATGGGCGGCACGGCCGCTGCGGTGTCTGCCTTTACCTTGCAGATCACGGCATCGCACAGGATGTACTTCACCTTTGCCACAGCGGTGTTGCCGATCTTATCGTACAGACGGCCTGCACTGTAGCAGTCCCCCTTTACGGTATGGGTGCTGTTGGCCACATAGCCCACCTTGCCCAGCCCCGGCAGCTCTGCCCGGATGGCTTCGCGGTCGGCCTGATTCTCCGGCTCCTTGACCAGACGCACCTTCTGCCCTACTGCAAAGGGCATCGTGCCGTAGCGGTAGTTCAGGCCGGTCAGTGTTACATAATACTTCATGGTTTTACCTCCTTAGAAATCCTCTTCGCTGCTGTCGCAGCTGTCTGCATCGCAGTCTGTGTCATCGGACGCAAAGCTGTCGGTGCTGTCCGTGCTGAAATTGCGCTCGAATGCGGTCATGTACTGGGCATAGCCCTCATCGCCGGTGCCGAAGTAGCCAAAATCAAAATCTTTCATCGTATTATCCTCCGCAAATGTTCTTGTCGTTCAAGCCTTCCGGGGGATGTCCGTCCCTCGTTATGCTTCTATTATCCACATTTGCAGTCCAATAAAAAGGATTTTCGGCAGATCATTTCAAGTTTTTTCTACTTTGTGTTCCCCGCCCGGCGGTGCAGGCTTTGCTCTGTACCCACAGCATACCACACTCTGCCGGGTAAGAGGTCAACTGCTGGGCGACATTCTGCAAAAGCGGGTTCTACAGCAGATAGCAGCCCGTCTTTTTGCGGTTTTATTTTTGCCAAAAAGTCTTTGACTTTTGGCGAAATTTTATGACAACTATGTAGATTCTTTACATAGATTATAACTTTCGACCAAAAACCTCTTGATTTTTTTCAAAAACGGATTAGAATATAGCATCGCAGTGAGGTGCTACCGAAGGCCCGCTGCGAAACACACATAGGAAAAACAAGGAGATCATTGATATGAAACTCAAGAATATTTGCATCGCTGTTGTTGCTCTGGCTCTGGCTGCTGGCATGACCGCTTGCGGTGGCTCTGCTTCTACCGCTGCTTCTTCCTCTGAGGCTGCTTCCGCAAGCACCACCGCTGTTTCTTCCGAGGCTGCTTCTTCTGAGGCTGCTTCCAGCGAGGCTGCTTCCTCTGAGGCTGCATCTTCCGAGGCCGCTTCCTCTGAGGCCGCTTCCAGCGAGGCTGCTTCTTCTGAGGCTGCTTCCACCACTGCCGCCTAAGTTTAACGCGCACAGCGTACATAACAAGATAGCAAAAGGCCGTTGCACATTGTTTTGTGCAGCGGCCTTTTTGGTTGCGCAGAAAGATTTTAAATGCCCTCCGCGTGCGCTATGGGCATAACCAGCGGAATGATTTTTTCTTTTTCGGGATACCGGGGCGTCCGCGGACGCCCCGGTATCCCATTTTATGAAAAAAGACCGCCGCACAAAGCCATGTACAGCAGTCTCCTTACGTTTGAAAAGTAAGCTTCCCAGTATCATTTTTCAAGGATCGCGCGGATCTGGGCAAGGTCGGCAGCAAAGGCGATATTCCGCTGCCGCGCCGGGGTGGAAAGCCCCATGGTGATCATCTGCTGCAAAAGCCGGTGCAGGGGCTGGTAGTAGCCGTTCAGATCGTAGAGGATGCAGGGTGCGTCCAGCTGCCCCAGCGACAGCTTGCTGATGACCTCGGTGATCTCCTCCAGCGTGCCGGTGCCGCCGGGAAACGCGATAAAAGCATCCCCCAGCTCGATCATTCTGGTCTTGCGGGCGGGGATGTCCTCGGTCACGATCAGCTCGGTCAGGCCCTCGTGCTGCAACTCTGCGTCCAGAAAGCACTTGGGCTCTACGCCGGTCACCCTGCCGCCTGCGGCCAGCACACTGTCGGCTAAAAGCCCCATCAGGCCGCTTTTGCTGCCGCCGTACACCAGCGCGTTGCCGCTTTCGCCGATCCAGCGCCCCAGCTGCTGCACAGCCTGTGGCAGTGCAGGGTCGTTGCCAAGGCTTGCGCCCAGATACACGGTAATGTTCATTGCAGTATCCTTTCTTGCCGGGTCAGATGCTCCACAGCACTGCGCCCAGCACCGCAGAAAGCAGGATCATCCCGATGGGAGACGGCGCTTTCTGCGTTTTCTTTTTATAGGCAAAATGCAGAATGCTCAAAAGGGCAAACACTGCCAGCGCACGCACATCCGGGGCAAAGCCGCCGGAAACGGTGGTAAAGCCCCCCAGCGTGGAAAGCCCCATGGTGCAGGCGGTGGCCAGGATCATAGCCACCACGCAGGGGCGCACCCCGGCCAGAAAGGCGTTGACCCCGGCGTACTTCATCAGGCTGTGCAGCGCCGCCGCAATGAGCAGGATGATGACAAAAGAAGGCAGCACCACCCCCACCGTTGCCGCAAAGGAGCCTGCCAGTCCCGCCTGCGAAGCGCCGATAAAGGTAGCCATATTCACCGCCAGCGGGCCGGGGGTGGACTCTGACACTGCGATAAAGCTGAGAAACTCGCTCTCGGTCAGCCAGCCGTGCCCCAGCACCGTTTCCCGCACCAGCGAGATCATGCCGTAGCCGCCGCCAAAGGACACAGCACCAATGACAAGGAAGTTCCAGAACAATTGCAACAGGATCATTTTGTGCCGCCTTTCTTCCCCTGCCCTACCGCATAGGCCAGCACCCCGGCTGCGCCGCAAAGCAAAATGCAGCAGATGGAGGAAAACTTTACCGCCAGCACAGAGCAGCCCACCATGGCCGCCAGCACCACCGCCACCACTGCCGTGTTGAAGGGGGTGCGCTGCAGATTTTTGAGCATCTTGACCCCTGCGGACAGGATCAGGTAGATGACGCAGGCCTGTATGCCTTTAAAGGCATTGGCTACCACCGTCAGCTGCAAAAAGCGGTCGAAAAACAGCGAAATAAGATAAATGACTGCAAAGGACGGCAGGCACACCGCCAAAGTGGAAGCCGCCGCACCGGCGGCACCTGCCAGCTTATAACCGATATAGGTGGCGCTGTTCACCGCCACAGGGCCGGGGGTGGACTCGGCAATGGCGACCATATCCAGAAACTCCTCCCGGGTGAGCCAGCGCTTTTCCTCTACAAATTCGTGCTCCAGCAGCGCCACCATGGCGTAGCCGCCGCCAAAGGTAAAGGCACCGATCTTAAAAAAGGTGCCGAACAATTCTCCGGTTTTGGACATAGGCATCCCTCCATGTTTTTACTGCTTGACCGGCTCCAGCTCCAGATAGCACTCGAAAGCCGTTTTGTCTGCGCGCTTGGCAATAAAGTACCAGCCATCATCCGAGGGGGTGTAGAACACCTCCACCTGCTGCCCCATGGGGACTTCGCGGTGATAGTTGATGGAAGCGAACTTTACAACGTGATCGCGCATGATCTCCAGCGGCAGCGCGTCACAGACGATATCCAGATAAAAAGCGTTGTTGATGTGATAGTGCAGGTCGCACTGGGAGTAGCGCGCCGTAACCAGACCGGCGCTGGTCAGGCTGTCCCGGCGTTTATGCAGCAAAAGGGGCAGCTCCTCTTTCACCGTCTCGTTCCAGTATCCCTCTACCGTCCAGCCCGGCTGGCGCAGGATGTGCCCATCCTCAAGGCTGGACATGATCCAGCGGCTGTCCACCATGGCAACCTCCTGTCCGGCTTCGTCCGTAAGGGTGGTGACGCGCTTGATAGAGCCGCGGAGAGCCTTTTCTGAGCGGGAGCAAAGGGTCAAAGTCTCGCCACGGCGGGGCACGCGGCTGAACCGCAGCGCCTGCTTGCCCACCAGAAACGCTACGCCGTGATCCTCAAAGAACTTATCGTCCATGCCAAAGTGGCGGGCGTGCATGGTGGAGATCTGCTCCACATAGCGCAGCAGGGCGCTGGCCTTGAGCAGGCTGTGGCAGTCTGCATCGGCATTTTCTACCACGGCGGTGCCTTGATAATAAAACTGTTCCATAGTCTTTCCCTACTATCGGAAAAAGGCCGCCGCACCACGTTCGGGACGGCAGCCTTGGTTGAACGATCAATACTGATTGCGGGTCTTTCTGCGCACCTTGCGCCAGATATTGAAGCAGGCCAGCGCCAGCATGGCCAGAAGCAACAGCAAAAACAGGTAGCTGCCGCCGCCTTCATCGTAGCTCTTCATCTCACTCCACTTCAGGTCCAGTTCGCTGTTCACCTCGTCGCTCAGGGCGGTGAACACCTTCTCGCGGGCGGCATCCTCTTCAGACGGGTAGGCGATCTCGCTGGTTTTCAGATCCTCGTCCAGCACCTCCCATACATCGTGCATGGGGGTGGTGTAGCCGATATACTCGCTGTTGGCCTTGCCGATGTCGGTCTCGCACATGAAGTTGATGAACATCTCGGCGGCTTCCTTGTGCTCGCTGGCGGCAGGCACAGCCATGCAGTCCACCGAAAGCACACTGCCCTCCTCCGGGAACACCCAAGCCAAGTCCGGGTTATCATCGATCATGGTGATGGCATCGCCGGAGTAGTACACGCCGATAGCAGCCTCGCCGCCGATCATCTTATCAAAGATCTCGTCCATGACGTAGGCCTGCACCAGCGGCTTCTGCGCCTTGAGCTCTTCCACCACCTCGTCCACCTCTTCCGGGGTGGCGGGGTTGATGCTGTGGCCGCTCTTGAATGCAGCGATAGCGTAGGCGTCGCGGCTGTTGTTGAACATCAGAATGTTGCCCGCATACTGTTCGTCCCACAGGTCTGCCCAGCAGGTGGGGGCTTCGTCTACCATCGTGGTGTTGTAGATGATGCCGGTGGTGCACAGCATATAGGGCACGGTGTAGGCGTTCTGCGGGTCGTAATCCGGGTTGCGGTAGCCTGCATCGATCTTTTGGAAATTGGGGATATTGTCGTAGTCAAGGGGCGCAAGCATCCCCTCGTTGATCATCTTTGCCACCATGTAGTCGGAGGGGATGATCACATCGTAGTTGGCTGCGCCGGACTTGAGCTTGGCGTACAGGGACTCGTTGGAGTCGAAGGTGGTGTAGTTCACCTTGATGCCGGTCAGCTTTTCAAAGGCGGCCACCACGTCCACGCTGTCGTCCGAGCCGTTGGAGATGTACTCGCCCCAGTTATAGACGTTCAGGGTGACGTTCTGCCCCTTGAAGCGGGTCCAGTCGTAATCGTCCGACACCGAGACGTCCTCGGTGACCTCAATGGTACCGGCGGCAAGCACCGGCAGTGCAGCGCACAGCGCCACAGCCAGTGTCAGCAGCAATGCAGCAATGCGTTTCATCATGCGCCCTCCCCTCGCAGCGTTTTCTGATCCTTGCGGTAGCTGCGGCTCTCCATGGCATTGGACACCAGAATGACGCTGAGGATGACCACGAACATGATGGTGGACAGTGCGTAGATCTCCGGGCTGACCTTTTTGCGGGTCATGGAATAGATGGCAATGGGCAGGGTCTCCACCGTACCGCAGTTGAAATAGGAGATCATAAAGTCATCGATGGAATAGGTCAGGCAGATGAGGAAGGCCGACAGGATAGCGGGACTGATCTCCGGCAGGATGACCTTGAAGAAAGCCTGTCGGGGGTCGCAGCCCAGATCCAGCGCTGCCTCGTACAGCTTGATATCCAGCTGCTTGAGCTTGGGACTTACGTTGAAGATAACGTAGGGCACGTTGAACGCGATATGCGCAATGAGCAGCGTGGGCAGACCCATGATGTTGTCCGGCAGCCATGCGGACTGCGCAGCAAAGCGCTGGTAGGCCACGAACAGCAGCATCAGGGAGATGCCGGTGATGATCTCCGGGTTGACCACCGGAATATAGGTGATGTTGGTCACCAGCAGACGGCTTTTGCGGCTCATGGAGGCAATGCCAAGGCTGGCAGCCGTGCCCAGCACTGTGGCGATGATGGCAGACAGGATGGCTACCTCAACGGACACCCACAGCGCATGGAGGATGGACGCATTCGTGAACAGGCTGCGGTACCACTTGAGGGTAAAGCCGGTGAAGAGCGAATAACCCTTGCTCTGGTTGAAGCTGAACACGATCATGTAGGCAATGGGCAGGTACATGAAACAGAAGAACAGGATGATGTAGACCCGCTGCATCAGGCGCAGATGTTTTGTTTTCATCAGGATACGCCCTCCATTTCATCCTCGTCAAAGCTGGACGTAAAGCTCATGCACAGCAGCACGATGATCATCAGCACCAAGCTCATGGCAGAGCCGACGTTCAGGTTATAGCTGTTGCCCAGAAACTGCATCTCGATCAGGTCACCGATCAGCAGGTTGGAGCCGCCGCCCAGCATACGGCTGATGACAAAGGTAGACACCGCCGGCACGAACACCATGGTGATGCCGGTGCTGATGCCCGGCACGCTCATGGGGATAAGCACCCGCACAAGGGTCTTGGTGGTGTTGGCGCCAAGATCCTGCGCAGCTTCCACAAGGCTCTGGTCGATCTTGGTCATGCTGGTGTACAGCGGCAGGATCATATAGGGCACATAGTTGTACACCATGCCCAGCACCACAGCGCCGGAGGTGTTCAGCATGGTGTAGGGTCCGAGGCCGAACACGCCCAGCACCGCATTCACGGGGCCGTTGACGCTCAGCAGGCCCATCCATGCGTAGGTGCGCAGCAGGAAGTTCATCCACATGGGCAGCATCACCAGCATCAGCATGATGTGCTGCTTGTTGACGCGCAGCCGGGAGAGGAAGTACCCCACCGGGAACGCGAGGACGAGGCAGACGACCGTGGCAATAAGGGCCAGCAGCAGGCTCCGGGCAAACACCGAACCATAGCCGCTGATGCCCACCAGATTGTCCAGCGTAAAGCTGCCGCTGGCATCGGTCAGGGCGTAGTACACCACGATGAACAAGGGCACCACTGTGAACAGCACCATCCATACAAAGTACGGATAGGCCAGCTTCTTATCGTAAATCTTCATGCAGCCTCACCCCTCTGAACGCGCCATGATGTGGATCTCGTTGGGGCCGATGCGCATACCGATGGTCTCGCCGGGCGTGCAGGCGCGGGTGGAGTGGATGAGCCACTCGCGGCCCTCGCACTCCACATGCATCTCGAAGTGGACGCCCTTGAAGATGACGTCATTGACGACGCCCACCAGCTGGCCCTCCACCGGGGAGACCACCTCGATGTCCTCGGGACGGACGACCACCTGCACGCTCTGCTCCCGGGAAAAGCCGCGGTCCACGCAGGGGAAATCCACGCCCGAGAAGGAGACGAGGAAATCGCGGTGCATCACGCCGTCCACGATGTTGGAATCGCCGATAAAGTCTGCCACAAAGGCGTTTTTCGGCTCATTGTAGATATCCTCCGGGGTGCCGATCTGCTGCACCTTGCCGCCGTTCATGACCACGACGGTATCGGACATGGTAAGCGCTTCCTCCTGATCGTGGGTGACATAGATAAAGGTAATGTTCATCTCGCGCTGCAGCCGCTTGAGTTCCAGCTGCATCTCCTTGCGCAGCTTCAGGTCCAGTGCACCCAGCGGCTCGTCCAGCAGCAAGATCTCCGGCTCGTTGACCAGACTGCGGGCAATGGCCACGCGCTGCTGCTGACCGCCGGAAAGCTGGTTGGGCATACGGTCGGCATACTGCATGATCTGCATCAGGTTCAGGAACTCGTCCGTCCGCTTCTTGATCTCGGCCTTGTCCACCTTGCGGTTCTTCAGGCCGAAGGCCACATTGTCCCGGACGGAGAGGTTCGGGAAGATGGCGTAGTTCTGGAACACCATGCCGATGTTGCGCTTGCTGGGGTCCATATCGTTGATCCGCTTCTCATTGAAGAAGATGTCGCCGCCCTCGATGGAGTTGAAGCCTGCGATCATACGGAGAAGGGTGGTCTTGCCGCAGCCGGAGGGGCCGAGCAGGGTGAACAGCTCCCCATCTCCGATCTCCAGATTCAGATCCGGGATGACCGTATTATTCCCGTAGCGCTTTACTGCGTCTTTAACTGATATTCTGCTCATACTAGCCTCCTGCTGCCCTTCGAATTACTTGCTCTGCAGATCGGTGAAGATCTCGGTGTACTTGTCCACCAGCTCTGCCTTGTGGGCGCTGACGTAGGGGATGTCCTCTTCGATGACATTGATGTCTGCCATCGGGGTCATAGCGTCGTTGGTGGCGGCGTCCTTCATGACGGGGCGGTTGGTCAGGGTGCTGCCCCAGATGTTCTGCACTTCCTCGCTCAGGATGAAATCGATGAACAGCTTGGCGTTGTCCATGTTCTTTGCGCCCTTGATGATGGTGGCGGAAGCAGGCAGGAAGACGGTGCCCTCCTTCATGTAGACGATCTTGACGGGTGCGCCGTCCAGAACCAGCTGTGCGCAGGGATCCTCATAGGACAGGCCCACCACATACTCGCCGTCGGCGACTCCCTTGTAGACGCCGCTGGAGCTTTCGCAGATCTTGCCGTCCACGTTCTCGAACAGGTCGTGGACGTACTGCCATGCCTTATCGTCCTCGTAGCCGCCCATCGCCAGCAGCATATTGGTCAGGTGTGCGAAGGCAGAAGAGGAGTTGGCCGGGTCGGCGGTGGCGATCTTACCCTTCAGCGCAGGGTTCAGCAGATCTTCGTAGCCCTCGATCTTGATGTCGCCGATGAGGTCGGTGTTGACGATGAGAACGCTGCCGTCCAGCACGTTGCCGGTGATGAAGCCGCACTTATTCTTGTAGGCATCGATGACGTTGCCGTCGTTGGCCGAGACATACGGCTCCCACAGATCCTCGTTGGTGTACATCAGCGACCAGGAGCCGCCGAACAGGACGTCGGCGTAGGGGTCATTCTTCTCGGACTGGATGCGCTTGACCAGCTCGCCGGTGCCGGCCTGGATCAGCTCGACATTGACGCCGTACTTTTCCTCGAACAGGGGGATGGTGGCGTTCAGCAGGCCTTCCGAGTTGGGCGAGTAGATGACGATGTCGCCGCCGCCCTGTGCAGCAGTACCAGAAGCGGCAGTGGAAGCAGCGGTAGAACCGGCAGAAGAGGAGGATGCAGGCGCAGCGGAAGAAGCAGCTGCAGAAGATGCAGAAGAACCGCCGCAGGCAGTCAGGGCAGCAGCTGCGCCGCAGACAGCGGCGGCAGACAGGAACGAACGACGAGAAATCTTTTTCATAGTAAAAACCTCCATTTTTTACCTGAAACCTTTCGATAGTCCCATTTTAATGCTTTCCGTACAAAAATAATACTCAATTTGCAGAACAAATAGAAAAAATACCGAACAGGGACTGTTCGGTATTTTTTCATTTTCTCTTATTTCAGGGTGCTCTGGTACTCCCGCACCGAGCAGCCCATGTATTTTTTGAAGACGTGGCTGAAGTACTTGTACTCGCCGATGCCGCACTCCCATCCGATCTGCGAGATGGGCATCTCCCCTTTCCGGATGAGTTCAAGAGCGTTCTGGATGCGGCAGCGGTTGAGGTAGTCGATGACCGTCGTGCCAAGCTCTTTCTGGAACTTCTGGTTGATGTACCGCTCCGAGTAGTGGAACTGCTCCTGCAGGTCGGCAAGCGTTATCTTGCTCTGGTAATTCTCCTTCAGATAGGCCACGATGCGCAGCACCAGCGGGTCGGTGACTTTTTCCTCGCTCAGGGGCGGCAGGGCGGTCCGGCTGCGGACGGCCTCCGCCTCATCCTCCCGCTTCTGGAGATACTGGCTGTCCCCCGCGAGGCGGACGGCCTTTTCCAGCGCAGCGCCCATCTCGTCCATGTCGAGGGGCTTGAGCACATAGTCCGACACACCGTTCCGGATGGCCTGCTGGGCATACTCGAACTCCGAGTAGCCTGTCAGGATGATAGCGATGTACTTGTATTCCTCCCGGGTGTCGGCGATCATCTCAAGGCCGCTCTTCACCGGCATGGTGATGTCGGTGATGACGATGTCGGGCCGCAGCTCTGCGATCTTTTCTTCGCCCACTGCCCCGTTCTCGGCCTCCGCCACGACGCTGCACCCATATTCCTCCCACGGCACCGAATAGCGGATGCCCTTGCGGATGATCTCTTCGTCTTCTACCAGCAGAACTCGATACATGGTCTACCTCCCTCCCCGCCGGAGCTTGAGCTTCACCGTGAAGCCCTCGCCCTCGGCACTGTCAATGGTCAGGCCGCTGTCGCCGCCGTAGCCCAGCCAGATGCGGCGGTTGATGTTTTGCAGGCCGTTGTGTTCAATGTTCACTTCCTCTGAGCGCAGGATGCCCCGCAGCTGTTCCAGCGTCGCTGCGTCCACCCCGCCGCCGTTGTCTTCTACCGTGAAATAGAGCGCGTCTTCCTCCAGCCAGCCCCGCGTCCTGACGTGGATGCGGGGCTTCTTCTGGAAGCCGTATTTGATGCTGTTTTCCAGCAGGGGCTGCAAAAGCAGCTTCGGGATGATGAACTCCATGCAGGCTTCGTCGATGTCCATCTCGTAGGAGAAGTTCGCGCCGAAGCGGGTGGACTGGATGACGAGATAGTCCTGCAGATACTTCAGGTCTTCCCGGACGGTGACGTTATGCTTGGTGTTGTTGATGCTGTAGCGCAGGATGCCGATGAACCGCCCGATGAGCTGCTGGGCGCGCTGGGGGTCTGCCGGGATGAGATAGCGGATGTTGTCCAGTGTGTTATAGATAAAGTGGGGGTTGATCTGGGCCTGCAGGTTCTGCATCTCCATCCGGCTGTTCACCTCGACGAGATCCATGTTCCGCTGGCTCAGCTCCTGAATGCTGCGCACCATCTTGTTGACCTGATGGGCGATCTCTTCGATCTCGTCACCGGTGTCGATCTCAATGATATGGTCGGGGTCTTCCTTCCGGATGACCCGGATCTCCTGCACGAGGGTGTCCACCGACTTCACCATCTGCTCGGTCATGACGTGCATGATGCGGACGAACATCGCCGACCAGCTCAGGCCCAGCATCAAGATCAGGAACAGCCCCACCAGAAGATAATCGTAGTTCGGGGGCGAGTAGATGAAGGAATAGGCCAGCACCGTGCCATTTTCCAGCGAGCGGCTGCTGCACAGATAGCGGCTTCCATCCACCTTCACATACCGCGCCGCGTCGGCGGGACGGTACTTGTTGGCGTTCTTCTGGGAGAGGAAGGAGGCGTTCGAGCAGGCGATGACATCGCCGTTGGGCTTGGTGAGGATGGCGTCGTACTGGTATCGGCTGAACAGCTTCGTCCAGTCGTTCTCGTTCAGATAGACCGCCGCCGCACCCTGATATTCGCCGTCCCGGTAGAGGGGGTGTATCATGACGTATTCTGAGCTGTTGGCCCGGAAGTGGTAGACCGTGGTGTAGACGGCCCGCATGAGGTGGCAGGCGTTTTCCTCCGCGATGCGGTTGAACTCCTGCCGGTGCAGGTTCATCTCCCCCTCCGAGAAGGTCGTGAACCGCACCTCTCCCTTGGAGTCGGTCAGGATGAGCTGGAGCTCCACAAGGGCCGAGACGTTGTACTGGCTGATGAGATAGCGCAGATTGTCCTGATCCTTCCGCCGGTCGGAGAGGAACAGCTCGGTGTGGTCTGTGTCCAGCAGGAACGCCGCCGTGTCGTTGTACACCTCTTGGAAGGTAGCGGCGACGCCCGCGAGATGGTCTTCCCGCCGGGCGTTCTGGTTCAGGGTGTTCACGGCGGCGATGGCCACGAGGAACAAAAGGCACCCCAGAAGCAGGCTCGTGACCAGCCTGCGGGAGACGCTCCGCTCCAGCTCCCGCCGGAAGCGGCTCTTTTTGTAGGTGCGGTCAGGGGAATGATAGTCCATGCTTCAGCGCTCCTGCCTTTATTTTTTTCGGGGCTTCGGCAAACTTTGCCATGCTTCGATTATAATGCCTCCGGACGGATGCGTCAACCGGGCCGCAGTGTTTTCGCTCCCGGGTATAGCGCACCGCCCCGCAGTATGGTATACTCGGAAGCAGACTGGACGATAAAAAGGAGAACGATCCGATGCAATACTACACCGCCCCCATGGAGGGGCTGACGGACCGCATCTGGCGGCAGGCACATCAGCGCTGGTTCGGCGCACCGGGCGCACCCGCCCGTTATTACGCGCCCTTCCTCTCCCCGCCCGAGAACCGGGTGCTCATCAAGAAGAAGATGGCCGAGCTTGACCCGGCGGCGAACCCCGGCGCGCCCGTCATCCCCCAGCTCCTCGCCAAGGACGGCGCACTGGCCGCATGGATGGTCACAGAGCTGCGCAGGCTGGGCTACACGGAGGTGAACCTCAACTTCGGCTGTCCCTCCGGCACTGTGACCGCCAAGGGCAAGGGTGCCGGGATGCTGCGGGACCCCGCAAAGCTCGAGGCCTTTCTGGACGAATTCTTTTCCCGGACGGAGGGGCCTGTCTCGGTCAAGACCCGGCTGGGCGTCACCCGTCCCGAGGAGTTCGACGCCATCCTCGACATCTATAACCGCTACCCCATCTGTGAGCTGACCATCCACCCCCGGGTCATGCGCCAGCTCTACCGGGGCGAGGCCGACCGCGCCGCTTTTGCAGCCTGTCTGCCCCGCTGCCGGATGCCCGTCTGCTACAACGGCGACATCACCACCCCGGCCCAACTGGCCGCGCTGGAGGCAGAGCATCCGTCCCTCTCCGGCATCATGGTGGGCCGGGGCCTCATCGCCGACCCGGCCCTGCTGCGGCAGGCCGTGGGCGGTACCCCTGCCAGCAAAGAAGAGCTTCGCGGCTACCTCGACGAGCTGTATCACGGCTACACCGCGCTGTTTGGCGCGCCCAGCTGCGCCGTCAGCCGGATGAAGGCCCACTGGCACTACCTCATCTGCCGGTTCGAGGGGTCGGAGGCGCTGGAAAAGCAGCTGCGCAAGGCCCGGGAGGGCTGGGAGTATGAGGTGGTCGTGAACCAAATCTTCACTCTTCCTCTGAAATAAAAAAGCCTGCCGCCCCGGAGGGACAGCAGGCCAGAAGGCGAAGGAACCTCAGACGTTCAGATAGCTGCGCAGCATGGCCTGCAGCAGATCGTCACGGTCTACTTTGCGGATAAGGGAACGCGCTCCTTTGTAAGTCGTGATATAGGTAGGATCTTCGGACAGGATATAGCCCACCAGCTGATTGACGGGGTTATAGCCTTTTTCCTTGAGTGCGTCGTACACCTGCTGCACGACTTCATGGATCTCGATGTCCTTCTGATCGTGGATGGAAAAAATGGCAGTAGCGTCGCCCACGAAATACACCCCCTTAAATAACTATGATTCATTGTACACGACTTGCGGCAAAACTTCAAGTTTCCCCGGCGAGATTTGCACATTTTGCTTAAATTTTTTCGATTTTATCATGCAAATCAGCAAAGCTGTTTTTGCAGAAAGAGGCATATTATGATCTATGGCATCGGCTGCGACCTCTGCAGCACCGCCCGGATGGCAAAGAGCCTCGGCGGTGCCCACGGCCCTGCTTTTGCGGCCAGAGTCTTCGGCCCGTCCGAGCGGGAGGCTCTGGGCCTTGCAGGGAGCATCCCGGACCCGCTCAGCGCCCACAAATCCGCCAGCGCGGCGGCGGATTTTGCCGCGAAGGAAGCCTTCCTCAAGGCGGCGGGCACCGGCCTTGCAGGGCCTTTCGCCCTCTGCGAGATCGAGGCCGTCCGGCTGGAAAGCGGCGCTCCGGAATACCGCTTTTCGGGCGGCAGCGCACGGTGGATGGCCGCGCACGGCCTGCGGGCCAGTCTCTCCCTGAGCCACGACGGCGGCATGGCGCTGGCGTTCTGCATTCTGGAAACGGAAACCTGAATCTCCCTCCCGCATACAATGAGAGCAAGCTGTCCCCGCGTGCATAGCCTGCCCCCTGCCTGCCCATAATAAGGCCAGCAGAGGACGGCACCGCGCACCACATAGCGGGCCTCCCAGTATGCAAGGAGGGAGTTTTCATGGAGGTACACAGAGGAGAAGTTTTCTACGCCGACCTTTCGCCCGTCGTCGGCTCCGAGCAGGGCGGCGTCCGCCCGGTGCTCATCGTGTAGAATGAGATAGGCAACCGGCAC
>OIDS01000525.1_pt1 | contig 17415 bp, 14 predicted proteins | sample 1581491 | NCBI WGS metagenome assembly OIDS01 (sample SAMEA3882553, study PRJEB24775) | human gut metagenome | biome: human-associated habitat; feature: intestine environment; material: feces | place: Netherlands | collected 2009/2010
CCGAGACCAACTTTGAAAAGGTCTCCGGCTACGGCACCGACCCCTACTGCGCCAGCGCCCGGGAGAAGATCCGCGCCGCCTGCGCCTGCCCGGAGGCCGATGTGCAGTTCATCTCCGGCGGCACACAGAGCAACGCCATCGTCATCGCATCCATGCTGCAGCGGTGGCAGGGCGTAGTGGCTGCTGCCACCGGCCATGTAGCCGGTCATGAAGCCGGTGCCATCGAGTACACCGGCCACAAGGTGATCACCCTGCCGCAGCACAACGGCAAGCTGGACGCCGCCGAGCTGCGGGAACTGGTGGCTACCTTCTACGCCGACGACAATCACGACCACATGGTGTTCCCCGGCATGGTGTACATTTCCCACCCCACCGAGTACGGCACCCTTTACACCAAGGCAGAGCTGGAAGCCCTGCACGCTGTCTGTCAGGAGTACAAGCTGCCGCTGTTCTTAGACGGTGCACGGCTGGGCTACGGTCTGGCTGCCGAGGGTACGGACGTAACGCTGGCCGACCTTGCCCGGCTGACCGATGTGTTCTACATCGGCGGCACCAAGGTGGGTGCGCTGTGCGGCGAAGCTGTGGTGTTCCCCCACGGTGCACCGGCACACTTTATGACCATGGTCAAGCAGCAGGGCGCACTGCTGGCAAAGGGCCGGCTGCTGGGCATCCAGTTCGATGTGCTGTTCACCGATGATCTGTACTTTTCCATCAGCAAAAACGCTATTGCCACAGCCAACCGCCTGAAGGCCGGCTTTGCGGAAAAGGGCTACCGCTTCTTTATGGATTCCCCCACCAACCAGATCTTCCTTGTGCTGGAAAATGCCCAGCTGGCTGCACTGAAGGGCAAGGCAAAGTTCGGTTTCTGGGAAAAGTTCGATGACACCCATACCGTGGTGCGCATCGCCACTAGCTGGGCCACCCGCATGGACGAGGTGGAAGCGCTGCTTACGCTGATGTAACGCACTGCTTTATGTAAGGTTGCTTCTTGCTTTTTGCAGGATGATATGGTATCTTTTATATATAGGTATAGTTTTCGGGAGCGGCAGGTTGAGATCCGATAGTTCCCTTGTCGCTTTTGAACATTGATTAAGAAGGAAGGACATTCACCATGGGCTTTTTTGACAAACTGTTCGGCGGCAAGGCCAAGGACGAAAACACCAGCAAATTCACCAACCAGAGCAAGACGATCCTGACGCCGCTGCAGGGCAAGGTGCTGGCACAGGCCGACATCCCTGACGAGACTTTTGCACAGGGCATTCTGGGCCCCGGCTGCGGCATTGAGCCCACCGGTGATACCGTGTACGCTCCCTTTGACGGCACTGTGACCCAGATCGCCACCACCCTGCACGCTGTGGGCATGACCAGCAGCGAGGGCACCGAGCTGCTGATCCATGTCGGCATGGATACCGTGGACATGAAGGGTCAGGGCTTTACCGCACTGGTCAAGGAGGGCCAGAAGGTCACCGCCGGCACCCCGCTGCTGAAGGTCGATCTGGATGCCATCCGCGCAGCCGGCCATCCCACCGCAACCGCCATCATCGTGACTGATGGCGCGGACGATGTGAAGATGCTGGCCGAGGGCGATGTTGTACCCGGCACTCCGCTGTTCAAGGTTTAAGCTTTTATAAGAAAAAACGGCTGCTGCACTCTCCCGTGCAGTAGCCGTTTTTTCGTTATTCTTCTGCCGTATTCCACGGCTGCGGGGTGCTTTCCAGCGGCTGTCCGGCGGCAAGAGCGCGCTCCATCAGCAGGGCAAGGTAGGCGTCCTGCAAGGCATCTGCCAGCGGGTACACCTCCGCCCCGCCGGCAAGATAGCCCTGCATCCTGTCCAGAAAACAGGCGATGGCAGTCTCGTCCTCGTTAAGCCCTGCCTGTGCGGCGGCAGCTGCCAGCGGGTCGGGCAGCGGGGTCAGCAGACGGCACACCGGCTCTCCGACGGCATCCAGACAGCGCAGGGTATCATCGAACAGCTCGCCCCGCTCTCCCTGCACACTGGTGTGGGTGCTGCGCAGGTAAGAGTGGTACTGCACGCCGTTAAAATCCAGAAACGCCGTGCCGCCGCCTGCAAATTCCAGCGTGTGCTGCTGCAGGGTCTTTTCCACCAATGCGCCGTTATGCACCGCACCCCAGCGGGAATCCGTTTCGATGATCTTTTCCGTCCAGCTGCGTCCGGTCACCCGCACCAGCTGCTGCCCGGCATTCAGGAACAGCCGCGCCAGACTGACCGCGTGGTAGCCGTGCGCCACCGACAGCCGGGCAAACTGCGGCGTGCCCAGCGCGCCGCTGCGCACTGCTGCCAGCCGTTTTGCCAGCGTGGGGTACAGCCAGTACTGCTCTGCCACCTGTAGCTTTGCGCCCTGCCGGTGCAGCTGCCAGAGGGCGCGCAATGCGTCCTCCTCCAACGCCGCCGGGGTCTCGCTCAGCACGGCAAAGCCCCGGGCAAGCCATTCGGTGCTGACGGCGGCGATGGACGCTTTATTCACTGCCACCACCACAAGGTCCGGGTGCAGGGCAGCGCACTGCTCCGCCGAGGTGCTTACCGGCACGCCGTACTCCCGGTGCATTTTTTCGGCCTTTTCCTCGGTACGGCAAAGCATGGCGCACAGCTCGAACCGCTCCGGCAGCGCCTGCGCGATGCGCCAGTAAAACAGCGACCGCCAGCCGGAGCCTACTACGATAAACCGCAGCTTAGCCATTTGCCTGTTCCTCCTGAATATGCTTTTGCAGCTCCTGTTCAAACCGTTCTGCGTCCAGCGGCAGGGTGATCTTCTCCCCCAGCCATGCGGACAGGTAGGCGGCATCGGTCAGTTCCAGCGCCCGCACGCCCTCCACGCCGGGGGCGGTCAGGGGCGTGCCGTGCAGGATGGCATCCGCAAAGTTTGCCAGCATCTCCGGGTAAGGCTCTGCCTGCGGTGCAAACTGCTCGGTGGTGGTGGTCTCGGTGAGCTGCTGGCGCTCGGTGCAGTCTGCGGTGCGGCGGTAGGTCTCAGTGTCTGGCGTGTAGGTGTGCAGGGTGAGGGTGTCCTCTTCCAGCAGGGCGGTGCCCTTGGTACCCACGATCTCCAACCGCTCGGTGTAGCTGCCCTCGCCGGTGGAGAGGATAAAGGTGGCGGTGCGCTGCTGCGGGTACTCCATCAGCAGGGTAGCTTCGTCATCCACCATGAAATTGTTATACTTACCGTAGGGTATCACGGCATAAATACTAGTCGGCATCCCGAACAGCCACTGCCAGATATCCAGAATGTGCTGGCCCTGATTGAGCAGCGCACCACCGCCCTCCCCTGCCCAGCTGGAACGCCAGCTGCCGGAGCGGTGGTACATCCATGTGCGGAAGTAGCGGCTGTTTTCCAGCTGCACCCGCTTGATCTCGCCCAGAGCACCATCATCCAGTAATTTTTTAAGTTTTATATACTTTTTGTAGCGGCGCTGATGGAACATCATGGCGAAAACAAGGCCGCTTTTTTCGGCGGCGCGGTTCATTTCCAGCGCCGGTGCCAGCGCGTTTGCACTGGGCTTGTCGCACAAGACGTGCTTGCCGTGGGCAAAAGCCTGCATCACCAGCGCCGGGTGGGTCTTGTGCGGGGTAACTACCAGCACGGCGTCAAACTCCTCGGCGTGGGCGTACAGCTCCTCGGCGCTGGGGCACACCCGTACCGTATCCGGCAGGGTATCTTTTGCCCACTGCTGCGCCCCGGCGCTGCGGCAGACCACGGCGGTCAGGCGCAATGCCCCGCTTTTCCTTCTGCGATCATCTGGGCATACTTGCGCCCCATGACGCCTGTGCCAATAACGGCTGCACGTACTTCCTGCATGATGCTCCCTCCTGTTTTTCCACAATGCGTTTTGTTATGGGGGAAAACTGCCTTTCACCCCTTCAGGTTTGCTTCAATGGCGGCTTTGTCCAGCCCCTCGCCGATGACGATGACTACCTCCTGCCCCTGCGGGATGGGCGCAAGGGTGCAGCCGGCAGCGGTGGCGTTCAGCTCCAGCCAGCCGGTGGTGCCCTGCGGGTCCGGTGCAAAGCCCTTCACCCGCAGCACATGGCCGCAGGCGGCATCCGCAAACAGGTGGTCGGCAGCGGCCTGCAGCTGCTGCAGCGTCAGGTGCTGCTCCAGAAAGCACAGAGAGCTGAAGGCTTCGTGCTCGTCAAAATGCAGCTTTTCGCAGCTGGCCTGCCGGTAGCCGCAGGCGGCAAGGGCAGCAAGGTCGGCATCGGTCAGAGCATCCCAGTCCTTGGCAAGGATCTCCCCCGGCGCAAAGCGGCGGGAGGACTTTGCGGCTTCCAGTGCACGCTCCAAGTGGGCAGCGGCGGCGGCGCACTGGGCGGGCGCTGCCAGCTGGGCGCGGCTCAGCAGCACGCGGCCTGCGTTCATGGTCTCGGAAGCCAGCAGGTACTCTGCCTGCGGCGAAAGCGTTTCCGGCAGCAGGGCGTCCACAATCGCGATGACGCTGCCCAGCTGATACCACCGGTCCAGCGGGTCGTCCCGCAGGATATCGAAAAACTCGTCCACGTCAAAGATGCCGCTGGGCTCCACCACCACCCGGTCAAAGCCGCGCATGGCCATGGCGATGAGTTTGGTACGCATCCGGCGCTGGTGGGTGTCGCAATCGCAGCCGCCGCTGATGGTCTCCACATCGCAGCCGGGGCCCAGCACCTCCTGCACCAGCATGGCGTCCACATTTACCGCGCCAAAATCGTTTTCCAGAATACACACCTTATGCCCCTGCTGTACAAGGTACCGCACATAGCGGCGCAGAAAGGTGGTCTTGCCTGCGCCCAAAAAGCCGGTGATGAGATCCACCTGAACCATATCTTTTTACCTCCGTTGCAAAAACCCTCCCAGCGCCGCAGCGCCCGGGAGGGTTTGTACTCTTAGTCTTTTTTCTGGCGCTGCAATTCCCGGATGATCGCAGCCGCTTCCGGCGCGATATCCCCCGGCACAATGGCCGGGCGTGCCAGGAAATAGCCCTGCAAAAGGTCTGCGCCCAGCTCGATGACCGTGCGCAGCTCGGCGGCGGTCTCCACGCCCTCGGCAACGATCTTCATGCTGCGGGGGTGGGCGTAAGCCACCACATTGCGCAGGATCTGCTGCTTGTCCGGCGAGGTGTCGATGCCCCGGATGATGGCGATATCCACCTTGATGAACCGGGGTGCAAGCTGCAATAGCGTATTCTCGTTGGAATAGCCGCTGCCGTAATCGTCCAGCGCAAACATCCCGGAAAAGCCCGGTGCATTGCGCTTTTTCTCCAGTGCTTCGTAGTCGATAGCTTCCTCTTCGGTGATCTCGACGACCATGCGGTGGCACAGCTCGTGCCAATGGTTGTTTATATATTTGCCGTCCTCATGCGACAGGCAGGTGTTGGCGATGGAGTTGACAAAGAGCATGGCCTCCTCGGACACGCTGCCCGCCCGGCACAGGCTGTCGAAGGTCTCCAGTGCCTTGGTAAAGGTGATGCGCTCGATCTCGTACAGTGCCCCCTGCTCCCGCGCCAGCTTCATGATGGTGGCCGGGGAGCGCAGTGTGGGCAGGTCGGAGCGCATCAGCGCCTCGTAGGCGACTACCTTGCCGCTGCGTGCCGAGAAGATGGGCTGGAAGCAATAGAACACCTGCGCATTGCTGAGCAGCTGCCGGAACTCCCGGCGGGTGCGCTCGGCGTAGGCTTCGCGGTTGTACACCCCGATATCGAACTCCTCCACCCGGCCCTTATCCGCGTGCTTGACCTGATACATGGCAAAGTCGGCGTATTTTTTCAAGGTCTCCCAGTCCTGCCCATCGTCCGGGTACCACGCGATGCCGCCGGAAAGGCTGATGTGCAAGGCGTTGCCGCTGGGCAGCAGCGCCACGCTCTGCTGCATGGCATTGGTCAGGCGGTCGATCTTTTCCCGCACGGCGTCCCGGCTGCGGTAGCCGTGGAACAGCACAAGGAACTCGTCGCCGGAAAGGCGGGCGCAGACCGTCCCGGCGGGGGTATTGTCCCGCAGGCACTGACCGGTGCGGCGGATGTACTGGTCGCCCCAGTCGTGGCCGTAGGTATCGTTGATGTGCTTGAGGTTATCCAGATCCATCATCATCAGCGCCGCCACACCCATGCGCTCCGGCGCGGCGAACAGCTCGGTGCACACCCGGTTGAAGGCCTGCCGGTTGTACAGCCCGGTCAGGATATCGTGATCGCGCTCGTGCTCGATGCGCTTCCGCTCCAGCACAGCGGCGGTCACGTCCTCGGCAAGGCCGATCTTGGCGTGTCCCTCGATGGTGCTGCGCAGCATGATGTACCGCACCCCGTCCGGCTGCTGAATGGTCAGCAGCTCGTCGCCTTCGGCGGTGTGGTCACAGGGGTTCTTTTCCCGGATGTCCTTGAGCACCTCCTCAAAGCGGCGCACGCTCAGCGGCTTGCCCTGGATCTTGGGCATCCCCAGCAGCGGGAAGAAATTATCGGTCACGAACACGCTGCCGGTGTCGGTGCGCAGCTCGTAGCCGCCGATCTCCACACTGGCCATATCCATGATGCGCAAAAACTTGGTGGAGTTGGTCACCAGCTCCTTGTTCAGCTCGGTAATGGTCTCGGCAAAGCGGTCCACCTCCCGGATGGCCGTGCGTGACAGGTGCGGAAAGGTCTTTTTCTCCTGCGCGTCTATCACCTCGCGGTACAAATGGTTGATGGGGCTGGCCAGCCGTACCGAGACCAGCAGGCTGCCCAAAACGCTCAGCACCAGCGTGAACAGTAAGGTAGCCAGCAGCACCTCGCGCACCCGGTTGGAAAAAGCCAGCAGCACCGACTGCTCCATGGTACCGGCCAGAAACCACTTTTCAGCGGCAAAAGGCGCATTGCGGTTGTACAATTGCAGCGGCTCCAGCACCATATCATAGCGCTTGCCGTTCAGCTCCGCCCAGTTGCCGCCGTTGCCGTCGCTGCGGCAGTTCAAAACGCCCAGCGGTGCATCCGCCGTTACCAGATCCTCGCCGGAGGTCACGGTCTTGCGCAGGGAGAGCACGTCGTCCGTCAGCGCATCATCGGTAGTGGTCACGATAAAATAGGTGCCTGCCTTGTCCTCGTCCAGCTCGGTGAAAGGCAGCTTTGTTTGCAGATAGTCAGTGAGCAGTTCCACGCCCACCACGCCGTATACCGTGCCGTCCGGTAAGATCAGTGGCAGCGAGTAGGCAATGGCGTTCCGGTCGTCCCCTGCCAGACAGTAGGAGTTTGTGGTCCAGCGGCCATAGTTTTCTGCCGAAAGGCTGGCACCGCTCTTATACGCAGCCTGAAAGACCGAGCGCAGGATGCCGCCCTTGGTATTGGCCTGATAAGGGAAAGCGGGCTGCCAGCCCTTATCCGTGCCGATGGCCAGCTCTTTTACCACTGTGGCGCTGGCGCGCTCCAGCAAAAGGTCGTTGTTGCGCTCCGAAGGGCGGACGTCCGGGTCCAGATCCCGCAGGTAGATGCCGGGCATTTTTTTGCCCACCTCGCAGGTGTCCAGATCATGGGTGTTCAGCATGATAAAGATGCCGGTCACCTGCTTTGTGCGCAGGGTGTCCAGAAGCTGCGGGGCAAGCGCTACCAGCAGGGCATCGCTCTGTTCGCTGCTGTTATCCAGCGTATCCAGCGAGATATCGCCGCTTTTCAGCAGCTGCTGGGTGGTGGCGGTGATCTGCTCGCTCAGCTGCTCCAGATCCTCCGCGTTCCGCAGGATCTCCTGCACATAGCTGGCGCGGTTGCGCACCCGCATGGTAAGCAGATCCTTGGCGTTTTCGTCCAGCTGCCCGGTCACGTTGACGGCAAGGATGCTGGCGACCGCCATCAGCAGCTCCACCGCCAGCACCAGCATCATGGTGGCAAAAATATTGTAGAACACGGTTCTTTCCGGTCTGTTTTTCAAGCGCTGCCGCTGGCGCTGTTTCCATGCGTCAAACATCGCCCTGCCTCCTTTCCATCTTTTTCCGGGCGGTCAGCCCTCGTACTGCTGTAACTGTGCAAGGGTGGCCTGATACCACTTTTCAAAATAGTCGTCGGTCAAAAACTCCGCCATGGCTGCTTCGGCGCTCTGGCCTGCGGCGATGCGTTCCAGCACCGTGTCCCGGTCGGCACTGGCCTGATCGCCCATGCTGTATTCCAGTATCTTGCGGACTGCATTGCCGCCTGCAAAGGCCGTAGGGGTGTACAGCTCGTTTTCGCGCACCGTTTTTACCGCGCCGGAAAGGACCTGCTCCATATTGTCGGTCAGCTCCAGCCCGCTTGCGCGGATGGCGTCCATGTCGTTGGCGGCGATGGTCACCGGCAGATAGCCCGACTCCACCGAGAAAGCGATGTTATTCTGCGGCTCGGTGAACCACTTTAAAAAGGTGACTGCGCCGTTGATCTCGGCCTCGGTGCCGGTGGTGACCACCATGCCGGCACCCTGCTGCACCGCCACCTTTTCGCTCCCGGCAAACCGGGGCGCAGGCAGCACCTTCATCTCGATATCGTGGACCTGATTATCCCCCGGCATCACCTGCTTCGGAAAGAAGGTGGCACTGGCACAGGAGCCTACACAGCCCAGCAGTGCGCCGGTTTTCACGTCATCGCTGCGGAAGCGGCCATTCGCAGCAAAATACCCCTTGACGAAGGGCACATAGTAGTTATCCCACAGCTTGCGCACCACATCATGGTCAAAGTGCAGGGTCATTTTGCCGTTGTTCACTTCAAAAATTTCGCAGCCCAGCTGCTTTGCTCCCACAATCATATAGTTTGCCATGGCATCCCTGCCAAACAGTGCCTTGCCGCCGGACCAGTTGTAGTACTGCTCGGCTACCGCCGTCACGCCCTCCATGGTGGAAAGGGCACCGTAACGCACAAAGGTTTCCTTTGCGAACCGCTGCCAGTCGGTATCGTTAAAGAACATCAGCTCGGTGGATTTTGCCACCGGAAAAATTTTTATGCTGCCGCTGCCGTCAAAATCGCCCTCGGTGATATAGCCGGGCACAAAGGCGGCCTGTTCATCCTCGGTCAGGTAGTCCTTTAAATCCACCACCATGCCCATCTGATCCAGCTTATAAGCGGTATCCGCGTAGGCGGCAAAAATGGTGGGCATCTCCGCAGAGCCCACCTTGCCCTCGGCAGCGTCCATCACGTTGGCTTCCAGATCGTTCACCGTGCCCTGACTGGAACCTGTCACCCGGATGCCCTTTTCCTTGCCGATGGTCTCGTTGAAGGTGCTTACAAGGCGGTTGAAGCTTTCCAGCTGGTCGCCGTTGTAGTAGTTCCACACCGTGATGTCGGTCACTTCTTTTTTGCTCTTTTTTGCATCGCAGCCGGACACTGCCAGTGCCGCTGCCGAGACCGCAGCCGCCGTCAGAAAACTGCGGCGCGAGATCTTATTCTTCATCCCATACCCTCCCAGCGTATACAGGCGCATTTTACCCCATACTACACTATTTTATATAATACCACCATTTCTGCCATAGTGTAAACTATTTCTTGAAAAATCTGGTAAAAAAGTGCAGATGACGAATTCCGGTCTGGTTTTTTGGCAGTTCTGTCAAAAAACACGTCACAAACGCAAAAAAGCCCCCGCCGACAGAGGGAAAAAGTGTCGGCGGGGGCTCGGGGAAATGTCAAATCAGGGGTTCAGGGCTCAGTCGTCTGCAGCTTCGTCCAGATTGCCCAGCTTCTTGGCCTGCTCCACAACGGCAGGCACCAGCATCTCGGGCAGGATCTCGTAGCGGGCAAACTCGGTAGTGAACCAGCCGCGGCCCTGCGTGGTCTGCCGGATAAAGGTGGTAAAGTTTGCAAGCTCTGCCAGCGGCACCTCGGCGATGATGGTCTGCAAGCCGTCCTCGTCCGGCTCCATGCCCAGCACGCGGCCGCGGCGCTTGGTCACATCGCCCATGATGTCGCCGGTGTTGTCGCCCGGCACATGAGCCTTCAGGGTGTGGATGGGCTCCAGAATGACGGGGCCAGCCTCCGGCATAGCAGCCTTATATGCCAGCTTTGCAGCCATGATAAAGGCCATTTCAGAGCTGTCTACCGGGTGGTAGCTGCCGTCCAGCAGGGTAGCTTTCAGGCCGACCACAGGGTAGCCTGCCAGCACGCCCTTTTCGGCAGCCAGACGCACGCCCTTTTCCACAGCGGGGAAGAAGTTCTTGGGCACGCTGCCGCCGAACACCTTCTCTTCAAAGACGACCTGCTCGCTGTCGCAAGGCTCGAAGTTGATGATGACATCGCCGAACTGGCCGTGGCCGCCGGTCTGCTTCTTATGGCGGCCCTGCTTCTGGCAGGCCTTGCGGATGGACTCACGGTAGGCGATGCGGGGAGCCTCGAGGCCGATCTCCACGCCGAACTTGTTCTTCAGCTTGGCCTTGACCACATCGAGGTGCTGCTCGCCCAGACCGCCGATGATCTGCTGGTGGGTCTCCGCGTTGTTGATGTAGCTCAGGGTGGGGTCTTCCTCCATCAGACGGGCCAGAGCGCTGCTGATCTTGCCCTCGTCGCCCTTCTTGGCCACAGTGACGGCCATGAACAGGCTGGGTTTGGGGAAGACGGGCGCCGGCAGCTTGACCACACGGGAGGCGTCGCAGAGGGTGTCGCCGGTCTTGGCGCTGATCAGCTTTGCCACAGCGCCCACGTCACCAGCACTGATGCTCTCTGCCTCGGTCTGCTTCTTGCCCAGAACGGTGAGAGGCTTGCCCAGCTTCTCGGTCTCGCCGGTGCGGGCGTTGACGAGGGACGCGCCTGCGGTGATCTTGCCGCTGATGACGCGCAGATAGCTCAGCTTGCCCACGAAGGGGTCTGCCACGGTCTTGAAGACGTATGCAACGGTGGGGGCGCTCTCGGCGCAGTTCAGCTCGACGGGGTCGCCGTTGGCGTCCTCTGCCAGAACGCTGTTGTGCTCCGGGCTGGGCAGCAGCTTATGCATATTGTACAACAGCATATCCAGAGCCTGCTGGTTGACGGCGCTGCCGCAGAACACGGGGGTGATGAGGCCGTCCTTGACGCCCTTGCGCATTCCCTCGACGATCTCCTCTGTGGTGAACGCCTCACCGCCGAAGAACTTCTCCATCAGCTCGTCGTCGGTCTCGGCGATGGCCTCACTCATGGCCTCGATGAGGCCCTGAAAGCGGTGGCCGATGTCGGGCAGCTCCACCTGTACCTGCTTGCCGCCCTCATACTTGAACGCCTTCTGGCTGAACAGGTTGATGTACACGGGGGTGCCGTCATCCAGCTTTGCGGGCACGACACAGGGGCAGACGGTGGAGCCGAAGCGGATCTTCATGTCCTCAAGGATCTTGAAGTAGTTGGCGTTTTCCAGATCGCACTTGGAGACGAACACCATGGTGGCCTTGCCGTTCTTGCGCGCCAGCTGGAACGCCTTTTCTGCGCCCACGGTAACGCCGCTGCGGCCGGACACGCACACCAGCACGCTCTCGGCAGCGCGGATGCCCTCGTACTCGCCTGCTTCAAAGTCGAACAGACCCGGTGCATCGATCAGGTTGTACTTGATGCCCTCGTACTCCACTGGCACAACGGACGCCGACAAGCTGGCCTTGCGCTTTGCTTCCTCGGGATCAAAGTCCGAAATCGTGGTACCGTCCTCAACCCGGCCCATACGCTCGGCAGCGCCCGAAAAATAGACCAGTGCTTCGGTCAGCGTGGTCTTGCCGCTGCCGGCATGGCCGGCAATCAGAATATTGCGGATGTTGTTGCTTGCGTATTTCATATCGGTTTTTCCCTCATTTCCGCCGCACGGAGCGTTCTCTCCGTTTTTGTGGCATATTTTACAAAGATAATACCACATCCGAAACGATTTTTAAATATATCGTTTCAAATTTTAGCAAAAACGCCTGCCAAACTTCCGGGCACTGTTTTGTGCAAGTTGACATTGGGGTGTAAAACGGACGGACTGAAAAAAGCAGAACTCCCGGCAGCGCGTACAGGCGCGGAACCGGGAGTTTTCGTTGCAAATATGCGGGTTTTGTGGTATGCTGTAAGTGCCGCTTCGGCGGTAAGGGCGTTGACCCAAAACGCAAGGCGGCTCTGTGTCCTCACTGGTTCTGCAAATTCACCCCAGAGTGAAGCAGGTGTCAGGAGGGCAGCTTTTTGAAGTGATCTCTCCTGATGCTTTCGGCGGAAGGAGGGATGTTGGATGTCGATCTCCGAGATTCTGATGCTTCTGACGCTTATCGTCACCATCGTACATGTGACCTTTGAAATCACATGGAAACTCGAGCAGAGAGAAAAACACCATGACAACAACAAAAAGAAAAAGTGACCGCCAGCGCTTCCCCAAGCCACGGTCACTTGATCTTTTGGTCATTTGATCCATGAGGAGCGGAGCCGTTTTGCCGGGCAGCGCTCTTTCTATTCGTAGTATAGTCTATTTTTCCGGGTTTGTCAAGCCGCAGACCCGCATAAAGGGGTAGGAGGTTTTACGCGATGAAACGCGAGGATTATATCAACTGGGACGAATATTTTATGGGCATTGCGCTGCTTACCGCCATGCGCTCCAAGGACCCCAACAGTCAGGTAGGTGCGTGCATCGTAAGCCCGGAAAACAAGATCCTTTCTCTGGGCTACAACGGGATGCCCATGGGCTGCAGCGATGACGAGATGCCTTGGGAGCGGGAGGGTGCCCCTCTGCAGACCAAGTATATGTACGTCTGCCATGCCGAGCTGAACGCCATCCTCAACAGCGCCCACAACAACCTGAAGGGTGCCCGGGTGTATGTGACCCTGTTCCCCTGCAACGAGTGCACCAAGGCCATCATCCAGTCCGGCATTGCCGAGGTGGTGTACTACGGCGACAAGTACCACGACAGCGATTCCAGCATTGCGGCGCGGTTCATGTTCGAGCACGCCGGTGTCCGGCTGACCCCCTATAAGCCCACCGGACGCCGGGCAGAGCTGGAACTGTAAGCTCCCTCTTGACCTTCCTGATGCAACGTACTATAATAGGATCATAGCTTGAATAAATATTCAAGAGCGCTTGCATAGAGAGGGAAATATACAATGGAACTGAAAAATCGCAGCTTTTTGAAGCTATTGGACTACACCCCTGCCGAGATCGGTCAGCTGCTGGAGCTGGCTGCTGACCTGAAGGCCAAAAAGAAGGCCGGTATCCGGCACGACCAGCTGCGGGGCAAGAACATTGCCCTGATCTTTGAAAAGACCTCCACCCGCACCCGCTGCAGCTTTGAGGTAGCCGCCCACGATCTGGGCATGGAGGTGACCTATCTGGACCCCTCCGGCAGTCAGATCGGCAAAAAGGAATCCATCGCCGATACCGCCCGGGTGCTGGGACGGATGTTTGACGGCATCGAGTACCGGGGCTACGGCCAGCAGATCGTGGAAGAACTGGCGCACTACGCCGGTGTTCCGGTGTGGAACGGCCTGACCAACGAGTTCCATCCCACCCAGATCTTAGCCGATTTCCTTACCATTCAGGAGCATTTCGGTCACTTGAAGGGCATCCACTTCGTTTACTTCGGCGATGCCCGCTACAACATGGGCAACAGCCTGATGGTGGGCTGCGCCAAGATGGGTCTGCACTTTACCGCCTGTGCACCCAAAAAGTATCAGCCCGACCCCGCGCTGGTAGAGCAGTGTCAGGCCATTGCCGCCCAGACCGGGGCGACCCTCTCCTTTGAGGAGGACCCCGTCAAGGCCGCAAAGGGCGCGGACGTACTGTACACCGATGTGTGGGTATCCATGGGCGAACCGGTAGAGGTTTGGGCGGAGCGCATCCACGATCTGGCTCCCTATCAGATCAATCAGGATCTGATGAATATTGCAGGCCCGGATGCAGTATTTATGCACTGCCTGCCCGCCTACCACGACCACAAGACCACCGTGGGCAAGGAGATGGGTGAGCGCTTTGGCCGCGATGCCATGGAGGTGACCGACGAGGTATTCGAAGGCCCCCAGAGCATCGTGTTTGACGAGGCCGAGAACCGGATGCACACCATCAAGGCGGTCATGGCGGCCACCTTGGGGTATCAGGAATAAAGAGATAAGCCCGGAAGGCTCGCAGACCTTCCGGGCTTATTCTTTTCAAAAGTAATTCGCAATCATTCCGAAACTGCATTCTGCAGTTTCAGCACGCCTGCCTGCGTCAGGCGCTTACGCAGCAGCGCACCCACGATGCAGGAAACCACGATCTTGCCCAAGTCCAGCGCAATGAAGGGGTAGACACAGACGGTCAGCGCGTAGCCCAGCTCGCACTGCATCTGGAACACGAACCATGCCGTGCCCAGCACATAGCAGGCGGCATCGCCCAGCACCAGACCCACAGCGGAGATCACCGGGTTGCCCTTGCTCTTTTCAATGAACATACCGCCGATGAAGGCCAGCAGCAGATAGCCCACCAGATAACCGCCGGTAGGGCCTGCCAGCTTGGCAAGACCGGCGCCGTAGCCGGAGAACACCGGAATGCCGATGGTGCCCAGTGCCAGATAGAGGACCACGCTCAGGGTGCCGAACTTCGGCCCCAGCAGCCATGCGGTCAGGCAGATGACAAAGTTTGCCAGCGAGATGGGCACGGCTCCGATGGGCACGGTCAGCGGGCCCAGCACGCACAGCACGGCAGCCATCACAGCGGTAACGGCCATCTGGTAGGTAGTCAGTTTTTTGTCTTTCATAGTCAGTTTTCCCCTCTGTTTTTTCGTTTTGCAAGGCATCTGTGCCCGAGTATACCGCACCGGTGCGCCGCAGGTCAACGGAAAAGTTTGCAAAGGGTTTACAATCTGAACTTTGATTGTAATACTGTGGAAAGTATGTTAAAATAAAAATGACCGCCCACAGTCTCACAAACACTGAGCGGTCATTCTTATTGACTACTTAGCCGAAGGAAACTGACCCTTGCAGCCAGCACCCTTTCTATTTGCAGTATAGCCCATTTTGCACGAAATGTCAAGAAAAACACGGAGGTTCCCATGGGTGGAGGTCATGTATCGCGGCCGGATTTCGGGATGCCGCAGCCGGATGCGGCGTACCCGCTGACCGAGTTCTATCTGCTGGCGCAGCAGGCGCTGGAAAAAAGCGGTAGCTTTATGCTGCCCGCCCTGTACGCAGGACTGCAAGCCCCTGCCCGGCGCATCTACCGGGAGGAAGCCGCCGGGTATTTACAGCTTGCGGCTGCCCCGGCAGAGGGCTTGGCCCGGCTGCTCTCCCCTGCCCGGATGCAGCTTTTATACAGCAGCCTACAAGTGCAGCCGGACGGCACCCCCGCCGCCCTTCTGCTGACCGAGGAGTGCACCCGCCTGACCGTGGCGGTGCAGCTGCTGCCGCCCTTTGTGTGGGAGGACCCGCTGCCGCTGCTGCCGGATGTACCGGCGGCGCTCACCATGCAATTGACCATGCAGGACGTGATGGCGATTGACACCGCCCCTGCCGCACTGGCGCAGAAACTGGTGCACAGCACAAGCGGCAAATGCTGGCTGCACCACCCCAAGGCTGAGACCTTTCTCTCCGAGCGGCTGGCGCTGCTGCAAAGGGTCTATAAATAAGGAAGGGCTCCCCTCTTTTACTTTTTGCGATTCCGTGGTATACTGACCGGTAAACCGGCAGGATATCCAACTCCCGTCGGAGAACGTGGACGTGCCTTGCGGCCGGTGCGTCCGGCACACAAAAAATGGAAGGAACCGGGTTTTGTTCTGCAATAATCGGGGATGCTGAGCCGTATATTGAGTGAACGTCCCCGTGAGAACCACAAACATTCCATCGAGAAGCCCGCTTCCGGGCATCCAAGGAGAGTTTATAACAATGGGACAGCTGACCAGAAACGAAGTTTTTACCTTGGCGGTGCAGCGTTACAGCGACACCGTCTACCGCACTGCGGTGCATAATTGCCGCTGCACAGCCGATGCTGAGGATGTGGTGCAGGATGTGTTTGAAAAGCTGCTGCACTACAACGGCATCTTTGAGAGTGAGGAGCATCTCAAAGCATGGCTGCTGCGGGTGGCCATCAACCGCTGCCGGGACCTGACCCGCGCCGCCCACCAAAAGGACACCGAGCTGGACGAGAACCTGCCCGCCCCCGATGTCCTTGCGGAGGACGGCAGCGTGCTGGATGCCATTCGCACGCTGCCGGAAAACTACCGCAATGCCATCTATCTGCATTACTACGAAGGATACACTGCGGCAGAGATCGGGCGGATGATGGCGGTGCCCACAAACACGGTACTAAGCTGGCTGCGGCGCGCACGGGCACAGTTACATACGATGCTGAAGGAGGAGATCGAAGATGAGGTGGTATGAATACAAGATGGAGGTCGATGACCTGACTGCCCCGGACGATCTGAAGGCAAAACTGCTGGCCATGACCGACACCCTGACTGCGGAGGAAAAGGATGAGCCCATGATGGCCGCCCCTGCCCCGCAGGCCGCTGCACCCGCAGCACCCCTGAACACCGAAACCAAGAAGAAAAAGCCCATCCACTTCCCGGTAAAGCAGCTGGGCACGCTGGCCGCCTGTCTGGCTGTGTGTGTGCTGGGTTACAGCACCCTGCATCTGGGCATCGGGATGGGCAGCGCCAAAAGCAGCGCGCCCGCCCTGTACGCGGCCGAGGGCGCTGCCAACAGCTCCGCTGCTTCTGTGGCATCGGACAGCTTTGCTGTCCAGCACGCCGCGCTGGACAGCGCCCCCGAGGCGGTGAATTACAGTCTGGAGGCAGACGACCGCTCTCTGGAAACGGAGTACAGCGGCACCGGCAGCACCGAAGCTGCTGCCCCTGCGGTGGACAGTGCCAAGATCATCTACACTGCCAACCTGACGCTGGAAAGCAAGGACTACGAAGCCGCCCGCAGTGCGCTGGACAGCGCTCTTGCCGAAGCGGGCGGCTATCTGGAATCCAGCAGCGAGTATTCCAGCAGCGGCTCCAGCCGCTCGGTCAACCTGACCTACCGGGTGCCGCAGGCCAACTACCAGAGCTTTCTGGATGCTGTGGCCGCTGCCGGTAATGTGACCTACCGCAGCCAGCAGGCCGATGACGTGACCACTCAGTATATGGACGTGTCCGCGCGGCTTTCTAACCTGCAGACACAGCGCACCCGCTTACAGCAATTGCAGGCAAAGGCCGAAAATCTTTCCGACCTGCTGCAGATCGAGGACTCCCTTACCGAGGTGCAGTCCCAGATCGAGAGCTGGCAGAGCCAGATGGACTGGTACAACGATCAGGTGGAAGAGTGCACCGTGTACGTGAGCCTGAGCGAGGTGAGCACCTACTCGCCGCCCAGCGAGGGCTTCGGCAGCCGCTTTGTCAGCGCCCTTTCCGCTGGCTGGCAGAACTTTGTGGGTGGCCTGCAGCAGGTCATCGTTGCCCTTGCCGGTGCATGGCCGGTGGTGGTGATCGCAGCCGCCGCCTGCGCAGGGTTCGTGGTTTGGAAAAAGAAGAAAAAATAAATCAAAAAAGTACTTGACATCCGCCCGCCCTTGTGGTATTATAC
>OIDS01000533.1_pt1 | contig 17198 bp, 17 predicted proteins | sample 1581491 | NCBI WGS metagenome assembly OIDS01 (sample SAMEA3882553, study PRJEB24775) | human gut metagenome | biome: human-associated habitat; feature: intestine environment; material: feces | place: Netherlands | collected 2009/2010
CGAATTGCATGCAAGCATGCATCGATGATACCTTTTGACCCTTTAATCATATTATCATATTTTTTCCATATTTCAAGAAAAGCTATACAAGACTTGACACAAATGTTGTCACAAGCATCGCTGCTATAACCACTATTATCACTATAGCAACCACCTTCTGATTTCTTTTTTTATTAAAATCGTACATACTATTCACCTCTGTTCAAAAATGAGTTATACTATTTTCATATATGAGAAAGGATTTTCCAACATATGATTCCAATTTGTCTAATTTTATTCATTTTATTTATTGCAGTGATTACTTTTGCCATAAAGAGGGCTGATTCTGCCCAGGCAAAGGTCACCGAGGAGTTCTGGGAAAAGGAGCGTAAGGCCAACTCAACCCTCCGCGGAGATACCACTGACCTGTGTTATATTACCATACCGGAAAAGTTTTTTCCATTAAATAATGATAAAATAAATGATTTAAGGGATAAAACCCTTGTCAATCTCACCTGAATGACAAACACTGATTTAAAGCTTAAATATGGCATTCTCAATTTTAAAAAGCTGTCTGAATATGATGATAATTTCACGAAATTTGTTTCAATGCTTGAGAGCTTACAGGCTGATGCCGCCTCGGCCGGTAATTACTCACACCTATTAATGTACTTGCTGCGATATTCATCGTACAGCCTTGAGGCCTGACTTCTGGTCAGGTTGTCCCACGATATGACATCTGCTATTCCATACTCAGTCATCAGCTCCTTTAGCTGTCTGACCTGATGTGCTGTGGCGGGTGTCTGTTTTTTTGCCTTGTATACAAGTGGCTTTGACTCCACCGGCTCACCTTTTTCATCCATCAGTGCAAGCAGCTTTTCAAATATCTGCTTTGTCTCTATCGCATCATCGAGCGCCCTGTGCGCATTTTCCCTGCTCACACCAAAATACTCGCACAAATCCTCCAGCTTCTTTGACTGCTCAGCAGGCAGACATTTTCTGGCTATTTTCAGAGTATCATATGCATTCAGTGAGAGGGTTCTCTTGTGATTTACCGCCCACTGCTTTAAAAAGCTGTAATCAAATGTCACATTCTGCCCGAGTATGATGTCATCTCCGATAAAATCAAGCAGGTTATCCACAGCCACGTCCATATCTGCCGCGTTTTCCACATCATTGTCGGTAATTCCCGTTAATTCCTGCACACGCTGTGGAATATGCTGCTTTGGATTTACCAGTGTGGATATCGTATCCACTATCTCGCCGCCCCTCACACGTGCTGCACCTATCTCTATTATCTTGTCATTTTTAGCTGAAAGACCTGTCATTTCAAGGTCAATCACCGTGTAATTTTTTATATTATCTATGTTGCTCATTTTTCTTAGTCTGTAAACCTTTCCGGCTTTTAACACTATAGTCGTATCACATTACTGTTATTTTATACACTTCGCTATAGCCATATCGCTTTACTGTTATTCTATATACTCCACCAGCGCCTGGTGGTCAAGCGGGTCTCTCATGTCGTAGTGGAAAAGCGCCCACACCGGCTCCTTATGATACTTTGGCAGTTCATCCAGCTTGCGCATGTGCTTGTAAGGAAAAATATAGTGGAACGGCTCCACATGCGACAGCTTTCCATTCTTACAGTATGCATGTGTCATGTGCTTGAAGCTTCCTATATCTGTGGCCCACCTCGGGCGGCTCTTGCAGTTCTCACGATAGTACAAATCAAAGATGAGTGACTCCTGAATCATGCTGTAAACCTGCGCATTTTCATCAAAATCAGTATTATCTCTATATATGGCATTTTCGTCAAAATCAGTATTATCTCTATCTCCGGCAGTTTCGGATAATACCACAGAAGTCATAGCATCGCTGTCACAGCCATGCAGGTATAAAGCCAGAAACTCAAGCAGTATCTCACACCTTCTGATGCGCGAATGGCTCATTCCAAAATAGCCGTTTGCCTCATAAAAATCTCCAAGCTCCTGAAAAAACTCAAACGCACTGTCAAAGATACACTCCATGAGCTTCATCGTAATCTCAAACTGTCCGCTGTTGTAATACACCTCAAGCATATCCTCGACGCGCTTAATCTTTATCACATCATCAAACGAAAGCCATTTTGTGGACATTACCTCATATGGTGGCTTGTCATGGTACACAATACCATATTCCGCGGCATGCTCAAACATGTACGAGCCCTTGAGCACCTTTAAAAATCCAAGCTGCAGCTGGTTTGGCTTAAGCTCATAAATCTCATCAAAGGAACGCCCAAAGCTGTCATAGTCCTCGTATGGCAGCCCTGCAATCAGATCCAGATGCTCATGGATATTGTTGCCGCTTTGAATGAGCCTCACAACCTCCTTAAGCCTCTCAAGCTTCATAGTCCTGTGAATCTCCTTAATCGTGACCTCATTTGTGGACTGCACACCGATTTCAAGCTGTATCAGCCCCGGCCTCATATCAGAAATCAGCTCAAGCTCCTCCTGATTCAGCAGATCCGCTGATATCTCAAAGTGAAAGTTTGTCACACCATTGTCATTCGCCTTTATAAAGCGCCACAGCTCCATGGCATGAGCATGATTGCAGTTGAAGGTTCTGTCCACAAACTTAATCTGAGGCACCTTCTGGTCTATGAAAAACTTAAGCTCCCTTTTGACAATCCGAGTATCCCTGAAACGCAGTGTCTTATCCACCGATGACAGACAGTAGCTGCACGAAAACGGGCATCCTCTGCTGCTCTCGTAGTAGATGATACGGTTTGAAAAATCATCGAGAGTATCATAGCAGAATGGAATTTCACTCATGTTTTTGATTGGGCGTGGACTTGTGAATACTATTTCACCGGCTTTATTGCCTCCTATGTTGTTCACACTTGTACTATTACCTGTGCTGTTTTTTCTGAAAGCAATGCCTGCAATATCACTCAGATTTCTTTTATGCGCATAGTAACCGCACAGCTCTCTAAAGGTATCCTCACCCTCGCCAATCATCACACCGTCTATGTATGGATTTTCCCGCAGAAATGCCTCCACCTCGTAGGACACCTCAGGGCCTCCAACCCATATCGGCACTGACGGACAAAGCTTTTTATACTCGCGTGCAATATCAGTCACATAATCAATATTCCATATATAGCACGAAAAACAAAGTACGTCGGGCTTTCTCTTATAAAGCTCCTCAAGAATGTAATCCTTTTGATTGTTTATCGTGTATTCTGCAAGCTCCACAGCATCCCTGTACTCCCCGGCACAGGCGCGCAGTGAGTAAACTGCGAGGTTTGAATGTATGTATTTTGCATTGATTGCTGTCAATAAAATATTCATGGTTTCTCCTTAAAAAATGACCCTTGAATGTAGACTTTATGCCACATTCAAAGGTCTGCTTCGTATTATTGCAGCATCGACATATTAACAAGCCTGTCGTACACGCCGCTTGCAAACAGCAACATCATGCCAATCGTGCAGATGACCGACAGTACAAAGCCTATTATCGATGTAATCATACCCGCAGTTGCTATTGCATTGTTATACTGCTTTGCCTTTTTTGACATTTTGGAAGCAAGCATGCCGACAATTCCAAGTCCCATCAGATATCCAAAAAACGAGAAAATAATACTGCAAATGCCAAGCACCAGTGAAACCACTGCAAGCTTAGCGCCCTCTCTCTCGTCATCTATGATAGTCTCATTATTGTAGAGCATCTCAAGACGGATACGCCTTGACTTACGCAGCATAACAAGCATAGGAATACCGAGCACGATAAACGCGACACAGTTCATTGCCGAAAACTCATTAATCCTGTCGGCCACTCCTCCTCCATCAAATATTCCCGATGATAAAAGTCCTCCCATATCTACAACAGTATGGAAAATGGCAAGCATCCAGAAATTGCGTGTAGAAGCATATATCATGCAAAACAGCACGCCCATGAGACCTGCTGAAATAACCTGTATCAGACAACTGCTAAACTTAACCCCTGCGCCCATATTGGAAAAATGCATCAATCCAAACAGTACGCCTCCCAAAACTACGGCTCCTGTGATTCCACCTTTCGTCTTTGGAAAAGCTCTCAGCAGCAGATTGAACACTACGCCTCTGAACACCAGCTCCTCAACGAGCCCTACAAGGCAGACCGCAATAAAGAAAAAGATGATGTTGTAAAATGCCTTCACATCACCATGCTCGCTCAAAAAGCACATATAAATACCTGAAACAACAGCATACAGACAATATACTATGAAAAAACCACCTGTGTATAAGCTTCTTGTCCATCCTGCTGCATTTTCCTTAAAGATATCCCACAGCCCAAATAAATATGTGATGCCAAGAAAAATAACTAAAATAACGGTCTCCACAATAGCCTGCAGCAGATAGTCATCCACCTTTTCCATGCCCGGAATCAGTCCCAGAACTTTTCCGCTCCACTGCAATGGTGCAATGAAAATAAAAACTGCAAGAATGGCAAATATTATATTTGCCGGTGCCGAAAGGTTTCTCAATTTCTGTTTCATAACTTTAAATCTCCTCATTTGCGTGTTATTAAGTATGAAAATATTCTATAGCATTTACTTTGACATTGCAAGCGAAGTATTTCATACTGCAATGGGCAGCAAAAAAGCCCTGTCCTTACGAACAGAGCCCTATGCATTATGTTGCACTTACAAGCCTTACTATCACATCAATTCCAGCCGCCCAAAAGAGTATCGCCCCCACGATATATACCTTTGTCTTCTGCTCGAAACCGAAATGATATCCTGTGTAAATGCCTGCCACTATACAGATGATAGTTAGCAGCGCCACCATTATCATAATGGTGAAAAGTCCGGTACCGAGGAAGCCGAATGCTATTCCTGCAAGAACCGTATAAAATGCGGTGATTCCTGCTATCCTTAGCACTCTTTTCATGTCAAGCTGTGCCTGACAATGCTCCTCAATCCTTTCGTTTCTTATAGCCTTTCCTATAAGCCTGATCCCCAGTCCTATCAGTATTCCGATAGAAATTATCTCTCCTAAAAGTGCTTCATCCTTCACCGAGTATTTTCCATTAAGGAAGCTTGACAGGAAATACCCGATATACATTGCTAACAACTGGCAAACTGCAACTATGAAGCAAATGGCTGTAAGCTGTTTCTTATTTACTTTCTGGATCAGGGATCCCTGACATTCCATCGCAACGAAAATCTCCAGTGAGCTTCCCGCCACGATTAACAGATATTCTATCCAGCCCATTTTTGCCTCCCCCTAATGTACAAACATCCTTAACTGTTCAGTACCTTCACAGTTGCGGACCGCAAGCGCATGAGAATCAGCTGCGCTGATGGGCGCTTGCTCCTACATAATCTATGTTTTCTTACGAAATATGCGGTACCGCATATTTCTGTACTGAATAGTTACAAACATCCTTTAATAATTAATTATTTGTCGCTATCTGCCTTAGCATCTATTGAAGCTAATTTATATATGAACTTAACGCTGCCCGTCTGTCCATCAGCGATTGCTGAGTATGTCTGATATTCCTCACCTGCGTCAATTACTGCCTGAAGCTTGTCGGTGAATGGCTTTAAGTCACCGTTGTATGCGTCGAGAATCTTGTTGATTCCCTCCTCATTGAACTGTACCATACCGTCTGCAAGTGTGTGTGCACCCTCTGAAAGTGTCTTAGAACCTGTTGTGAGCTGGTCAACACCTGAAACTATCTGATTTGTTCCATCTGCAAGCTGTGAGGCTCCGCTGTTGAGCTGTGCATTGTTTGCTACAAGTGTGTTTGAGCCGTCTACAAGCTGCTTGATTCCACTTGTGAGAGTTGGTACTGAGTTCATGAGTGACTGTGTTCCGGCTGAAAGCTGGCTTGCTCCGGCATTGAGTGCTGTTGCTCCGGCATTTAATGTATCGTTGTTTGCAACTAATGTATTTGAGCCATCCACAAGCTGCTTGATTCCACTTGTAAGCGCCGGTACTGAGTTCATGAGTGATTGTGTTCCGGCTGAAAGCTGGCTTGCTCCGGCATTGAGTGCTGTTGCTCCGACATTAAGTGTATCATTGTTTTTAACTAACTCGTTTGAACCATTTACAAGACTGGTGATTCCTTTTGTCAGCTCTGGTAATTTATCTGCAAGACTTTGTGTGCCTGTCTGAAGCTCTGTAGCTCCTGTTGCAAGCTGTGTAGTTCCTTTTGCTAAATCAGAAGCTCCGCTTGACAACTCAGATGCTCCATCTGACAACCGTCCTAAACCAGCATCTAATGATGACGCACCATCTGATACCTTTGCTGAGCCATCCTTTAAAGCTTGCACTGTGGAAGCACTGTCTGTTACACTTTGGTTCACGGCAGAATATACTGATACAGCACCTTTTCCCTGAGATAGACCAACAAGTATCTGATTATAAGTTGCAGATGGATTCTGATTCTGCATATTAGTCAAAGCATCTATTATATCTCCTGCATTGTTTACTGCTGCATCCGCTGCTGCTGATACATTGTCTGCTGTAATCTTATCTGTATCAATATATCCAAGAGTTTTAAATAATGTTCCGACATTTAATTCATTCAGTGGTTCCAGAGATTTATTTATATTGGTTTTGATTGTTTCAGGCATATCTGATAAAGATTGTGTCAACTGACCAACTCCTTCATCAACCTGCTTTGCTCCTGCTGCAAGAGAATCAGCTCCTGTTTTTGCCGTATCAATACTTGTCTTTAGCTGTGCTGCACCTGCAGATACTCCTGCTGCGCCCTTGTTTGCAGCATTAATACCATCCGAAAGCGTTTTTGCCCCATCATTAAGACTGGTCACACCTGTTGCAAGACTTCCTGTGTTGTCATTAAGCTGGTTCAAGCCTGTATTTAACTGACTTGCTCCATCCGTATATGATTTCAAGCCATCCTTAAGTGTTGCACTTCCACTTGCCAGTTGTCCTGCTCCGCTATTAAGCTTATCTGCTCCATCAACTAATGCACCTGTACTGTTTCCAAGTGTATTCAGTCCACCATTGAGTGTGCTGGCTCCATCTGTATACGCCTTAAGTCCATCCTTAAGTGTTGCACTTCCGCTTGCAAGCTGTCCTGCTCCACTATTAAGCTTATCTGCTCCTGACACAAGGGCTCCTGTGCTGTTTCCAAGTGTATTCAGTCCACCACTTAATGTACTAACACCATCAGTATATGTCTTAAGTCCACTCTGCAGTGTGCCAACTCCTGATGCGAATGTGCCGAGCTTGCTCTGCAATGTTGAAAGTCCGTCAGCAAGTGTGTCAGTACCCTCTGCCAGTGTTTTTGAACCATCCTGAAGCTGTGTTGAGGCATCCTTTAAGTCATTTATCATGTCATCGAGGTCTGATGTGTCAATTCCGTCTGTGCTTACATAATCAGATGCGTTTACCACGAAGGTCATGGCTGCAGGCATTGAGAAATTCTCCACATCTGCTGTCATTTCCATGTATTCAGGGATATTTACATCGCCATCGAGATCTCCGTCCTTGATTCCGAGGCTGTCCTTTAAGCCCGGAAGAGCATAGCCGAGCACTACGCTTGATGAGTCGCTTACCTCAGCCTTGCCGTTTGTCACTTCGATATTCTCGAAGCCATCACCGAGTACAAGTCCTGTTATTGCTGCAAATGGTACGGAAACTGTCTGCTTCTCGCCGTTTACTGTCTCTGTATATGATGTGGTATTTGTGTAGTCAAAACGGATTTTGACCTTTCCTGATTTTCCTGCAAGGTCCTCAGGTGAGATTTCTTTTCCATCGAGGTAATATGTAACCTTCTGTGTTACAGGCGGTTCCTCTGTTGCTGTACCCTGGTAGTAAATGTCCTTGCCACCGGCCTGCCAGGTGAGCTTGTCACCGCTTTGTGTGAATTTTTCCTTGCCCTTTACGTTCTCGATATCTGAAAGGTTTGAAGCATCCTCCAAGGTATCCTTTTTGTCTTTATTTTTTAGGTGATCTACTACGATTGTTTTGTTTACGTTGCCGTTTGCATCTGAGATGAGGTATACGCTCTCGTCCTTGTCTGCATCGTTATCCTTTAATGATACGCTGTCCATGAGCTTATCTGCTATGTCATCAGCATCCTTGCTGCTGTCTGTTGTGCTGTCTGCCTCGGCTGTGACTGCGGTGCTGTTCTTCTCCGCAAAAACCGCTGTTGCTCCGATTCCTGTACCTACAAGTGCTATTGTGAGGACTCCGGCTACAACACGGACAATATATTTACTTTTTAACTTTTCTTTCAATTCTGGTAATTTCATGTCTTATTCCTCCTGATTTTATTTTTGAGGTTATATTTTTATGTTATGAGGGTCAAAAAGTATTTTATCCCTCATTTATGATTAATCAGATTACTAAGCTGTCAGGTTCTTGTTTTTAAAGCCTGCGCTTGTGGCACATATTACTTTGTCAAAAATCATAAACATTGACGGAAGTATAAATACTACTACAAACATACTGATAATTGCGCCTCGTGCAAGCAGTATACAGATAGAACTGATCATATCAATGTTTGAATAAAGTCCTACACCAAAGGTTGCGGCGAAGAAACAGAGTGCACTGACGATAACTGAGTTTGTCGAATCTGCAAGTGCCTTTGTGATTGCCGGCTTTTTGTCCATTCCGGTGTATCTGTTCTTTCTGTACTTTGTGGTCATAAGTATCGCATAGTCAACCGTTGCACCAAGCTGTATGGTTCCGATTACGATGCTCGCGATAAACGGAAGCTTTGTTCCTGTAAATCCCGGAATTCCCATGTTTACAAAGATTGCAAACTCGATGACCGCTACAAGTATGATTGGAAGCGATACTGATTTGAATACTACGAGGATGATAAGGAATATCAATACGATTGATACTGCACTTACACGCTTAAAGTCTGTATCTGTGATAGTGATAAGATCCTTTGTACAAGGTGCCTCACCGATAAGCATTGCGTCCTCGCTGTAATTCTTTACTATCTTTTTAATCTCTGTAATCTGGTTGTTTACCTCATCAGATGCTGTCGCATATTTTGATGAAACAAGCATCATCTGGTAATCACCGTTTTTGAATATCTCCTTTGCCTCATCCGGCACCATATCATCCGGTATGGTAGGTCCGAGTATTGAATCAAGCGATACTGCAAGCTTTACTCCATCGACCTTCTTGATATCATTTATCATGCTTATGCTGTCTGCCTTTGACATATCGCTCGGTGCGATGATGATATGTGTGGCACCCATAGCATACTCCTTGTCGAGTCTTTCATTGGCCTGCTTACTGTATGCACTGTCAGGCATGGTTCCTGCAAGGTCATAGTAGACCTGATCATGAGTGTATCCGTATATTGCCGGGATGAGCACTACGATGAAAATCACTGCAAGTATCTTATAATGATTTGTTACCCAGCTTGCAATCCTTGAAACATCCGGCATGAGAATCTTGTGCTTTGTCTTCTCGATTGCCTTATCACATGCAAGAATCAGTGCAGGGAGGATTGTTACACATCCGATAACTCCGAATACAACGCCCTTTGCCATTACGATTCCCAGGTCAAGTCCAAGTGTAAAGCTCATGAAACAGAGGGCTACGAAGCCTGCGATTGTTGTGATTGAGCTTCCTGTTACTGAGACAATTGTGTGGGAAATGGCATGTGCCATGGCTCGCTTCTTGTCTCCGTCATATCTGTCTATCTGCTCCTGATAGCTGTGCCACAGGAAAATCGAATAATCCATTGTTACGGCGAGCTGCAATACTGCTGTCAGTGCCAGTGTCAGGTATGAAATCTGTCCCTGTATAAAGTTTGTTCCCAGGTTATAGATAATAGCCATTCCTATGCTTAGGAGGAATAACATCGGAACAATTATTGAATCCATTGTAATTCCCATGACAAGCATTGAAAGCAATGCTGCTATGATGACATATATAGGAGCCTGCTGCATAACAAGTGTCTTTGTATCTGCGTTGACCGCTGCCATTCCTGCTACGAAGCAATGGTTTTTCACCATCTTATCCATCTTGTTGACGGCTTCCATTGTCTCATCCGAACCCATTGTGTCACTGTAGGTGACGAGCATGAGCTGGCTGTTTGCATCCTTGTTGTTAAATGCGTCGTACACCTCATCCGGAATTGCCTCTCTTGGCAATGTGGAATCAGCGATTGTTCCGTACCAGATGACATCATTTACACCCTTAAGGTCCTCTATGTCATCTGCCAGAGTCTCTATGTCCTGATCCTTCATATCCTCTAAGATCACAAATGACAACGCTCCGGTTCCAAACTCATCTACCATGATATCCTGACCCTTCATAGTCTCTATCTGGCTTGGCAGATAAGAAAGGATATCAAAGTTGATTCTCGTGTTGATAAAGCTGATGCCCGACGGTATAAGCAATGCAAATGCAACTATCAGTATCAGCACACGATGTTTTACGACTCCTTTTCCAAATTTAATCATTAGATTCACCACTCTTTCTTTTATTCGTATTGAAGTATAAAAAAAAAGACCGAATAAATAAATATTCAATCTCTTCGATTTGTCATGTGAGATATACAAATCCATCAATTTGTATATCCGATATGACACATATATTATATTGTATTTGATTTCTGACACTTTTTCACAGCATTTTTATATTTATATGAACACATGCCTCTTTATGATTCTGCTTTATTAGCTTGCTTAAGCCGTCATTTTCCATGGCAATTGTCCTCTACAGCTCACTTAGTATATCATCCATCGAGCGCGTAATCAGATACATGTATGCCTCAGCCATCTCCTTCGGCTCAATGTCATCCATGCCCTGGGCTATCCAGCCCTCCGTGATAAAGCACAACGACTGCGCATAATATGTAGAAATCACCTCAGGTGTGAGCCAGCGGTATTTTGATTTCTTTCCTGTGCTCTTTTCGCTTATGATATTCATAAACATCTCATAGACGCACTTCATAGCAATCTGATTAAACGTCACTGCACCCTCCAGCTTTAGTGCTTTCTTGTAAAAAACACTGTTTGCCGAGATATTATTGAGCATCAGCACAATCGCTTCAAAAATCATTCCGGCATTGAGCAGCGGCTTGATGGGCTCAAGCAGCTCGGTTTTGATAATCCACTCTATCAGCTCGTACTTGTCCTGAAAATGATTGTAAAACGTGGGGCGGATAACTCCGGCCTTGTCCGTTATCTCTTTAATTGTAATCTTATCGATTGGCTTTTTCGCCGAAAGCTCTATAAGGCTCTCAGCGAGCACCAGATCTATTGCATTCTTACCTTGCTGTGTCATTACTCATCAAACTCCATCGTGACAAAGTAGCCCTTCTCAGTCTCCCTCACATCCACGACATCGCCCTCGCGGCTTTTGAGCCTCTCGCTGACCACGTAGTTTCCCGACATGGCAATTGCATGCTCTATCGTATAATAATATGAAGTTGGAAGCTTGCTCTCTGTTACCTTCAGATGGTCACCGACCTTGGTAAGTCCGGGTCTCTCCATCTTAAACTCCATCCGACGCATTCTGTCGCCTTTCTGTTACTGCTTAATTGTCCTCTTTTCTATCCTCAACAAACGTTGCCTCAAACTCCTTTTGCTTGTTGTAGGCGCTCTCCGCCTTTGTAGCACGGCTTGTAATCCAGATATTTGATACTCCGTTGAAAATCAGTATGATACCGACAACAACAGTGGCTGTCTTCATTACATCAAATGCATTTGTCACACAGATTATTCCAAAAATCAGACTGATTATTGAAAAAATCAGGCCGACACTCCAGCCTCCGTAACCGTATTTTTTGGCATCCACTGCCTCAATAATGCTCCTGATGCTATGAAAAATGAGCACCAGACCAATGACTATAGGTATCAGGCTCACAACAACCTTTGGCTGCACCAGAAACCATATGCCCACTGCCAAAACCACAAGCCCTAGCATCGCTGAAAAACCATTCGTGACTATATTCAAAAAATAGCTGCACATATAGACCACTCCGATGATGATAAGCACTACCGCAAGCACATTGGCCACAATCGTGAGCACCGAAGCTCTCCATATGATAAACACCAGTCCCAGCGCTATGCAAAGCACTGATGACAATAGAAAATCAGCCTTTATTCTGCCTAAAAACTCCTTCATACACGACCTCCTTTATATATCCTGCCCTACATTACTTTTCTAATTCTGTTCCTCTGCACTTTTCTTAACCAGGTCAAGAACAGTCTGAAGCTCAGCACCCTCAACCGGTGCAGCTCCATATCCAAGACGCTTGTAATCCTCTGTAATCTCAGCCAGCTCAGTAGTTTTATCGCCCTTCGCATCAATCACAAAATATCTGCCCTGTGACGCAGCATCATCCCACACGAGATAAGCACGGATTGCGCAGTTTGGAGCCATATCTCTTGTCGGGAAATCAACTCTGGTGACATTAAGCGTATCAGAAATCTGCATAGACATAACAGAGAAATCCTCCTCCATATATGGATACATACGCTTCTGCTGATATGCCTCCTCGTACAGCTCATCTATTAGCTTTTCCTTCTCATCGGCTAGTCGGTCCATGAACTCTTTTCCACCCTCAAACATCTTCGCCGGCAGGAAAATATGCTCATACTGCATACGCTCAAAGATGACATACTGCTCTGCTGTCATCTGTACAGTCTTGCCCTTTGTCGGTGATGTAGGATGTCCCTCTCTTCTGGCCTTTTCCACTGCCTCAATCTTTTCTACAAGAGGCTTTTTGAAAATCAGATTGTGAGTGAACGGGTTGAATGCGATACCATTAATCTTTGACTCTTTATTTGCCACCATGTTGTTGACTGCAAGAAACGGCATATTTACAATGCATGGTGACGGATGATCCTTAGAAAGCTGTGCCTTTGAGGTATAAAGCGGCATGAAAGCCTCTCCCTCACCGTTTTTAATAAATAGCGGAATCGGCTTGTTGTTCTCTCCGACATTTGCAGGTACCAGGAATCTGCTCTTAGTGCATTTTTCAATGAGCTTATTGAGCGTCTCCGCCTTTTTGTCGCTTGAATACTGTGTCATCAGCGCCTCAACCTCCGGGTTTTGCACCTCAAGAGTGAAGGCCGGATCATTCTTTAATTTATTTTTGATTTTATTTTTATCCATTTATACTGCTTCTCCTTATATTAAATGCCCGGATTTACATCCAGGCATTATTTTAACACATTTCTTTTATCAACTCAACAATCTTAGTGTCTCTTGCTATCCATTCTTTATCAAGAAAGGCGCTGTTGGCCTTTATTATCTCATCCGGCGTAGCCCATGACAGATGATACTCAAGCCTTATCTCACTGTCTGTCATCTGTGCGGCTACATGCTCGTCCTTCACATCACAGAAATACACGTAGGTGTGACAGTAATATATCTTGTCAGCCTCAAATATATCGCGTCTCTTTTCTATGACCTTGCCGCACTCCCTGATGCTTTCCGGCACGACAAGAAGCCCTGCCTCCTCGCGCACCTCCCGTGCCAGCGCAACCTCGTTGGTCTCGCCTGCATCGATGCCGCCGCCCAGTATCTTGTAGTAGCCCTCACCGGCCTGCTGCATGGCAAGCTTTCCGTCTCTGATAATAACCGCGCGCACCGCGAAGCGCTCAAATACCTCCATATCATCGGAATAATTGTGTTTGTCAAATGTATATAGCGTTCTCATGTTTGTCCTCCGTATATGGGCTGTAATCATTCATTAGTATACATGGAAAGTAGTTTTTATTCTACACCATTTGATAGCGAATTGGAATACTATTATCGTCCATTTACCTGCAAAGTAGCACCACTGTCTCTATGTGCTCTGTAAACGGAAAACAGTCATATGGTGTTGCGCGTTTCACTGCATACCCGTGCTTTGTGAGATACTTTAAATCTCTCGCCAGTGTTTCCGGGCCACATGACACATACACCACTCTCTCCGGCGCCAGCTTGACAACCGATGATAAAAACGCCTCGTCGCTGCCGGTTCTTGGAGGATCCATTATGACAACATCAGCTTTCTCACCCTTTTGTGCCATCTCGACCATGAATTCTCCGGCATCATCATTGTAGAAGCGGATATTTCTGATGTCGTTTCGCTTTGCATTGATGACTGCATCACGGATTGCATCACGGTTTAGCTCGACACCGATGACTTCACCTGCATTTTTCGCTGCTATGATGCCTATGGTTCCGGTGCCGCAGTATGCATCGATTACGCGCTCCTTGCCGGTGAGGTGTGCCTCATGAATGGCTTTTTCGTATAAAAGCTCCGTCTGTACCGGATTCACCTGATAAAACGAGCCTGGTGAGATGCGGAAGGTACAGCCGCACAGCTTATCCTCTATGAAGCCCTTGCCATAAAGCGTGATGTTTCTGTCTCCGAGCACCATGCTTGTTCTTTTATCATTCACGTTGAGCACCACTGTCGTGATATTGGGATGCTTCTTCCTGAGTGCTTTTACGAAATTGTTCTTCGATGGAAGTATCGGCGATGCCAGGACAAGCACTACCATTATCTGCCCTGTTGCATAACCCTTTCTTACAAGCACATGTCTGAGAAGGCCATAGCCGGTGTCCTCATCATAGGTCTTTATCCTGAATGAGCGGAGCATATCCTTTATGTCCCTTATTATCTCATCTGACTCCTGCTCCTCTATCATGCAGCTTTCGATATCCACCACATCATGTGTGTTTTTCCTGTAGGCTCCCGCCACAATCTGACCGCGCCTCGTACAGTCAAAGGCTGCATGAACCTTGTGACGATAATAGAGCGGATTTTTCATGCCGACAATCGGCTCCACAAAGCAAAAAGGCTTTAGCAGCTTTTTCATGTATGCCTGCTTGGTTTTTAACTGTTCCTTATATTCTACGCCCTGATAGTCGCAGCCGCCACATTTCTTCGCATACGGACATACGTTATCGCTTTTTGCCCGGCTGCTTTTTTCCCTTACCCTCTCCTGTCCTGCAGGGTTTTTGTATTTTTTCTCATTGTGCATGTTATGCGTGGTCTTTTTTCTGGAATTGCCTTGATTTCCCGCCATATCTGTACCCCTTAAAATCAGCTTTGCTGACTACTTGCCGTATGTATTATATAAATACACATGATTATCTATACAGTGCCATCCGCTTGAAGCGCCTGCTGTCACACATATATATGTCTTTCCGCTTGCTGCCTTCTCGTAGCTGACCGCACAGTTACCAGACTGATTTACAAAGCCTGTCTTTGCACCGATTACCTCGCCACTTGTCATCTTGTCCTCTATTCGGCGCAGGAACAGATTTGATATGTTCAGGTTCTCCGGATGCTGCGGTGTTGCAGCCGTGCTATATGTATGATTTGAAAGTACTGTTTTACAAATGTCGTCCTGCATCGCTGCCTGCATGATGACCGCCATATCATAGGCTGTGCTGTAATTGTTCTCATCATATATGCCGACAGGGTTTGCAAAATGTGTGGTCTGGCCTATACCAAGCTCTGCTGCCTTCTGGTTCATCATATCGACAAATGCTTCCATGGAGCCTGCTGTATAAACCGCAAGCTGATATGCCGATTCTCCACCCGATGGCAGGATGGTTCCGTTAAACACATCGCGAAGAGGCACCTGCTCACCGTCTAAAAAGCCTGTTGTACTGCAATCATGCACATATGAATAATCTGTGGCTTCTCTTGTAATTGTAACAACCTCGTTGAGCTTGTTTTCTATCACCGCCTGCCTGTCTATTTCGGTGTTTTCATTCTCCGCTGCAGCAATTGCATTTTTCTCAGCCTGCTCTGCTGCTACAAGCACTGTCATAACCTTTGTCATGGAAGCCGGATACATTTTCTCATGAGCATTTTTCCCCGCAACAACTGTGCCGTCCTGCTCATCAATCACTACGGCATAAGAGCTCTCAAGCTCATCTCCGATTGCTGCTGTAGCATCAGACTCCTTTGGTGCAAAGAGCTCCTTTGCTTCCTCTGTCTCACTTACCTGCTCAGTCACACCGGTCACATTTTCTGTGGCCGTTCCTGTGTCTTTTGCCTTATTACTGTCTTTTTTTGTTTTATTAAAGCACGATATAACTATTATAATCGCTATAACGACTATCACAGCCACTATTCCTACAAGCTTAATCTGTGAAGCTCTTGTATTTTGTCTGCGGCGTCTGTAATTTTTTCTACTATTATTTCTCATATCCAATCCCTATCTCGTTGTAACTATTCATCCCACGCACATTCGCAAAACCACACTTGAATAATCACATTTCATTTTATACTGTAACCTATTTAGTATACTCCCTATCCGGAAGCTGTGCAATAATTATCGCAATAAACATGAGCACACATCCAAAAATTTCTCTGCCACCTAGCATCTGGCCAAGCAGAATCCATCCTGCAATCACAGAAACCACCGACTCAAGGCTCATCGCCACCGATGCCACCGCCGGGTTTAAGCCCTTTTGTCCGACAATCTGCAGCGTATAGCCCACTCCGCTTGAGAAAATACCGGCATAGAGAATCGGAATCCATGCATCCCATGTGCAAAGCGACTGTGCCCACTGTGCTAAACCACCGGCAGACGGTCCCATATCAGTAAAAATCATCACTATACATGAGCCAAGTCCGGTGACAAAAAACTCAATACATGAGAGTCTGACCGCATCTACCTGTGATACGAAATGGTCAATCACAAGTATCTGTATCGCAAAGCACAATGCCCCTGCCAACAGGAGCAAATCCGAGCCGCTAAGTGAAAATATCCCATTCATGCACAGAAAATACATGCCTATCAGTGCAATAAATACACCTATCCATATTTTGGCTCCGCATTTTCTTTTGAGGAAAATCCCAAGTATAGGCACCATAAGTATATATGTAGCTGTAAGAAAGCCTGCCTTGCCGGATTCTGCGCCCATGCTGATTCCAAGCTGCTGCAGGTTGCTCGCAAAGAAAAGTGCTATTCCACAGCAGCTTCCGGCTATCCAAAGTTCTTTCTTTTGCTTTTTGCTTTCAGGTCTATTTACCGTCAGCTCTTTCTTATCCAGTATTTTTATGACCGGCAGAAGGCAGAGCGCACCAATAAGGAAGCGGATACCGTTGAATGAAAATGCTCCAACTGCGTCCCCTCCCTTTGACTGCGCTACAAAGGCTATTCCCCAGACTATATCTGCCAAAAACAAAATAAAGACATGTCTTGTCTTTGAGGCTGTATTCATTATAATAGTTCCTCCGTGTTATTAAAATCAGAGATATTATATCACCGACTGCCTTAAATTGCATACTTA
>OIDS01000538.1_pt1 | contig 17101 bp, 16 predicted proteins | sample 1581491 | NCBI WGS metagenome assembly OIDS01 (sample SAMEA3882553, study PRJEB24775) | human gut metagenome | biome: human-associated habitat; feature: intestine environment; material: feces | place: Netherlands | collected 2009/2010
CGTCAGCCGGGGGCGGCTGACACTCTTGGGCATATGGCTCAGATACTGCTCATCGAGGAAGGCCAGCTTCTCGGCCATGTCCATCTTACCGTAGAGGGTAATGCAGCAGTTGTCCGCACTGTAATGACGGCGGTAGACCCGGACATACTTCTCATAGGTCAGCGCCGGGATGGAGGCCGGGTCGCCTCCGGAGACGAAGCCGTAGGCCGTGTCCGGGAACATCGCCCGGCTCAGGGCATTCTGCAGCTGGGCATCCGGCGTCGCCAGTGCGCCCTGCATCTCGTTGTAGACGACGCCGCTCACCGTGCCGTCCTCGTCCCGGTGCCAGCCCTCCTGCTCGAACACGCCCCGGTCCACCATCGCCAGCGGGCAGAACACCGCGTTGAGGTAGACGTCCATCAGGTTCTTGAAATCCGTCTCGTTGGGCGTTGCGAAGGGGTAGACCGTCTTGTCCGGGAAGGTCATGGCATTCAGGAAGGAGGCCATACTGCTCTTGAGCAGCTGCAAAAACGGCGACTTCACCGGGTATTTCTCGCTGCCCGCCAGCACCGAGTGCTCGAGGATGTGGAACACGCCGGTATCGTCGGAGGGGAAGGTGCCAAATCCGATGCCGAAGGCCTTGTTGTCGTCGTCGTTCTCCACCAGCAGGACAGCCGCCCCGCTGACGTCGTGGGTCAGCACGGTCAGCGTCCCGTGCTGTTCGGGGCACTCCTCGCGCTTGACGAGGGTATAGCCGGGATATTGTTTCATGGTCTTGCTCCTTTGCGTTTTCTGGATTTTTCTCTATTGTATCATCCTGCCCGCCAAAACACAATGAACGGTTTGTGAATCATAACTCACGGGACGCAAAAAGGCCTCCCCTCGAAGGGGAAGCCTCTCTGCATGTATCGGGAATTATTGAAGGAATTTTCGTTGCTCTATGAGATGCAAATTTGGAAATCAAACCTTCTGAACCAGGAAGATAGCTCTGCCAATCGGACGCTTTTCGCCTTCCATACCGGGTGCCCAAATCAAATCCTCAGGCAGAGTGATGTCGTCCGTAGAAATATATGCTGCGTCACCGGGCATCTTAACAACCAGCTCGCGCTGGTTGTCAGCAGCAGTACCGTTGATGAGCTGCAAAGTAACTCTGACATTGATCGAAGTATCGACCGTCTTCTTCACCTTAACGATAGCCAAAAGCGTGTTACCATTGTCAATGATATCGACCGGAGTAGTGTCGGCCAGCTCATAGCCCTGCGGGATCTTGTCCGCAGGAATGCTCTTGGGGTCAACGACGGTAGCATCCTTCAGAACGGGATGCTCATAATCATCGCCGCCATTTCCAACGCCTGCGCCGCCATTGTCAACATCAGCAAAGATAATCTTTACCGACTTGCTCGTCGTGCCCGGCACATCCGGAACTTCCGTACCGGGGACCTTACTGCTGCTGTCGCCGCCATCACAGCCTGCCAGCACACCTGCTGCGGCAACAGCCAGAGCCGCAACACCAGCGCTCTTGAGGAAACGGCGGCGGGAAATCATATCCAGTCTCATAATTAAAACCTCCACATTGTTTTAGAGGTCTTTCCCCGCTCGCATTTTCTTCCTTCCGGGCGTAAGGCAAACCTCTGTTCTGATTCATTATACCCCCCCCCCCCGATTATATTTGTCAAGAGGTTTCAGTATTTTTGTGGCGGCTTTCTGCATAAAAAATCGCCCGGCTTTTCTGCGTTTTCCACAAAATATCGCAGTTTGTGTTTTGAATGCACAAGCACCATCCGCAAGCTGCGTATCGCAACGATGCCGTTTTGATAGGCGCTATTTTTGAAAGTCACAATAAAAAGAGAGCTGTGCAGGACAGCTCTCTCCGTTTCCGCTTTTTATGAAATTTATGCCGTTTCTCCCTGACGGCAGGACACCCGGAACAGTACGAATCCCACGACGAACAGCACGATGAGGGAGCCGACGCCCACATTGGCGCTGCCGGTCAGCTGGCTCCCCACGCTGACGATCATCGTCCCGAGGAAGGATGCCCCCTTGCCGCAGATGTCGAAAAGCCCGAAGTACTCGCCCGACTTCTCCGGCGGGATGATCTTTGCGAAGTGGGAGCGGCTGAGAGCCTGCACGCCGCCTTGGAACATCCCCACGATGACGGCCAGCACCCAGAACTGCCACTGCCGGGTCAGAAAGAACGCAAACACCGCGATGCCCGCATAGGCCGCGATACAGACCGGGATGAGCTTCGACGAGGGATACTCGTTGGACAGCCGCCCGAAGATGAGGGCCGACGGGAACGCCACGATCTGCGTCACCAGCAGCGCCAGCAGCAGCCCGGTGGTGTCCAGCCCCAGCGCCGTGCCGTAGGCCGTGGCCATGTCGATGATGGTATACACGCCGTCGATGTAGCAGAAGAACGCCAGCAGGAACCAGAACACCTGTTTGTCCTCCGGCAGATGCCGCAGGGTCTGGCCGATGCGGGCGAAACTCTGGCGCACTGCGTGCTCTTCCACCTCCACATAGTGGAGCTGTCGGTAGCTTTTCAGCAGCGGCAGGGTGGTAACGAGCCACCACACCGCCGTCAGGATAAGCGCGATGTTCAGCGCCGTCATCTGGCTGAGTCCAATGGCCCCCGCCCCCAGCACAAGGCCGAGACAGACCACAAAGGGCACGCAGCTGCCGATGTAGCCCCACGCATAGCCCCGGCTGGACACCTCATCCATCCGCTCCGGCGTGGTCACATCCCCGAGCATGGAGTCGTAGAACACCAGACTGCCCGAAAATCCCACCTTCGCAATGACGAAGATGACGAGGAAGGGCAGCCACGCCGACGCCGCGCCCATAGCGCAGCATCCCACGATGCCCACACCGACGCAGAGCATGAAGATGGGCTTCTTGAAGCCTTTGGTGTCCGCCACCGTGCCGAGGATCGGGCTGAGGATGGCCGTGATGATGGTCACGACCGAGCTGGCATAGCCCCAGTAGGCCAGATACTCCACCGAAGTCAGGCCGCCGCTCTCTGCCAGTGCGTTGAAGAAAATGGGGATAAGGGTCGCCACCATCAGCACAAAGGCCGAGTTTCCCACGTCGTACAGGATCCAGTTCCGTTCCAGCCTCGTCAGGCGAAAATTGCCATTCTTTCCCATTCAGTGCTCCTCTCAGTTTTCCCCGAACGTGTGCTGATATTCCGGCCCCAGCGGCTTTCCTCCGGCATACTCGCCGATGAGCCGCACCGCCAGCGGCACAGCCGTTTTGTACAGCTCCTCGAGCTTCCGGCTGCTCTGGACACACTTGGGGTTGGGCTGCGGGTTCGCCACAAGGCCGTGCATAAACTCATACTTTCCGGCGGCGCGCATCCCGGCCAGCACCACCCAGCGTTTGACGGGGTTCGCCGCCTGCAGCATATGGTGCACCGAGATCATCCCCTTCATCGCCGCCAGCGTCTCGTCCACCGTGACGCCCTCATAAAAAGGCGCGACGACCTCCGCCCGCTGGCGGCTGGGCTTGATGTGGCTGGCCGTGAAGAACTTCATGGGGTCATAGCCGTCCTCCCGCAGCAAGGCGTTGTCGAACTCTGTCTCGATCTCACAGTGGCTCACGCCGCTCTCCCGGACATAGGCCTCCACATAGGGGTGACAGGTGCTGTCCAGCGCAAAATGGCAGACGAAGCCCAGCGCGTAGGCCAGCGCAGCGTCCTTATCCGCCGCGTGTTCCACCACGGCCCGGGCGCGGGTGAAAAACACCTCGCCCTTTTCCTCGTGCATGGCGTTCCCCAAACGGTTCACCGGGTTCGTCTGCAATGCCTTGTAATAAAACATCAGGTCAGGCCCGTGGAGGCCCATATCGTAGAGTTCCCGGTGCTGCTCCAGCGTCTGGCGCAGCCCGTCCGGAAGCAGAGCCAGAACATCCGCGCCAAAGCGGCGGTGTGCGTAGGTAGAAGGCATGATACCGCCCCTTTTCGTTTATTTTTCGTAGCCCTGCGGCAGCTCGTTCTTCAGGCCGCGCTCCATCAGGGACTTGACGGCCTCCGCCGCGCTCATCCCCTTGTTGACGATGGCGTTGACGGTCTGGACGATGGGCATTTCCACCTGATACCGCTCGGCCAGCTCCAGCGCAGCGGGCAGGGCGTTCATGCCCTCCACCACCATGCCCACTTCCTTGACGGCGTGCTCCGGGGTCTCGCCCTTGCCGATAAGGATACCGGCGCGGTTGTTGCGGCTGTGCATACTGGTGGCCGTCACGATGAGGTCGCCGATGCCGGCCAGACCCGCAAAGGTATGGACGTTGCAGCCCATCGCCACGCCCAGACGGGCGATCTCGGCGATGCCCCGGGTGATGAGGGCGGCGCGGGCGTTGTCGCCGTAGCCGAGGCCGGTGGAGATGCCGACGCCCAGCGCGATGACGTTCTTCATGGCGCCGCTCAGCTCTACACCCTTGATGTCCTCGTTGGTGTAGACGCGCATGACATTGTTGGTGAAGACCTCCTGCACGAAGACCGCAGCCTCGGCGTCCTTGCTGGCCGACACGATGGTGGTGGGCAGGTCGATGGCCACCTCCTCTGCGTGGGTGGGGCCGGACAGGGCCACAAGGCGGATGTTCTTCGGGCCGCCCTCCCGGCCCAGCTCATCGGCAAGGATCTCCGTCATGGTGTACAGCGTGTCCGGCTCGATGCCCTTTGCCACGTCCACGATGATCTGGCCGTCGGCCACATAGGGCCGGGCCTTTGCTGCCGTGGAGCGGACGAAGACCGACGGCACCGCGAACAGCAGGATGTCCTTGTCCTTGCAGACCTCCTCGATGCTCTTGGTGAACCGCAGCTCCTCCGGGATCTTCATCTGCGGCAGGTTGGGGTGGACGCGGGTCGTCGAAAGGTCATCGATCTCCTTCTCGATGGCCGACCAGACCAGCACATCGTTCCCGCTCACCGTCAGCATCCGTGCAAGGGCCATGCCCCAAGTTCCAGCGCCCAGAATACCAATACGTTTCATCACGTTTGTCCTCCGTATCCGCCGCGCTCCCGTCTGCCGGGGCGTGCGGCCTGTTCTGCCCGTGCCACCGCACAGGTCTATTCGATTCTATTGTACCCGAAAGCCCCTGCCACGTCAACTGTTCCGCCGTTGTGCACAAAGTTCATGCATCTTTTTCATTCATTTCATCCATACCATGCAATTTTTCGAAACCATTTGCGTTCCCCCGGGAATCATGCTATAGTATTCTGGTAGGATTTGTAGGATTTTCTGCTCAGGCCCTTGACTGAAAGTATGGTTTAAGGTGTATCATGAGCTTCCCTGCTGTTCCATCGGTTTATCGCATTTTTCAAAAAGTGCGATAAAAAGTCGAACTGCTCTATTTTTCATTTTGAAGAAGGACATCATCCATGCTGGAATCTTTGTTATCCAACCGCACCGTCAGCGTGCTCTGGGAGGGCCTGCCCCGCATCCTGTCGGCGGGCCTCACCATGACCATCCCCCTCACCCTCGTCTCGTTCACTCTGGCGATGGTGCTGGCCGTAGCCGTGGCTCTGGTACAGTACGCCCGGGTGCCGGTGCTGAGTCAACTGGCCCGGTTCTACATCTGGGTCATCCGGGGCACACCGCTTCTGGTGCAGCTCTTCATCATCTTCTATGGCCTGCCCAGCGTGGGCATCATGCTGGACGCCTTTCCGGCGGCGGTCATCGCTTTCGCCTTCAACGAGGGCGCTTACTGCGCCGAGACCATGCGCGGTGCGCTGGAAAGCGTGCCGCAGGGCCAGCTGGAGGCCGGCTGCTGCGTGGGCATGAGCTGGTGGCAGATCATGCGCCGCATCGTGCTGCCGCAGGCCCTGCGCACCGCCGTGCCCGCCCTCTCCAACTCCCTCATCGGCATGATCAAGGACACCTCGCTGGCGTCCAATATCACGGTGGCAGAGCTGTTCATGGCCGGGCAGCGGGTAGCCGCCCGCACCTACATCTTCCTGCCCATCTACTGCGAGGTGGCTGTGGTGTATCTGCTGTTCTGTACCGTCATCACCAAGCTGCAGGGGCTGCTGGAGCGCCAGCTCAACGCCCACGGCTTCCAGTAAGAAAGGAGTGTGGCTGTTATGGCAATGTTAGAGATCCGCGGCGTCCGCAAATCCTTCCATACATATGCAAAGCCCGGCGTCCGTCCCGGCATCTTTGGCCGTGCCCCGAAGCCGGTCAGCAGCCTTGACGTGCTGCGCGGCGTCGATCTGACGGTGGAAAAGGGCGATGTCGTCGCCATCCTCGGCCCCTCCGGCTCCGGCAAGACCACCCTGCTGCGCTGTCTCAACTTCCTCGAGACCGCCGACGCAGGCACCCTCACCTTCGACGGTGAGGCCTTTGACCTTGCCCGCGCCGACCGGGCCTCCATCGCGCGGCTGCGTCGGAAGACGGCCTTCGTTTTCCAGAACTATAATCTCTTCCGCAACAAGACGGCCCTCCAGAACGTCACCGAGGGCCTCATCGTTGCCCGGAAAATGCCCAAAAACGAGGCCAACGCCATCGGCATGAAGATGCTGGAAAAGGTCGGCCTCGCCGACCGGGCCGACTACTACCCCCGCCAGCTCTCGGGCGGTCAGCAGCAGCGTGTGGCCATCGCCCGCGCCCTCGCTTCCGACCCCGAGATCATCTATTTCGACGAGCCGACCAGCGCCCTCGACCCCGAGCTGACCGGCGAGGTGCTGGCTGTCATGCGGCAGCTGGCGCAGGAGGGGATGACCATGCTGGTCGTCACCCATGAGATGGGCTTTGCCCGCAACGTCTCCTCCCGCACCGTCCTCATGGAGAACGGCGTCGTGGTGGAGGAAGCCCCCTCGCAGGAGTTCTTCGCCCACCCCAAAGAGGCCCGGACCCGCGAGTTCCTGCAAAAGATCTCGCACACCGAAGTCTAAGCCTCTCCCAAGCTTTTACCACAGAAAGGACTATTATTATGAAACGCAGAACCTTTATCTCCCTGATGAGTGTCATGGCTGCCGCAGGTGCCCTCTCGCTGGCTGGCTGCTCTTCCAGCAAGTCCGCTTCCTCCGCCGCTGCCAACAAGCTGGAGGCCGTCCAGTCCAACGGCAAGCTGGTCGTCGCGCTGGAAGGCGCATGGCAGCCCTGGAGCTTCCACGATGAGAACGACACCCTCGTCGGCTACGACGTCGAAGTCTCCCGTGCCATCGCCGAAAAGCTGGGCGTCGAGCCAGAGTATGTCGAGAGCGACTGGGACAGCCTCTTCGCCGGTCTGGACGCCGGCCGCTATGACCTCGTCTGCAACGGCGTCGAGGTCACGGAGGAGCGCGCCAAGACCTACGACTTCACCACCCCCTACGGCTACATCCACACCGCCCTCGCCGTCCGCAAGGACAACGAGGACATCAAGAGCTTTGAGGACCTCGCAGGCAAGACCACGGCCAACAGCCCTGCCTCCACCTATATGGAGCTGGCCGAGAGCTACGGCGCTACCGTGCAGGGCATCGACACGCTGGAGGAGACCATCCAGCTGCTGACTGCCGGCCGCATCGACGCCACCCTGAACGCCGACGTCTCCTTCTACGACTACCTGAATGTCCATCCGGACGCCAACTTCAAGCTGGTGGCCCAGACCGAGGAGGCCTCCCATGTCGCCATCCCCGTGCTCAAGAGCGACGACACCTCCTTCCTCGACGCCCTCAACAGCGCCATCGAAGCACTGCGTGCCGACGGCACCCTCAAGGAGCTGAGCGAGAAGTACTTCGGCGAGGACATCTCTTCCGAGAACTGATCCCGGCCCACCGGAGGCACATTACGCACAGCAGTCTCTCTTTATCCTGTGATCAGTGCCACCGCCACGTCGTTGACGTTTGTTCCGGTGGCTCCTGTGATGATCAGCCCCTCTGCCGCCTGTAAGGCGTGGTAGGCATCGTTATTTTTCAGAGTGTCGAACACGTTCCAGCCCTTTGCCGCCAGAGCGGCTGCGGTATCGCCGTCCACATAGCCGCCAGCGGCATCGGTGGGGCCGTCGGTGCCGTCGCTGCCCACTGAGAAGACTGCCGCGTCCAGCCCGGCAAGAGCCGGAGCCGCCGCAAGGGCGATCTCCTGATTGCGGCCGCCGAGCCCCTTCCCGGTCAGGCGCACCACAGTCTCGCCGCCTGCGATAAAGGCCAGCTTCCGGCCCTGCCCCGCGTGGGTGCGGACGATGGAGCCAAGGAAGCTGCCTGCCTCCCGGGCCTCGCAGCAGAGCCGGTCGGTGAGGACGACTGGCTCATAGCCCCGCGCCCGGCAGGCACTGGCCGCAGCTGCACACAGTTCCCGGACGCTGCCGGTGATCCGGGTCGTCACGTTGTCGAGCGCTTTCGGCGTTTCCTGTGCCAGAAGCGCTTTCGCCTGTTCCGACAGGTTCAGCCGATACTTTTCCGCAATGGCAAGCGCCTGCGCGCAGGTGGAGGAGTCCGGCACCGCCGGGCCGCTGGCGATCATATCCAGCGGGTCGCCCAGAATATCACTGAGGACGATGCTGAATACGTTTGCCGGAGCGCAGCGCTGTGCGAACCGCCCGCCCTTGACCCCGGAAAGCCGCTTGCGGATGGTGTTCATCTCCACGATGTCGGCCCCGCTGGCAAGGAGCTGATGGGTGATGTCCTGCAATTCCCCGCCGGGGAGCAGCGGCTTTTCAAACAACGCGCTGCCGCCGCCCGAGAGCAGAAACAGTACCGTGTCCTCTGCGGTCAGCCCCTGCACCAGCTCCAGCGCCTTTTCGGTGGCCGCAAAGCCGTTTTCGTCCGGGACGGGATGGCCTGCTTCATAACAGTCCACCCCGGAGATCTGGCCTTTGACGTGGCCATACTTGGTCACGACCACGCCGCCGTCCACCCGGCCCAGTGCTTCCACGGCGGCGCGGGTCATCTGCCATCCGGCCTTGCCCGCCGCCACCAGCAGCACCTTGCCGCCCTTGGGCTGAAAGGCTTTCAGTGCACGGCGGACAGCCTCGTCCGGCAGGACAGCACTCAGGCTGGCCCCGATGATGGCGTCGGCATCCCTTCGCAGCGTTTCGTTCATCTTCATGTCCTCCATTTTTGTGGGATCCCGCTTCCGGCGCAGGCCCTTTTGCTCTGATTATAGCACGGATCTGCCGGTCTGTGGGGAATTTTTTGCTCCTTCACTTTGCTCCATGGGGCAGCGCCGCCAACTATCATATCGCGCTGGACAGCGGGGGCATCGGCATCGAAACGTGTGCCAAGCTCATGGAAAGCCTTGTCTGAACGGTGCTTTCCGGGCCAATAACGTAAAATGCCGCCCACCTGCGTGACAACAGCGCAGGCGGGCGGCATTGTTTTTCCGGTCAGAGCTTATTTCAGCACTTTATTTCCGGTCACAGGGTCGGGGATGCCCAGCAGGGCCAGAATAATGGCCATCCGGATATAAACGCCGTTGTGGACTTGGTCGAAGTAGGCGGCACGAGGGTCGCTGTCCACGTCCAGCTTGATCTCGTCGATGCGGGGCAGCGGGTGCAGCACCGGCATGTCCGACGGAGCCAGCTCCAAGAGCTTGGCGTTCAAAGAGTAGCAGCCTTTCAACCGGAGGTAGTCCTCTTCGTTGAAAAAGCGCTCCTGCTGGATGCGGGTCATATAGAGCACGTCCAAGTGCGGCAGCTCGGCTTCGAGGTCTGCCGTCTCCTTGTAGGTCTGATGGAGCGGCGTCAGGGTCTCGTCCTTGACGTACTGGGGGATGCGCAGCTCCTCCGGCGAGATGAACACGAAGCGATTTCCCTCAAACTGGCTGAGGGCTGCGGTCAGGGAGTGGACCGTCCGGCCAAATTTGAGGTCGCCGCAGAAGCCCACCGTCAGGTGATCCAGCCGCCCTTTGCGCTGGCGGATGGTCATCAGGTCGATCATGGTCTGGGAGGGGTGGGCGTGCCCGCCGTCGCCTGCATTGATGACAGGCACCCGTGCATACAGGGACGCCCGGAGCGGTGCGCCCTCTTTCGGGTGGCGCATGGCGATGACATCGGCATAATTGCTCACGACGCGGGCTGTATCTGCCACCGTCTCACCCTTGCTGGCACTGGACAGCTGTGCCCCGGCAAAGCCCAGCGTCTTGCCGCCCAGCCGCAGCATGGCCGACTCGAAGGAAAGCCGGGTGCGGGTGGACGGCTCGTAGAACAGCGTCGCCAGAATGCGCCCATCGCAGAGATGCGCATAGGGCGCGGGGTCTGCCTCCATCCGGTCTGCAAGGTCGAGAAGGGCCAGCTGCTCGTCCAGAGAAAAGCTGTTCGGCTCAATAAAGTGTCTCACAGCCATTCTCCTTTCAGCACAAACCTCTCGCGCTCCGCGCCCGTGGAGATGAACTGGATCGCATGGCCCAGCTGCTGTTCGAGGAACTCCACATAGCCCTTCGCTTCCTTGGGCAGGTCGTCCCAGCTCTTGCAGCCGGAAATATCCCTGTTCCAGCCGGGCAGCATCGTGACCACCGGCTCCATCCGGTCGAGGTCGGACAGGGTATCGAAGCGGGGGACTTCCACACCATCCAGCTTATAACCGGTGATGACCGGGATCTCCTTCATGTTGCTGAGGACATCCAGCTTGGTGAGGGCGATCTTATCCGCCCCCTGACAGGCCAGACCGTACCGGCTGGCCACGCAGTCGAAGGGGCCGACCCGGCGGGGACGGCCTGTGGCCGCACCGTATTCCCCGCCTGCCTTGCGCAGCTTCTCGTTCCAGTCCTCGCCCATGGCGTTCTCAGCGGCAAAAGGACCGGCACCTACGCAGGTGGAATACGCTTTCAGCACGCCCACCACATGGTCGAGGCGGCAGTTGGGGATGCCGGCCCCCAGCGGTGCGTAAGCTGCCAGCGTGTTGGAGCTGGATGTAAACGGGAAGATGCCGTAATCAATATCCCGCATAGCACCCAGCTGGGCTTCCAGCACGATGCGCTTGCCGCTGTCGTGAGCTTCCTGCAAAAAGGCCCCCACATCGCAGATGTACGGTGCAAACTGCTCCGCCTGTGCTCTGCACCAGCTCAGCAGCGCATCGTAGGACATCTTTTCCTGATGGTAGCAGCCCGCCAGCTCCATGTTCTTGGAGTCCAAAATCATGTGCAGACGGTTCTGGGTGCGCTCCTCGTCCAGATGGAGCAGGTCGCCCAAACGCAGGGTCTTTTTGCGGTATTTGTCGCTGTAAGCGTAGGCAATGCCGCGCCGGGTGGAGCCGAAGGCACTGCCCTTTTGGGCAAGGCGGTCTTCTTCCAGCCCGTCCTGCACCTTATGCCACGGCATGGAGATGGTAGCTTTGTCGGAGAGCTTCAGGTTCTTGGGGCTGATCTCCACGCCGCGGGCCTCGATGGCCTGCATCTCGTTTGCAAGATGGTCAAGGTCGATGACCATTCCCGTGCCCAGCACACAGGTGACGTCCGGGTGCAGGATGCCAGAAGGCAGCAGGTTCAGGATGAACTTTCCCTTTTCGGTCACGACGGTATGGCCGGCGTTGTTGCCGCCCTGATAGCGGGCGACCACATCGGCGTTTTCGGCCAGCAGGTCGATGACGCGGCCCTTGCCCTCATCGCCCCAGTTGATTCCAGTAACAGCAGTCAGCATAAACTTCAATTTCCTTCTTTTCACATTTTGCGATGGCCTGCGGCAAAGGCTGTTGCGCCGCCGCAGGGCCTCATCCTTCGATTTTCCTCTTGCAATTTCCAGTCGCAATTGCTATTATACGAGCAGAGAAAGAATGTGTAAAAAGTATCCTGTGTATGGCAGCGATGTAATTTTTATATGAAAGGCTGAAAAGCATCATGTATGTGGACTGGGAATATTATAAGATCTTCTATTATGTGGCGAAGTATCAGAACTTTACCAAGGCGGCGCGGGTGCTGGGCAACAACCAGCCCAATATCACCCACTCGATGAACCGGCTGGAAAGCCAGCTGAACTGTGTGCTCTTCATCCGCTCCAACCGGGGCGTCACCCTGACACCGGAGGGCGAGATGCTCTATTCCCGCATTGCGTCGGCGGCGGTGCAGATCCAGGACGCCGAGGAGGAGCTGAGTGCCAGCGCCACGCTGGAGCACGGCGCGATCAGCATCAGCGCAACGGAAACGGCGCTGAACATCTATCTGTCCGAAAAACTGCGGGCCTTCCACACCGAATATCCCGGCATCCGGCTGCGCATCTCCAACCACTCCACCCCGCAGGCAGTGCAGGCCGTGAAGAACGGCGAGGTGGACTTTGCCGTCATCTCGACCCCCACAGAGCTTGAGACGGGGCTGAAAATGGTAGATTTGATGCCCTTTTACGAGGTTCTGGTGGGCGGCCGGACCTTCACCGCACTGGCAAGCCAGAACCTGACCCTGAAAGAACTGGTCAACTACCCCCTCATCTCCCTCAGCGACGAGAGCATGACCCGCAGCTTCTACCGGCAGTTCTTCCTTGACCACGATGCCGTCCTCCGGCCCGACACCGAAGCCGCCACCACCGACCAGATGCTGACCCTTGTTAAAAGCGAGCTGGGCCTTGCTTTCGTGCCGGAACCGATGGCGAAAGCTGCGCTGGAACGCGGCGAGCTCGTCCAGCTGCACCTGCAGGAGATCATCCCCCAGCGCAGCATCTGCCTCGTCTACGACCACCACCGCCCGCTGAACACAGCAGCCCGGAAGTTCCAGCAGCTGCTGACCGAGCGGACCGCCCCGCCCAGAACGCAGAAATAACGCAAAAGACCAGAGCTGCAAAGCCTTTTCGGCCAAGCAGCTCTGGTCTTTTTGTCCGGGCTTATTGCTTATAATTCGATCTTCTGTGCCGCCTTGGCGATGGCCCCCAGCAGGGCCACCAGCTTGCTTTCGTCCATCCGGCCGCTGTTGTTGGTGAATGCGTAGAAGCAGCCCTGCACGCAGAACGAAAGCAGGATGCCCCGGTTCAGGTCGGCCGCAAAGGTCGGGTCTGCCTCCTCGAACCGCTGGCGCAGGCCCTTTTCGATGCTGTTGGCGAAGATGCCCTGCCGGTTGCCCGAAAACAGGATATTCACGGCCCGCTGGTTCTGCACAAAGGCCTGAAACAGCTCCCTTGTCAGTGCATCGGTCTGATGCAGTGCCTCATCGTCATGGGTGTGGGGCACGCTGGCGAGGATTGACTCGACGAGCTTGTTTTCCAGCGCGTTCGCCAGCGCATAGATGTCCTCATAGTGGGCGTAGAACGTCGATTTGTTGATGCAGGCCAGCGCACACAGGTCCTTTATTTTGATCCGCTCCAGAGGGTTCTTCTCCCGCAGCTCCATGAATGCCTGTTCGATGGCCCGGTCGGTGCGCGCGATACGGATGTCCACAAAATCCACCTCTTCCGTGTTTTAGTTGATTATCCAACGGTTTTCGTCTTTCGTCGATGGACAAGCCCCCGTGGATTTTTTACAATGAAAGCAGTCCCTTATTCCTCTTTTTTATAGAGCAGCCCCTTGGCGTCCAGTGCCGCTTCGATGCGGTGGAACGCCTCCTCCGTGGGGCAGCTCAGGGTGTGCAGGTGCACACCGCCGGTCATCCGGCTCAGCAGGCACTCGGGCGTATCCGCCGCCTGCTGGATAAAATGGTCCACATCGTACCGGCTGGCGAGGTTGAGATTGCCGCGCAGCTCGCCGTAAAGCGGGTTCTCCACGGCCACATCCACCACGACGCCGCCCTGATCCACCACCGTATACAGCTCTTCCCGCATCTGGTCGGCGGTGCTGTGGACACAGGCGAGGATGCCCGTACAGCCCCGTGCCGCCGGGTGGAGCTGATAGCCCCGGGGCGTGGCGTCGATCTGGGTGCCTGCGGCCCGCAGCAGGGCCACATCGCCCACCACGATCTGCCGGGACACTCCCAGCGCACCGGCCAGCACGCTGGCGCTCAGGGGGGCGCTGGCCTCCGTCAGCCGCTCTAAAATCGCTTTTCTGCGCTGCGCAGCATTCATCTTCCGCGTTCCTCCTTTTTACACCAGCTGCAGCAGGGTGGCGTAGTTGGAGGGCAGCTGGACCTTCAGCTTCCCCCACTCCACCTGCGTCAGGATGGGCTGGCTGCCCACGCAGTCGGCCAGCAGGTCTTTCACGTCCGCGGCCTCCACCGGCAGCTGGAGCTCCATCGACACCGGGCTGTCGCCGTTGTTGTAGACGGCCACGACGGCCTCGCCGTCCAGCACCCGGGCGTAGGCGTAGCTCTGGGTGGTCAGGGTCAGTTCCTTGACCTCGCCCCAGCTCAGCGCAGGGCACTCGGCCTTCAGCCTGCCCAGTGCAGCATAGACGCTGGTGACAGGATTCGTCTTTTCGGCGTCGGCATAGTCGGCCAGCTCGAGGCAGGGGCGGAGCGGCCAGTCGCTGCCCCACTCTTTTTTGCCCTCGATCCCAAATTCTGAGCCGTAATAGATGGACGGAATGCCCCAAAGCGTATATACTAGAAGAGCAATATGCCGGATGTGGTCGCGGTTGCGCAGCTTGTTGGGCAGACGCTCCACATCGTGGTTGTCCGAGAAGTTGTAGAGCCGGGTGTCATGGCAGAGGCCCTGCAGCCGCCGCATGGTGTGGGCGATCTCAAAATAGTTGTGGTCGTTGTGGCCGCTCCACAGGCCCTTGTGCAGCTCGTAGTTGGTGACGGAGTGGAGCATCTCGGGGTTGGCCCAGCGGCTGTAATCCCCGTGGATGACCTCGCCCATCAGCCAGAACTCCGGCTTCACTTCGTTGGCAAGGCGGCGCAGTCCCTTCATGAAGTCAAAGTCCAGCACGTCGGCAGCGTCCAGACGGATGCCGTCGATGTCGAACTCCTCCACCCAGAAGCGGACGGTATCGAAGTGGTAGTCCTGCACCTCGGGGTTGCGCTGGTTCAGCTTGACCAGCAGGTTAAAGCCGCCCCAGTTGCCGTAGGAGAAGCCGTCGTTATACTCGTTGTTGCCCCAGAAATTCACATCGCAGAACCAGTCCTTATAGCGGGCGTTCTCGCGGTGCTCCTTCAGCTCCCGGAAGGCGAAGAAATCGCGGCCCACATGGTTGAACACGCCGTCCACGATGACCCGCTGGCCCCGCGCATGGCAGTCGGCGACGAATTTTTTGAACTCCTCATTGGTGCCCAGCCGCCGGTCTACCTGCCGGTAGTCGATGGTGTCATAGCCGTGGGAGCCGCTCTCGAACAGAGGGCCGATATAGATCGCCGTACAGCCAAGCTCCGCCGCGTGCTCTGCCCACGCATCCAGCTTCTTGAATGCCCCGGGGACAGGCTGCCCGTCATTTTCATGCGCGCAGCCGCACAGTCCCAGAGGATAGATGTGATAGAATACCGCATTGTCATACCAAGCCATTGTCTGTACCGCTCCTGTTTTCAAAAGTTCTGCCGGGCTTCTCGAAGCCCCGGTGTTGTATTCAGTATAGCACATTTTCCGACAAAAGTGTGGAAATAGTGTTGTATATTTCTCTCATTATTCCCTCCCGAACCGGTACTCTCTGTAAAAATTGCGATAAAAGGAGTCTTTCGTATGAATCTTCCCTCTATCCCCCGTTCCTTCTTCAGCGGCGACTGCTTCGACGCCTACCACGTCCTCGGTGCACACCCTTGGCAGGGCGATCGCGGCGAAGAGGGCTGGCGCTTTGCCGTCTGGGCACCCGGCGCGACCGCCGTGGAGGTCTGCGGCGGCTTTGACGGCTGGGGTGCCGGCGTCTCTCTCCAGAAGGCCGACACCGGCGTATGGAGCGGCTTTGTGGCCGGGCTGTGCGAGGGCGACCTCTACAAATACCGCATCCACGGCGCCGACGGCAGCGTCGCTATGCGGGCCGACCCCTACGCCTTTGCCTCCGAAGTCCGCCCCGCCAACGCCAGCCGCCTGACCAAACTGGATTTCGCCTTTGACGACAGCGCGTGGATGGAGCGGCGGGACAAGTGCCGCAACCTGCCCATGAACATCTACGAGCTGCACGTTGGCAGCTGGAAGCATAAGCCCGGCTCCACCCGGCCCGACGGCTCGGACGGCTGGTACAATTACCGGGAGCTGGCCCGGGAGCTGATCCCCTGGCTGCTGGGCAGCTGTGCGACGCTGGCCGAGGTGCGCACGCTGCTTGCAAAAACCAACATCGTCAATATCCCGTTCAGTGAGCAGCTGCCCCTCGCGCAGCTGCACTGGCTCATTGCCGACAAAACGGGGAGCATCGTGGTGGAGTCCACCGCCGACGGCCTACACATCTACGATAACCCCGTCGGTGTACTGACGAACAATCCGCCGTTCCCGCAGCAGCTTTTCGCACTGAACAACTACCGCGCACTCTCGCCGCGCACGCCTGCGGTTGCGTTTGCGGACGGCCTTGACCTGCCCGTCTACAGCCGCGGCCTCGGCGCACTGGGCCTGCCGGGCGATCTGTCCAGCCAGTCCCGCTTTGTGCGTGCGGCCTTTGTGCGGATGAACGCGAAATCCGGCAGCAGCGAGGCCGAGAGCGTCGGGCAGTTCTTCCACATCCTGCACGCTGTCGAGCAGCAGCGCGGCTGCTGTGAGCTGGACGGCGGCAAGTACGAGATCACGCTCTACACCAGCTGCTGCAACGCTGACAGAGGCATTTACTACTACACGACCTACGGCAACCACCAGATCACTGCCGTCGATATGCACCGGGAAAACCTTGACGGGGACAGGCTGGTCCGCTATCCGCTGGTGCAGGGCGAACAAATTGCGCTGCAAAACTGATTTTACGCCCAAAACGTGAAAAAAGCGCTTGCAACGTGCGGCAAACTATGCTATACTGTACGGTGCATGAGACTTTTCACGTCACGACGGCGTGGATAGAAATAGAAGGAGTGCTAATCTAATGAACTGGTATGAGATCGTTCTCGGCGTCGTCCTCATCGCCGTGTCCGTGTTGATCGTTGTTTTCACCCTCGCGCAGGAGCAGAAGGGCCAGGGCCTGTCCGGCGCGATCATGGGCGAAAGCTCCGCCACGATGGCAGCAGGCCGTGAGCGCGGCGTGGACGCCAAGCTGGCCAAGCTGACCAAGATCTGCGGCGTCGTTTTCTTTGTCGTCACGCTGGTCGTCTGCGTTTTGAGCGCGCGCCTGTGATTTTGGCAGGGTAACAAAGATGAAAAGGGTCCGCCAAGCGCTTTGGCTTTGTAAGCAGCGCCCCGGCGGGCCGTTTTTTGTGGATGTATATAAGGGTAGGGCACCGTCGGATGGCGG
>OIDS01000563.1_pt1 | contig 16527 bp, 15 predicted proteins | sample 1581491 | NCBI WGS metagenome assembly OIDS01 (sample SAMEA3882553, study PRJEB24775) | human gut metagenome | biome: human-associated habitat; feature: intestine environment; material: feces | place: Netherlands | collected 2009/2010
TGTTCCTTGCCAGCCACGCATCCGACTTCGTGAACGGCCAGATCCTCTACGCCGATGGCGGCATTCTGGCTTATATCGGCCGTCAGCCCAAGTAAATCCTGAAAAAATCCCCCCGGCGCTGCTCGCCGGGGGGATTTTTTATGGGCAAATTAGACTATTTTAAATGCGCTCTGCTTCTTCCGGGTTGCAACAAAGTCAACTCCCCCAGTCATCGCTACGCGATGCCAGCCCCCTCTGGGATGGGGCCTTTGGCATGGCGGGAAAGTTTCCGGCTTGATTGCAAACTTTCTGGTTTCGCCAGAGGCTCCCTCTCCGAGGGAGCTGTCAAAACCGTCAGGTTTTGACTGAGGGAGTTTTTCAACAAAACCGGCTGCCGCACGTTTTGTGTGCAGCAGCCGGTCGGTGTTTTATTTAGAGGTCATTCTGCCAAAGTGGCCTTTTTCCTCTTCGTCCTTTTTGGTGTCAGGCTTTTCCGCCGGGGTCAGACGCACCTCGGTCACGCGGCGCTTGGCGGTGCGGGTGACTACGCCGTCGTAGCTGCCCAGCGTAAAGCGGTCGCCCACCTTGGGCAGACGGCAGGTCTTTTCCTGCACCAGACCGTTCACCGTGTTGGAGTCGATATCCTCGTCCTCCGGCAGTCCCAGCCGCTCGTACAGGTCATCCACACCGGCGCTGCCCAGCACGATCCAGCTGCCGTCCGACTGCTTGCGGAAGTCCTCGGTCACCTCGTCGTGCTCATCCCAGATCTCGCCCACCAGCTCTTCCAGAATGTCTTCCAGCGTGATGATGCCCTCGGTGCCGCCGTACTCGTCCACCACCACAGCCATGTGGTGGTGCTGCTCGCGCAGGGTGCGCAGCAGCTGGGAGATCTGGGTGGAACCGGTGGTGTAGAGGGTAGGCTTGACCAGATCCTCCAGCTTGACCTCCTTTTTCAGGCGTGCCATGTAGAAGTCCTTTTCATGTACCACGCCAATGATGTTATCAATGGTGTCGTGGTACACCGGCAGACGGGAGTAGCCGGACTCGGCAAAGGTCTGCGCCACCTCTTCCAGCGGCAGATCGTCCTCCACCGCGATCACATCCACGCGGGGGGTCAGGATCTCTTCCACCTCCACGTCATCAAACTCGATGGCGCTGCGGATCAGTTCGCTTTCCCGGTCGGTCAGCTCGCCGTCATTCTCGGCTTCGCTGACCATGGTCATCAGCTCGCCCTCGGTGATGGTGTCCTCCTCGGTGCTGTGGACAAAGTGTCCCAGAAAGCGCTTCCACTGGCTGAACAGCCATGTCAGCGGGGTAAACACCAGCATCAGCAGGCTGAGCACCGGTGCAACTGCGGTGGCAACCGTTTCCGGCATCTCCTTGGCAAGGCTCTTGGGGGTCACCTCGCCAAAAATCAGCACCACCACGGTCAGCACCATGGTGGACACCGTAGCGCCACGCTCTGCACCCAGCATCTTGGTGAAAATGATGGTGCCGATGGAAGCTGCGGCAATGTTCACGATATTATTGCCGATAAGGATGGTGGAAAGCAGCTTATCGTATTTTTCAGCCATTGCCAGCACCCGGGCGGCAGAGGTATCGCCGTCCTCGGCGCGGCTTTTCAGGCGGATCTGATTCAGGGAAGAAAATGCGGTCTCGGAGGCGGAGAAAAAGGCAGAGAGTGCCACCAATACTACCAGCGCTACCCAGAGCGTCATACTGCCATCGTCCATAAAAAGGGGAATCACACTCAACTTTCTGTTTTAAATTTAGTTTTATTTGCCCGCCGTGTTCCCGTTGTGCTTCAACAGTGCCACGCGGGCTTTTCCGTATACAAAAATGTGCTTTCCATCGTTGCCATTTCCGCGATGAAAAGCACATCAATGTTATTTTCTATAATAACATATTCTGCACACAGGTGCAAGCGTTTGGCCTGTACTCCATGTACAAAACCGGTAAAGTTTAGCGCAGAACCAATGCGCTGCCGTCATAATCCACCGTCAGGGTGTTGCCCTCGGCATAACTGCCCTTGATGATGGCCTTGGCGATCAGGGTCTCTACGCGGCTCTGGATGAAGCGCTTGATGGGACGTGCACCATAAACGCTGTCGTAGGCAGAATCAATGATGAAGTCCTTGGCGGCGGTGGTCACCTCCAGCTTGAGGTGCTTGCCCTCCTCCATGCGGTTACGCAGATCCTGCAATTGCAGATCCACGATCTTGCGCATTTCGTCCTTGGTCAGGCTCTTGTAGTAGACGATCTCATCCAGACGGTTCAAAAACTCCGGGCGGAACTTGCTCTTGAGCAGCAGGTCGATCTGGTGCTTTGCATCCTCGCTCAGCTCGTTGGAGCCCTGCGCACGGCGCTGCTCCAGATCGTTCAGGATGATATCGCTGCCCAGATTGGAGGTCAGGATGATGACCGTGTTCTTGAAGTCCACGGTGCGTCCCTGACTGTCCGTGATGCGGCCATCGTCCAGCACCTGCAGCAGGATGTTGAACACATCGGGGTGGGCTTTTTCCACCTCATCGAACAGCACCACGCTATAAGGCTTGCGGCGCACAGCCTCGGTCAGTTGGCCGCCCTCTTCATAACCGACATATCCCGGAGGCGCGCCGATCAGGCGGCTGACGCTGAACTTCTCCATATATTCGGTCATGTCGATACGCACCATGTTGCGCTCGTCGTCAAACAGTGCCTGTGCCAGTGCCTTAGCCAGCTCGGTCTTGCCCACGCCGGTAGGGCCAAGGAACAGGAAGCTGCCGATGGGGCGGTTGGGGTTGGCGATGCCGGCGCGGCTGCGCAGAATGGCTTCGCTTACCTTGGTCACAGCCTCGTCCTGCCCGATGACCCGCTGGTGCAGTACATCATCCAGATGCAGCAGCTTCTCGCGTTCGCCCTCCACCAGCTTTTCTACCGGGATGCCGGTCCAGCGTGCCACGATGCGGGCGATTTCCTCATCGGTCACGCGGTCGCGCAGCAGGCTGTCCTCCTTCTTGGCGGCAGCCACCTTTTCCTCTTCGGCCAGCTGCTTTTGCAGCTGGGGCAGCTTGCCGTATTTCAGCTCGGCGGCCTTGTTCAGGTCGTACTCGCGCTGGGCTTTCTCGATGGCGGCATTGGTCTGCTCGATCTGCTCACGCAGAGTCTGCACCTTGCCAATGGCGTTCTTCTCGTTCTCCCACTTTGCCTTCATGCTGCGGAACTTATCCTGCAACTCGGCAAGCTCCTTTTCCAGATCCTTCAAACGGCTCTGGCTCAGGGCATCGGTCTCCTTTTTCAGGCTCACCTGCTCGATCTGCAGCTGGGTGATGCGGTGTGCCAGATCGTCCATCTCGCTGGGCATACTGTCCATCTCGGTCTTGATCATGGCGCAGGCTTCATCCACAAGGTCGATGGCCTTATCCGGCAGGAAGCGGTCGGTGATATAGCGGTCGGAAAGGGTGGCGGCGGCGATCAGGGCGTTGTCGTTGATCTTTACGCCGTGGAACACCTCGTACCGCTCCTTCAGGCCGCGCAGGATGGAGATGGTATCCTCTACGGTAGGCTCATCCACCTGCACCGGCTGGAACCGACGCTCCAGTGCGGGGTCTTTTTCAATATACTGGCGGTACTCGTCCAGCGTGGTCGCGCCGATGCAGTGCAGCTCGCCCCGGGCCAGCATGGGCTTGAGCAGGTTGCCTGCGTCCATGGCACCGTCGGTCTTACCGGCACCCACGATGGTGTGCAGCTCATCAATGAAGAGGATGATCTTGCCCTCGCTCTTCTTCACCTCGTTCAGCACGCTCTTCAGGCGCTCCTCGAACTCGCCGCGGTACTTTGCACCGGCCACCAGAGCGCCCATGTCCAAGCTGAACACGATGCGGTCCTTCAGGTTCTCGGGCACATCGCCCCGGACGATACGCTGGGCCAGACCCTCGGCGATGGCCGTCTTGCCGACGCCCGGCTCACCGATGAGGCAGGGATTGTTCTTGGTCTTACGGGACAGGATGCGGATGACGTTCCGGATCTCCTGATCGCGGCCGATGACGGGGTCCAGCTTCTGCTTGCGGGCCAGATCGACCAGATCCTGACCGTACTTCTGGAGGGCATTGTAGGTGTCCTCGGGGTTGTCGTTGGTCACGCGCTGGTTGCCGCGGACGGCAGTGAGCTGCTGTAAGAACTTATCCTTTGTAATGCTGAAGGCACGGAACAGCTCAGAGGTGTTCTGGGTCTGCTCGTCCAGCAAAGCGAGGAAGACGTGCTCGACGCTTACATAGTCGTCCTTCATGGCCTTGGCTTCGCGGGCGGCAGCGCTCAGCACCTTATCGGTGGCCTGCGAGATATAGACCTTGTCGGGGTCGCGGCCAGAGCCGGACACCCGGGGCATCGCAGAGAGCTTTTCGGCCACAGCGGCGGAGAAGCTGCCTGCGTCTACGTTCAATTTCTGGAGCAGCTGAGGGATCAGGCCCTGATCCTGCGTAGCCAGAGCGTGGAGCAGATGCTCCGGCTCCAGTGCGTTGTGCTGATACTCCACAGCCAGCTGCTGTGCGGCCTGCAGAGCCTCAAGGGTCTTCTGGGTATATTGATTGGTATTCATAAAGTCAAGCCTCCATTCATACCGGAAGTTGAGATTCAGGCGGTGAGTCAGAATGTTAATTTAGCACTCTTGCTCATCGACTGCTAAAAATATACTCCAAACAATCCACAATGTCAATAGGGAAATCCCGGCGGCGGCATGGATTCACAAAAAGTTTGCAAACTTGTAAAAAATCACACCATATCGTTTCGGCAGCGCAGACAAAAAGCCCCTGCCGGGCGGAAGACCACGGCAGGGGCGGAAGGAATGAGAAGCTTATTCAGCAAACAGCGGGGTGGACAGATAGCGGTCGCCGGTGTCGGGCAGAAGGACGACGATGTTCTTACCGGCGTTCTCGGGGCGCTTTGCCAGCTGGATGGCAGCCCAGACGGCAGCGCCGGAGGAGATGCCCACCAGCACGCCCTCCTTGTGGCCGATGAGACGGCCCACAGCAAAGGCGTCCTCGTTTTCCACGGCGATGATCTCGTCGTAGACCTTGGTGTCCAGCACGTCGGGCACAAAGCCGGCGCCGATGCCCTGAATTTTATGTGCACCGGCGGTGCCCTTGCTCAGGACGGGGGAGGAGGCAGGCTCGACGGCCACGACCTTGACGCCGGGGTTCTTACTCTTGAGGTACTGGCCCACGCCGGTCACAGTGCCGCCGGTGCCGACGCCGGCCACGAAGATGTCCACCTTGCCGTCCGTGTCGTCCCAGATCTCAGGGCCGGTGGTGGCGATGTGAGCCTTGGGGTTGGCCGGGTTGACGAACTGGCCGGGGATGAAGGAGTTGGGGATCTCTTTTGCCAGCTCATCGGCCTTGGCGATGGCACCCTTCATGCCCTTTGCACCCTCGCTGAGCACCAGCTCTGCGCCGTAGGCCTTCATCAGCTGGCGGCGCTCGACGCTCATGGTCTCGGGCATCACGATGATGATGCGGTAGCCCTTGGCGGCGGCCACAGCGGCCAGACCGATGCCGGTGTTGCCGGAGGTCGGCTCGATGATGACGGAGCCGGGCTTCAGCTTGCCGGAGGCCTCGGCGTCATCGATCATGGCTTTGGCGATGCGGTCCTTGACGGAGCCGGCGGGGTTGAAGTATTCCAGCTTTGCCAGCAGCTTGGCGGAAAGGTTTTCGTCCTTCTCGATGTGGGTCAGCTCCAGCAGCGGGGTGTGGCCGATCAGCTGGTCTGCGGAAGTATAGATCTTGCTCATAATAGTAAACCTCCCTATTGCGGGCGATGCGCCCGGCTGCACCGGCCTGACCGGTGTCATCTTGATGTCCCCTTTATTCCCGTTAAACCAAGGTGGTTTGTGGGTTTGGCTGTATTATAGCCTCCTTTGGGGCACTTGTCAATGGAAAATCGAAAATTTCCGATTGAAAAGTTATAAACCCTGTTGTATAATAGGTTAAAACTTATTCGGAACAGGTCCCGCAGCCCGCCCGGCGGCGCTGCAAGACCAAAACAGGAAAGAAGAGAAAGGAATGTCTATGATCGTTTCCACCAAGGGGCGCTATGCGCTGCGTGTGATGATAGATCTGGCCGAGCATCGGACGGAGAAATATGTCCCCCTGAAGGAGGTCGCCGCCCGGCAGGAGATCTCCGAAAAATACCTCGAAAACATCCTCAAGGTGCTGGTGCAGAACGGCTTCCTCGAGGGCCTGCGGGGCAAGGGCGGCGGCTACCGTCTGACCCGTGACCCCGACCAGTATACCGTCGGCGAGGTGCTGACCCTCACCGAGGGAAGCCTCGCACCGGTGAGCTGCCTTGCACAGGGTGCGCCCGCCTGCCAGCGGATGAGCAGCTGCCGCACCTATCAGATGTGGAAGGGGCTGGACGACCTCATCGAGGACTACTTCAGCCACATCACCATCGCCGACCTTGCCTCGCCGGAAGAGGCGGGCAACGACTACGTCATCTGAATCTGGGCAAAAAAACTCCCCGCCGTCGGCAGGGAGTTTTTTTCGTGTGATCAGATGCGATTTTTTCAGGACACGACCGCGCCGCTGGTCAGCGTGCTGGTGACAGCGTCCATCAGGGCCACCATGGTGCAGTAGTTCTGGCCGTAGGTGTCCTTATAATCGGAGTAGGCGTCCAGCTGCTCCTGCGTGGGGGTGATGTCCAGCGACTCAGCCACGGCCTGATAGAGCAGAGCTTCCTTGGAGTAGTCTTCCAGACTGCTCTCGAGATGGGCCAGCATATCGTCGGTGCTCTCGTAGCCCAGCAGATTCTGGACGAGGCCGTCGAGGTCATAGCCGTAGTAGCCCGCCAGCGTACTGTAATAGTTGAGGCACTGGTTGACCTGATAATCCATCACCTGCTGGGGGATGGACTTGAAGGTGGAGTTGGCCATCAGGTCGTCCATGACGGCGGTGTTGAGGTTCGAGGTGTAGAGCTGCTCCTGATAGTAGGCGCGGAGGGCCTCTGCGGTGTAGAGGTTATTGGAGGAGCCGAAGTTGCTGGCCACCCATGCGTCGGTCAGCTCGGGCAGGACGCTCTCGCTGATGTAGTTGAGCGTCACGGTAAAGACGGCCTTCTGGCCGCTGAGCTTCACAGTATTGCCGCTGGCATCGGTGGAGTCGCTGTAGCCGTCGGGGAAGGTGACGTTGACGTCGAAGGTCTCGCCGGGCTTGTGGCCGACGATCTGTTCTTCGAAGCCGTCGATGAAGGTGTTGCTGCCCAGCGTAAGGTCATAGTTCTCTGCGCTGCCGCCAGTGAACGCCACACCGTCCACCGAGCCGGTGTAGTTGATGTTGACGGTGTCGCCGTCGGCGGCGGCGCGGTCGGTGACGTGGTTGGTGGAGGAATACCGACTCAGAAGATCGCTGATCTGCTTCTCGACCTCCTCGCTGGTGGGCTCGACGTCCGAGCGCTTGACAGCGACGGATGCAAAGTCCTCGGGCAGGGTCACATAGTCCAGTGCCCGGATGCCCTCCCAGTAGCCCTTTTCGTCCAGACCGTCGCTGTAGTTGAAGTTCTGGTAATCGTAGTCGGCCGCGCTGCCGAGCGTGGAAGAAGACGCCGTGCTGGACGCGGCGCTGTCGGCCTTTCCGCCGCAGGCTGTGAGGCTCAGCGCCAGAGCGCCGACGCAGACAAGGCAGAGCGCCTTGGTGAAGATACGTTTCAAAAGAATTCCCTCCTGTTGGTAGACCGGTATTTTGCCGGTGATTCGAAAAACAACCTCTATTATAAAGGCTAAAAATGAAAAAGAAAAGTTTTTTGCAAAATTTCCACACTCTGCCCGTCCTTTGTCGGACTTTTGGGGCCGGAGAGTGCGAAAAGGCGGAAAATCGGTGGAAATGGGGGAGGGGTTCTGATACAATGGGGTTAATAAGGAGGAAAAAGCCAATGGATTTCAACAAAGCAGCTCTGGAAATGCACGAGAGCCACCACGGCAAGGTGGGCATCGTGAGCAAGGTAGAGGTCAAGACCCGGGATGACCTGTCCACCGCCTACACCCCCGGCGTGGCCGAGCCTTGCCGCCGCATCAAGGCAGACCCCGAGGACGTCTACAAGTACACCTTCAAGGGCAATATGGTGGCCGTCGTCTCCAATGGCACGGCTGTGCTGGGGCTGGGCGACATCGGCCCCGAGGCCGGTCTGCCGGTCATGGAGGGCAAGGCTGTGCTGTTCAAGGAGTTCGGCGGCGTGGACGCCTTCCCCATCTGCATCGACGCCCACGACGCTGCCAGCGTCATTGCCGCCTGCAAGGCTATTGCGCCCACCTTTGGCGGCATCAATCTGGAGGATATCAAGAGCCCGGAGTGCTTCGAGATCGAGGAGACCCTGGAGCGGGAGCTGGACATCCCTGTGTTCCACGATGACCAGCACGGCACCGCCATCGTGGTCACCGCTGCTCTCATCAACGCCCTGCGGGTGGTGAATAAGAAGATGGAGGACGTGCACATCGTCCTGAACGGCCCCGGCGCAGCCGGTACCGCCATCATCAAGATGCTCATGACCGCTGGTGCCAAGGACATCGTGGCGGTGGATCAGTTTGGCACCCTGTACAAGGGCTGCAACAGCGCCGAAGCCCACAAGAACTGGCTGGGTGAGGTGACCAATCCCCGTCAGGTCAAGGGCGGCCTGAAGGAAGCGCTGGAGGGTGCCGACGTGTTCATCGGCGTGTCCAAGCCCGGCATCCTGACCACTGAGCTGTGCAAGACCATGAACAAGGACGCCATCGTCTTTGCCATGGCCAACCCCACCCCCGAGATCATGCCCGACGAGGCCAAGGCGGGCGGCGTCCGCGTCATGGCCACCGGCCGCAGCGACTTCCCCAATCAGGTCAACAACGTGCTGTGCTTCCCCGGCCTGTTCAAGGGCGCGCTCAGCGTCCGCGCCCGGGATATCAACAATGAGATGAAGCTGGCCGCTGCCTACGCCATTGCAGACCTTATCACCGATGCCGACCGCAGCGAGGAGAACATCATCCCCGGCGCGTTCGACCCCCGCGTGGCCGAAGCTGTGGCAAATGCCGTGGCAAAAGCTGCCCGCGAGACCGGCGTGGCACGGCTGTAAGCGGAGGACACAGGCATGAGAACGATCTCCGCACAGAGCATTACGGATACGGTGGCGCGGCTCTGCATCAAGGCCAACACCCAGCTGCCGCAGGACGTGCAGGCCGCGCTGGAAAAAGCCCGGGAGGAAGAGCCGTGGCCGCTGGCAAAGAACACGTTAGACCTGCTGTGGTCGAACCTTAGCGCCGCAAAGGAAAAAGACCTGCCCATCTGTCAGGACACCGGCATGGCCTGCGTGTTTGTGGAGCTGGGCACGGAGGTCCACATCGAGGGCAGCTTTGAAGCTGCCATCCATGAGGGCGTGCGGCGGGGCTACACCGACGGCTACCTGCGCAAGAGCATCGTGGCCGACCCGCTGCGCCGGGGCAACACCGGAGACAACACCCCCGCCGCCATCACGGTGCATCTGGTGGACGGCGACGGCTGCACCATCACCGTGGCCCCCAAGGGCTTTGGCAGCGAGAACATGAGCCGCATCCAGATGCTCAAGCCCGCCGACGGCGTGGAGGGCTTTAAAAGGTTCGTGGTGGATACTGTAAAGCAGGCCGGCTCCAACCCCTGCCCGCCCATCGTGCTGGGCATCGGCGTGGGCGGCAGCTTTGATAAGGTGGCGTATCTTGCCAAAAAGGCCCTTCTCCGCCCGCTGGATGTTCCGAACCCGGACCCCTACTACGCCGCCCTCGAGAGGGAGCTGCTGACGGCCATCAATGCTCTGGGCATCGGGCCGCAGGGCTTCGGTGGAAAGACCACCTGCCTCGGCCTTGCTATCGAGCAGATGCCCACCCATGTGGCGGGTCTGCCCGTGGCGGTCAATGTGTCCTGCCATGTCACCCGGCGGGCATCTGCGGTGTTATAAGAGGGCTAGCCCTCTCCGTCATTGCTTCGCAATGCCACTGCCCGGGTTGCGGCACCCAGCATTCGCTTCGTACTTTGAAAAGTACTTGCGTCTTGCTGGCCGCGGCCCCAACAGCTCTTCCCTGTTTCCGCCACTGGCGGCGGTCAGAACTGTTGCTCCCAAAGGGAGAGGCTTGGAGCTTGCCGGTAGGCGAAAGGCTCTCCCTCTGGGAGAGCTGGACGCGAAGCGGCCTGAGAGGGCTGGGACGCTAAAGGAGAATACAAGATGCAATACGAACTGAACACGCCCTGCACGGCGGCAGACCTCGCGCCCCTGAAGGCGGGAGACACGGTGCTGCTGTCCGGTGTGGTGTACACCGCCCGCGATCAGGCCCACAAGCGGATGCTGGAAGCACTTGACAGGGGCGAAAAGCTCCCCTTCGACTTGGAGGGCAGCGCCATCTACTACGTCGGCCCCACGCCGGAGCGCCCGGGCGAAGTCATCGGCTCTGCCGGCCCCACCACCAGCGGACGGATGGACGCCATGAGTCCCCGCCTGCTGGACCTCGGCAATAAGATCATGATCGGCAAGGGCAAGCGGGACGCGGCAGTCAAAGAGGCCGTCGTCCGCAACGGCGCGGTCTATCTGGCCGCGCTGGGCGGCGCCGGTGCGCTGATGGCCCAGAGCGTCCAGACGCTGGAGGTCATCGCATGGCCTGACCTCGGCTGCGAGGCCGTCCGCCGCCTGACCGTGAAAAAAATGCCGCTGACGGTCATCCTCGACGCCCACGGCGGCGACCTCTACGAGGCCGGCCCGGCGGCCTATCTCGAGACGGTAAAATGACGAAATTGCGCAGGGTGGAATTGGTTTGGTTCGACAAACTTTCTGCGAATGGCTTGCAACACGATACGGAATGTGGTATCCTATAACAAACCAGACCGGAACGCCTGTGTGCCCCGGACAGGGAATTTTACGAGGCAGGAGGCCGACAAAACCATGCAGATCCACCAATCCGCAGAAGATTATCTTGAGACTATCCTTATGCTGACCCAGCGGATGGGCCGCGTGCGCTCCATCGACGTGGTCAACGAGCTGGGCTATACCAAGGCCAGCGTCAGCATTGCGATGAAAAAGCTGCGGGAAAACGGCTACATTGCGGTGGACGGCGAGGGCAACCTGACCCTTCTGGAGCCGGGCCGCGAGATCGCAGAGCGCATCTACAGCCGCCACCGCCTGCTGACCCATTTCTTCGTGCAGCTGGGCGTGGACGAAGAGGTCGCCGCCGAGGATGCCTGCAAGGCAGAGCATATCCTGAGCGAGCAGACGCTGGGAAAGATCCGGGAATATGCCCTGCTCCACGACGCAGAGGGCAGCGTCCAGAAGTCCGAGTGATCCATTCAATTTGAATCTCCAATAAAAAAGCAGACAGCCGCCTCCACAAATGCGTGGAGGCGGCTGTCTGTCTTATCGCAATTTTCAAAAATAGTGCCGATCAAAACGGCATATTTGCGATATGCAGTTTGCGGATGTTGCTTGAGCATCAAAAACGCAAACTGCTATACTTTGGATTTAGTATACCATGGTTTTCCCCTGCGGAAAAGATAGTGAAAAACAAAAATGCCCCCGGAGGGCTTGTTCCAACTCTCCGGGGACAGATTCTATGCACCGGTATCTTTCATCTTGTTCCAAACATTCTCATCCATTATAATAGAGATAGAGAGAAGGTGCCAACATGAAACACCGCATTGTGACGGCTGCGCAGATGAAGGAGATCGAACGAGCCGGGGATGCCCACGGTCTGTCCTACCTGCAAATGATGGAAAACGCCGGGCTGGCTGCTTACGCCGAGCTGCAAAAGCAGTTCCCGCATCCCGGCAGACTGCTGGTGGTCTGCGGAAAGGGCAACAACGGCGGCGATGGATTCGTGATTGCCCGCGCTGCGGCAAAAGATGGCTGGAACGTAACCGTTCTTTTGGCTGAGAGCGAGCCGAAAACTGCTGACGCCATCCGCAATTTTGAGCGTCTGCACTCCCTGCCGGTGCACATCTGCGCCGACGGTTCCGTACTGGAACCCCCGTGCTTTGATGCTGCTGTGGATGCCCTCTACGGCACCGGATTCCATGGTGAACTGCGGCCTTCCGGTCTTGCTGCCTGCGGGCTGATACGCCGTCTGCACAAGGGCGGTGCCTTTGTGCTGGCCGTAGACCTGCCCAGCGGCATCAACACGGATACCGGGGAGGTTGCCGAAGGTGCTGCCCATGCAGATTTGACCGTAACCTTCGACAGTTATAAGCCTTTGCATATCGCAGAAGCTTCTGCGCCGCTGTGCGGAAAAATCGTCTGTGCCGACATTGGCATCCGGGATGAATGGCACCCGGAGTTTTGACGAGGACTTGCCGCTGCGGTCAAGGATGAAAACAAGCTCGGTAAGATTTTTCTTCATAATAACGGTGTCATGCTTCCTTTCCACAGAAAAGCGTCTGCACGCAAAACGGGCTCCTGCAAGCGTTTAACCACTGGCAAGAGCCCGTTTATTTCTTACAGCTTCGTCATCCACAGACCATGCAGATTGCAGTAGGCGTAGACCGCCACCGGCTTTTCGCTGCCCAGCTCAAACACCGCCTTGGGTGCCTGCCCGGGAGTAAGATAGCGGAGCTGTCCGCCGTTTTCGGTCTCCACAAAGAGCCACTGGATGTGGTGCACATCCACCATGGGGTGCTCCACCGCACCCACCGTGACGGTGAGGGTGCTGCCAGAGTGCTCTGCCACCGGCAGATGCTTTTCGCCGCTGGCTTCCACCGTGTTGGGGAGCAGCTCCTTCATCTTTTCGCCGCAGCAGACCAGCGGAACGCCTGCGTTGTGGATGGTGGTGACCAGGTTGCCACAGTGCTCACAGATATAAAACTTTGCCTTCATATTAAAATCCTCCATCGGAATGTTGGTGGTGTTTTCTGTGTCTATATGATAACATTTCCTAGTTATATTTTCTGTGACCGGGTCACGCAAGACAGCCTTGTGCCGTGGGGATGCCCTCAGCTTCCCATGCCGAGAAGCACCAGCACGACCACCACCGCAATGGCGATAAGGCAGCCGCAGCCGCTGCCGTCTCCACCACCACCGCCGCCACCATTGTTATGGTTCCCACCGCCACCGCCGGACGAGCCGCCGAAGTTGCGGTTGAAAGCCGTCATGTACTGGGCATAGCCCGTGTCGCCTTTGCCAAAGTAGCCATAATCACCGTTTGCCATTGTGTTTTCCTCCGTCCGAAGTGTGTTTTGCTTCTTCTGAGGTCATTTTACTGAAAGAGTTGTCCCATAAACCTCTCTTTCAGCTTTTCTTGCCATATCATTCTTCCCGGATGCCCAGATACGCATCAATATCCATGATGCCCTCCCCCCTGACATCCACCAGATCCTCAAAGGGCACCACGGTGTCGCCCACCTGCAAGGTGCGGAACACCGGGTCGATGCGGTCTGCTTTGCCGGTCAGAGTGATGTAGTTGCCCACCGCTGGAATTTCCGGGTGGGCAGTGTCTTCCTTGAAGTAGCGCACCGTGATGGTCATGCCCTTGGTGACCTGCATCAGCCGATCGGACAGAGCCGACATTTCTTCCTCGGTCAAAATGCGCTTGGTCACCCGCTCGGTGCGCTGCTTTTCTGCGGCAAGCTGCTCGTCATAGCCCCGCAGCGGAGAGAAAGGCGAGAATATCTTGGCACGGTTCTGAAGGGTCATGCGGGGGTGCTTGCGGAGGGATTCTTCGGTCTGGGGACGTTCCATCTCCAGAATATCCCCGTACTTTCGGGCGGTCTCCAGACCGATTTTGCTATTTTTGTAGTTTTCCATCTGAACCTCCCGCCGAACCTCCTGCACTGTGCCCGCCGATTTGTGCATTGCGCTGGCGCATGGTGGCACCTTCCTCGTAGCTGCTGGCTTTCAGCACGGCGTTTTTGCCGTACTTGTTCTTGATGCCCAACATGGCTTGCTGGAGTTTTTTCTCCTTTTCCAGCTTCTTGGTGTCGGTAAAAAAGTCCACCTGATAGATACCCTCGTCCGGCGTGACCTTGTTGGCGTTGATGGTGATGCGCCGCACCGTCAGCGCAGGGTTAGTAATGTGCTCAAACAGCTTTGCGCTTTCGTTGATGAGGGTACTGCCCAGATTGGTGGGCGCATCGAACCGGACGGTGCCGTGGGCTGCCTTGGGGATGGTTCTGCCGTAGCGGTCGGTCTGGGTCAGACCACGGTAGCCGCCCTTGTCCACGTTCTCCCGGTCGTAGCCTATCTCCAAGGTGATGGATTCCGTCACCAGCTTCTTTTCGGTGAGCCGGAACATCAGAATCTCCGCCATCTCCCGGACAATGAGTTTTGCTTTATCATACGGATAAGGAGTGGATAGCACCTGCCCCTCACTGATGCTGTTGGTGCTGGGCTTGTAGCTTTTGATCTCAGCCATACCGCAGGGTTCGTAGCCCCATGCGTGGTCAATGAGAATTTCCGCATCCACGCCGAAAATCTCATACAGACGATCTTCTCCATGGATGGAAAACCGTGCTAAGTCTCCCATGGTATAGATGCCGTGGGCTTCCAGCCGCTTGACGGTGCCGGGACCGGTCATCCAGAAATCCGTCAGAGGGCGGTGGTTCCACAGCAGATACCGATAGGACTGCTCGTCCAACTCTGCAATGCGCACGCCGTCCTTGTCCGCTGGAATGTGCTTTGCTACGATGTCCATCGCCAGCTTTGCGAGGTAGAGGTTGGTACCGATGCCTGCCGTTGCCGTGATGCCGGTGGTGTACAGCACCTCCCGCACCATGGTCATGGCAAGATCATGGGCGCTCATGTGATAATAGGGCAGATAGCCCGTCACATCAATGAAAACCTCGTCGATGGAGTAGGGGTAGATATCTGCAGGGGACACATATTTGAGGTAGGTCTTGTAGATTTGGGTGGACACATCCAGATACCGCTGCATCCGGGGCGGCGCAACAATGTAACTCAAGCCCAGTGCAGGGTCTGTGTTCAGGGCATTGGCATCGAATGAGGTGCTGGCAAAGCGGTACTTGCCATCCTCCCCACGCACTGCCTTGTGTTGTTGGATGGCAGTTTGCAGCCGCTGGGCGTTGACCTCCCGGACACGCTGGACGGCTTCAAACAGCCGCGCTCTGCCGGGTATCTTGTAGGCTTTCAGGGAGGGCGACACCGCAAGGCAGATGGTCTTTTCGGTGCGGGAGGCGTCTGCCACCACCAGATTGGTGGTCAGGGGGTCCAGATGACGGTCTACGCACTCCACCGAGGCATAGAAACTTTTCAGGTCGATTGCCAGATAGGTGCGCTGCGCTGCCATGATTCAGCCCTCCTCTGTGTTATTTGATTTCCACCTCCACGAACCATCTGCCGAACCGGGAGGGAAACCGTGGGTCGGAACGCTCGAAAAACAGGTGCCGCTCCTGTCCCTTTACCATTACAGTATAACAGTCGCCGGGCATATCGGCAATGGTATTTGCAGGGCGAAAGTCCCGCACCTGCTCGATGGGATACGTCCGACCATCGCCCCATGTGATCTGCCGGGGCTGCATATAGCCGGTTGCGTCAAAATCAGAGTTCACCTTCACATAGACCTTTTCTGTTTTACGGCGGCAGTTCCGATTCATTCCTCACAGCTCCTTTGCAAAGTCAACAACTATTTATCTTATTATAATAAATCTTTACGCTGTTTTCAAGAGAAAGCACAACAATTGTTAGCGATGCAAAAAATACAGCTATATTTCAGTGTGAAGCCTGAATATAGCTGTATTTTTTTCTTTATGGATGATTTAATTGTTCTCCTCAAAGTTCTCGACCTGCTCCATGACCTTTTTGAAAACTTCGGGGCTGTACTGTGGAGGATAGCCGTTTTTTACAAGGCAGATATGAATGAGTCAGTCCTCACCTCCGGGGCTGTCTCTTTTTTTTTTTATAAAAATTTATACAATCTTTGTTCCGATTGCAGAACCCTTTCCCCCACTTAATACTTTTAGCGGTATTATGACTTTGCAAGAAAGAAATGGGGTGAACAATTATGAGCATTACAAATGCGGCGAGAAGATTTGAACAGAGATTTGACGCAAAAGCGGAGCGCTTTATTTGGCATCATCCGCTACTTGGCTCCATCTCCATCTTTGTTGGAATGCCCTTACTGGTTTTAGCGTGTGTCTGTATCAGTACGATCGTTATCGCCTTTCCTATGGCATGGCTTTTGGGTTGGTTGTAATCTTTATTTCATCTTTAAACGCGCAAACGATCACTAATGCCATTTTTAGAGGAAAGGGTTTATGATATTGGGGACATCAAAAAAGGAGGATAGCTCTTATGCAAATACTAATTGCACTCATAGGTGTATGTGCGGCAGCAATGCTGCTGTGGTATGTCTATATTTTAATGAAGGGAGATGATCAGGCATGAGCGCCATGATTCAGTATGTTTTATACCTTGCCATTCTGGTTGTTTTGGCAATTCCGCTGGGTGCATACATAAAAAACGTCATGAACGGCGAGAAAACTTTTTTGTCCAAAGTTCTGACACCGTGCGAAAACCTGATTTACAAGGTTATGCGTGTAGACAGAGAAGAACAGATGACATGGAAGAAATATGCGGTAAGTGTAATGAT
>OIDS01000605.1_pt1 | contig 15768 bp, 12 predicted proteins | sample 1581491 | NCBI WGS metagenome assembly OIDS01 (sample SAMEA3882553, study PRJEB24775) | human gut metagenome | biome: human-associated habitat; feature: intestine environment; material: feces | place: Netherlands | collected 2009/2010
GAGACAGCCCATGTTAAAGCCTATGTTAAAGATAGAACATCTGACCAAAACCTACGGCGGCAAGCCCGCCGTGCAGGACCTTTGCCTGCACATCCGCCCGGGGGAGCTGTGCGCCTTTATCGGGCACAATGGCGCGGGCAAGACCACTACTTTAAAATGCTGCTGCGGCATCCAGCAATTTGATGCCGGTGAAATTTATGTGGACGGCATTTCCGTGCGGGACGACCCGCTGGAATGCAAGCGCCGTCTGGCCTACCTGCCGGACGACCCGCAGCTTTACGATTATATGACCGGTATCCAGTACCTTGATTTTATTGCAGACATTTTTGGCGTAAGCGCCGCACAGCGTGCGCAGCGCATCCGGCAGTATGGCGATGCCTTTGGCCTGACGCCGGACTTGGCACAGTCCATCGGGGCATACTCCCACGGCATGAAGCAGAAGCTTGCCATCATTGCGGCGCTGCTGCACGAGCCGAAGCTGATTTTAATGGACGAGCCTTTTGTCGGGCTGGACCCGCTGGCTTCCCATCAGCTCAAGACCCAGATGAAGGCCTTCTGTGCGCAGGGCGGGGCCATCTTTTTCTCCACCCATGTGCTGGAGGTGGCCGAGAAACTCTGCGACCGGGTAGCCATTTTGCGCAAGGGTCAGCTGGTGCGCGAGGGTGCCATGGAGCAGGTGCGCGGCGACGACACACTGGAAGAGGTCTTTCTGGAGCTGGAGGATACGGGGGAAGCGCTATGATCCGTGCATTGCTCAAAAAACAGCTTCTGGAGCTGGGTGCGGCCTTTGTGCGCAGCAGCAAGACCGGCAAACGGCGCTCCCGGGCGGGAGTGTTTGGCTACGCGCTGCTGTTTATAGTGCTGATGCTGCTGGTCATGCTCAGCTTTGGCGCTATGGCGCTGCCTATGGCGTTAACGCTGGTACCGCAGGGGCTGGACTGGCTCTATTTTGTGCTGATGGAGCTTTCGGCGCTGACGGTCAGTGTGCTGGCCAGTGCCTTTACCAGCTACGGACATTTGTTCCGCTGCCGGGATAACCAGCAGCTGCTGGCGCTGCCCATCCCGCCGGGCGCTATTTTTGCGGTGCGCTGCGGCGGGGTGTACCTGACCGGGCTGATTTATCTGCTGCTGGCATGGGTGCCCTCGGTGGTCTGCTATGCACTGGCAGCACCCTGTCCCGGCGGAGCCCTGCTGGCGGCGCTGCCGGTGGCACTGGCGCTGGCGGGAGTTTCCATGGTGCTGGCCGTTCTGCTGGGCTGGGCGGTGGCACTGCTCAACCGCCGCGCCCGGCACAAAAGCCTTGTCACCGTGGTTGGTACGCTGCTGTTTCTGGCGGTCTATTATGCAGTATTCCAATGGGTGGGCAACGCGGTGGATGCCCTCGTGCTGGATGCCGTGCAGGCGGGCGCTGCTGCCAGTCGTGCCGTTGCACCGCTGCATCTGCTGGGCTTGGCCGCAGTGGGCAGCGCTCCCGCACTTCTGCTATTGCTGGCACTGGCTGTGGCCTGTATGGTGCTCTGCGGCAAGGCGCTGGCAAAGCCATATCTGCGGCTGCTGACCCTTGAGCCCGGCAGAGTTAAAGCGGAATACCGCGCAAAGGCGCAAAAAAAGCAGCCCCCGCACCGGGCATTGCTGCGGCGGGAACTGCTGCATCTGGGCGCTTGCCCCATGTGGCTGCTCAACTGTGCGCTGAGCAGTCTGCTGCTGCCGGTTCTGGGCGCGGCAGCGCTGTGGAAGGCTGCTGACCTGCGCGCCTTTACCGCCGCTTACCCGCCCGAGAGCCTGCCCATGCTGGTGTGCGGGATGGTGTGCACCGCAGCCGCCATGAACTTTATCACAGCGCCATCGGTGTCGCTGGAGGGTGACACCCTCTGGCTGCTGCAAAGCCTGCCGGTGACCCCGCAGCAGGTGCTGCGGGCAAAGGTGGAGCTGCAATTGCTGCTCACGCTGCCTGCGGCGTGGCTGTGCGCCGGGTGCGCCATGGCGGCGCTGCGCATTCCGGCAGGGCAGGGGTTGCCCGTGCTGGCGGTGCTGGCAGCCTTTGTGTGGCTGACGGCGCAGCTTGGGCTTGCTTTAGGACTGTGCCTGCCCAACCTCCACTGGGTCAGCGAAGCCGCTGTCGTCAAGCGGAGCGCCGCTAGTATGCTGGCGATGTTCGGCGGGTGGCTGCTGGCGGGCGGGGTGCTGTTTTTGCCCCTGACCTTACTGGACTACGCCGTGCCGCCGCTGGCAGCACAGACTGTTTGTCTGGCGGTGCTGCTGGGGCTGAACCTATTGCTGCACCGCTGGCTGTGCACCCGCGGCGCAGCCCGGTTTGCCGTCCTGCACTAAAGTGGGACGAATTGGAATGCCCTCCGCTTTGCTTTGGGCATATTCAGCGGAAAAATCATTTGAATAGAGCAAAAACGGGCAGCCTGCGGGCTGCCCGTTTTTGCATTTTCACGGGAGAGGTTATAAGAGAAAATAGCAGATGCAGTGCCTGTTTCCTGAGGAAACAGCGGCACTGCGGGAAGAACGATGCTTTTTGCAGTTACAGCGCATCCAGTGCGGTGCGGGCGGCGCGGATGTTTGCTTCGCTGGCCTGCCAGATCTCAAACTCCGAAAAGCCCGGCAGACCCATGGGCACGCCCTCCCGCCGGAAGGTCATGCGGCTGTCCAGCACCTGCTTGCCGGAAAGGTGGAACGCCCGGGCACCGGTCTGGGCGGCAAGGGCGGGGATGTTGGCGGCAGATACGCCTGCGCCTACCAATATTTCCACTTCCTGCCCGGCAGCTTCCACCAGCTGCCGCAGCAGGGCAGCACCCTGCGGGGCGCTTGCGGCTTGTCCGCTGGTCAGAATGGTGGCAAGCCCCAGCTGCTTTGCAGCCTCCAGCGCGGCAAAGGGGTCGCAGCAAACATCAAAGGCGCGGTGCAGGGTGCAGTCCACGGTGCGGTGTGCTTTTTCTGCCGCCTGCCGGGCTGCGGCGTAGATGGGGCGCAGGGCGTCTAAGTCCAGCGCGCCCGCCGGGGTCAGCACGCCGGTCACGATGCCGTCGGCACCGGCGGCTACCAGCTCGGCGGCGCATTCGGCCATCTGTGCCAGCTCGTAGCGGTCGTAGCAGAAATCGCCGAAGCGGGGACGGATAAGCGCCCGCACCGGCAGACCGGTCTCGGCTTTGACCTGCCGCAGCAGGGCAGGGGAAGGAGTGGTGCCGCCGATGATCAGGTCGGCACACAGCTCCAGCCGGTCAGCGCCGCCGCGTTTTGCCGCCAGCGCACTGGCGGTGCTGTCTACGCATACTTCCAAAGTGCAGTGCATAGCGATACCTCCATCTACAAAAAAACGATTTTGAATGGCCGCCGCGTTGCTTTGGCCATTTTCAGCGGAATGAATATTTTAATTTATCAATGGGAAAATCTGCGGATTTTCCCATTGATTTTTTCACAGGGGGAGAGCAAAGGAAAAGTGCTTTTGTTCGATGCTGTGCTCTAAAAAAGGCTGTTGCGCCATGATATGTGCAACAGCCTGGGGGTTATGGTTTATTTTACACTTTCAAGGAAGCGGACAAAACCGGCGCGGCCTGCTTCATCCAGCTTGTACACACCGGCATCGGCCAGCACCTGTGCAAACACATAGCCTACCTCGTCCTGCAGGATCAGGTGCACATTGTCGGCGTTCAGCTCCGGGTGCTTTGCAAGGATCTCCTCCGCCCACGCGGCGTGCTTTTGCAGGCTTTCGGGGTATTCTGCGGTGGGCAGGTGCGCCACCAGCACATCAGCAAGGTCGAACAGCTCCTGCTTCAGGCGGCTGGGCAGCACAGCCAGACCCATCACCTCGATGAGGCCGATGTTCTCCTTTTTGATGTGGTGCAGCTTGGCATGGGGATGGTACACGCCCAGCGGATGCTCCGGGGTGGTGATGTTGTTGCGCAGCACCAAGTCCAGCTGATACTTGCCGTCCCGCATCCGGGCGATGGGCGTGATGGTATTGTGGGGCTCGCCATCGGTCTCGGCAAAGATGAAGCAGCTCTCATCGGTGTAGCCGCGCCAAGCAGCCAGCAGCTTATCGGCCAGTTCCACAAGGCGTGCGTCATCCGCACAGGTCAGACGGATGCAACTCATGGGCCAGTGCACGATACCGGCTTCCACGTCCTCAAAGCCGGGGAACACCCAAGCCTTTTCTATGGGGGCTTTAGCCATGGCAAACTCATAATGGCCGCCCTGAAAGTGGTCGTGGCTCAGGATGCTGCCGCCCACGATGGGCAGGTCGGCGTTGCTGCCCACAAAGTAGTGGGGGAACAGACCCACAAAATCCAGCAGCTTGCGGAAGGTCGCCCGCTCTATCTTCATAGGGGTGTGCTGGCTATTGAACACGATGCAGTGCTCGTTGTAGTAGACGTAGGGGCTGTACTGCAAATTCCACGCGCTGTCGTTGATGGTCAGCGGGATGATGCGGTGATTTTCGCGCGCGGGGTGGTTCATGCGGCCTGCGTAGCCCTCGTTCTCCGCGCACAGCTGGCACTTGGGGTAAGCGCTCTGTGGCGCAAGCTTTGCGGCGGCAATGGCCTTTGGGTCCTTTTCCGGCTTGGACAGGTTGATGGTGATATCCAAGTCGCCGTACGCGGTTTTGGTGACCCATTTCAGGTCGCGCTTGATGCGGTAGCGGCGGATGTAGTCGGTGTCCTGACTGAACTTGTAGAACCAGTCGGTGGCGGCCTGCGGACCCTCGTTCTCGTACCGCTCCTCAAAGTTTGCGCGCACGATGCTGGGGCGCGGAGTCAGCACGCCCATCAGCTTGGTGTCGAACAGATCGCGTGCGGTGGAGTTGTCCTCGCACACGCCGCGGGCGACGGCATCGTCCACAAGGGTCTTGAGGATGCTTTCCAGATCGGTGTAGCACACTTCGCTGTCCGGGGCGGTAAAGTCGTCCAGCTGCATGGTCATCAGCAGCTGGTTGCGGATATAGATCTCATCATCGGGCAGAATCAGCCCGGTGTCCAGCCCGTAGTTCACGAGCTGCTGGATGGCAGTGGATATCACAGCACAGCACCTCCCTCAGGACGGATGTTCAGCACATGGCAGCGGCCAGCGCCGAGGATCTTTTCCATGTTGGCCTTAAAGTCTGCCAGCATCTCCACCGGCACAAAGGCCTGCACCGTACCGGCAAAACCGCCGCCGTGCACGCGCACAGCGCCCTTACCGCCCAGATAATGCTTGGCAGCGGCGATGGTCACAGCCACCTCCTGATGCTCCTTGTAACCGGCGGGGATGACGTTCTGCAGGTATTCCCAGCTGCTGTCGCCGGAGGCAGTCACCATCTGCAAAAAGGCATCAAAGTCGCCCTCGCGCAGGGCAGCTACCTGCTGGGGCACGCGGTCATTATCGGCGTAGAAGTGGAAGGCGCGCAGCACAGCGCGGTCGCCGCACTGCTTGCGGCAGGCCGGGATGTTTGCAAGGAAGGTCTCGAACGGCACATCCCGCAGCACCTCGCCGCCGCAGACAGCGGCCACGGCGCGGCACTCGGCGGGGATGGCGGCGTACTCATCGGTCAGGTCGGCGTGGTCTGCGCCGGAGTCGAGGATGCAGAGGGCCAGACCAGCCTTGGAGAAGTCCACAGCCACAGGCTCTACCACGGGCTTTGCGGGGCTGGCGAAGTCGATGGTGATGATGTTGCCCACGCTGGAAGCCATCTGGTCCATCAGGCCGCAGGGCTTGCCGAAGTAGACGTTCTCGGCCCACTGGCCGATCTGGGCGATGGCGATGGGGGAGACCTTCTCGGTCATGAAGCAGTCGTTCAGGATGACGCCGATGAGCACTTCAAAGGCGGCAGAAGAGGAGACGCCGCTGCCCTTGGGCACGTTGGAGGAGATGTAGACATCCAGACCGGTGAGCGCTGCGCCCCGCTGGGTGAAGGCGGCGCACTCGCCGCGCAGCAGGGAGGCGGTGGTGTTCTCTTCCTCCTTGCGGGCCTCGAGGTCGTCGAGGTCGATGATGCACAGGTCGTAGCCCTCGCTCTGGACCCGGAGCTGGCCCTTGTCGTTGGGGGCGGCGGCAGCGATCATGTCGATGTTCACGCTGCCGGCCAGCACACGGCCATGCTGGTGGTCGGTGTGGTTGCCGCCGATCTCGGTGCGGCCGGGGGCGCTGTAAAGACCGGCCTCGGCGTGGGGGCCGAAGGTCTTTTCCAGACCGTCCAGCACGGCGGCGTAGCGGGCGGCCTCGGAGGCCGTCTCGGCGGGTGCGCAGCAATACAGGGAGGCGAGGCGCGCGGCGTGGGTGCCGCCGGACAGCTCCTGCTTCCATACGGGAATGGACTTCATCATGGAATCTTCCTCCTGACAGACAGATACGTTTTACTTCCGGGTGGTGCGGGAACCACCCGCTTCTATCCCTATAGTAAAGGATTTGCCCCCAAAAAACCATGTCTTATTGTTGCATCTGAATGAAAAGTTGCAAAAAAGCCCTGCTGGGGCTGCCCGACGGGGGAGCGGAGCGAAGCTCCGGGATAAAATGCAACTGAGACAAAAGTTTTTTCGAAACCGAAAAAGCATTGTGTAACTGCACAAAAACCTCTGCCCGCTGCGCCCCGACGGAGGCGGAGGGACGATATGGAGAAAAAATAAAGGCCGCGTTCCGTCGGCAGGGCGGAACACGGCACTTCGGTGAAAGGATATTAAGGGAAGAGAGTATGATGTCGGGCGGAGAGCAAGGGAGCAAAGCCCTCCGGCCGGAAACGCATTACTGCATCAGGCTGCACACGGCCTCGGCATAGGCGGCGGGGTCATCCACGGGCAGGCCCTCGATGAGCTGTGCCTGTGCGTAGAGCAGGGCGCTGTACTTCTTGAGCTTGTCGGTATCGCCGGCCTCCTGTGCGGCTTTCAGCACAGCGAAGACGGGGTGGTTGACGTTCAGCTCCAGCACCTTGTCGCTCTTGACGCCCTCACTGCCGGGCTGCTTGGACAGCACCTTCTCCATCTCGATGGACAGCGGGCCGTCGGCAGACAGGCAGACGGGGTGATCCTTCAGGCGGGTGGAGACCTTGACCTCCTTGACCTTGCCGTCCAGAGCGTCCTTCATGGCGTCGAACAGGGCCTTGTTGGCGGTGTTGGCCTCCTCGGCGGCCTTCTTCTCGTCCTCGGTCTCGAGGCCGAGGTCGCCGCTGTTGACATTCTTGAACTCCACGGTGCCGTCCTTGCCCTCGGCATCCTTGCGGGGATAGGTGCGCATGATCTGCAGGCAGAACTCGTCCACATCCTCGGTCAGCAGCAGGACATCATAGCCCTTGTCCATGACCAGCTCGGCGGCGGGCAGCTTGGCCAGACGGTCGGTGGAGTCGCCTGCGGCAAAGTAGATGTACTTCTGCTCGGCGGGCATCTTGTCGATGTACTCCTGCAGGGTGACCATCTTCTGCTCCTTGGCAGACCAGAACAGCAGCAGGTCGCGCAGCAGCTCGGCGTGCATACCGTAGTCAGAGTAAGCACCAAACTTGATCTGACGGCCAAACTCCTTCCAGAACTCCTCGTACTTTGCACGGTCGTTGTTCAGCATGGCGTGCAGCTCGTTCTTGATCTTCTTTTCCAGTGCGTTGTGGATCAGCTTCAGCTGGCTGTCCTTCTGCAGCATCTCACGGCTGATGTTCAGGCTCAGGTCCTGACTGTCCACGATGCCCTTTACAAAGCTGAAATAGTCCGGCAGCAGGTCGGCGCACTTTTCCATAATCAGCACACCGGAAGCGTACAGCGCCAGACCCTTTTCGTAGTCCTTGGTGTAGAAGTCGTAGGGACGGTGGCTGGGCACGAACAGCAGGGCGTTGTAGTTGGCAGTGCCCTCGGTGCGGCTCACGATGACCCGGGCGGGATCGGCGTAATCGCCGAACTTATCCTTATAGAAGCTGTTGTACTCCTCGTCGGTCACTTCGCTCTTCTGCTTCTTCCAGATGGGAATCATGCTGTTCAGGGTCTCCAACTCGGTGTAGGTCTCCCACTCGGGCTTGTAGTCCTCGGGCTTGGGGTCCGGTTCCGGCTTCTGACGGCTCTTTTCACGTTCCATCTGGATGGGGTAGCGCACATAGTCGCTGTACTTCTTCACGATAGCCACGATGCCGTATTCGTCCAGGAAGTTGTCGTATTTCTCAGTGTCGGTATCCGGCTTGATGTGCAGAATGATCTGGGTGCCCACGGTATCCTTCTGGGCGGGGGTCATCTCGTAGCCGTCCACACCGGAGGACTCCCACTGCCAAGCTTCGTCCGAGCCGTAAGCCTTGGAGATGACGGTCAGCTTATCGGCCACCATAAAGGCGGAGTAGAAGCCCACGCCGAACTGGCCGATGATATCAATGTTTTCGTCCTTGTTGTCCTTTTTGAAATCCAGAGAGCCGGAGTGAGCAATGGTGCCCAGATTCTGCTCCAGCTCTTCCTTGGTCATACCGATGCCGTTATCCTCCACGGTCAGGATGCGGTTTTCCTTATCGCGGGTGATGAGAATACGGAAATCGCCCTTGTTCATGCCCACGGAGGTGTCGGTCAGGCTCTTATAGTACAGCTTATCAATGGCGTCCGAAGCATTGGAGATCAGTTCCCGCAGGAAGATCTCTTTATTGGTATAGATGGAGTTGATCATCATGTCCATCAGTTTTTTGCTCTCTGCCTGAAATTCTTTCTTGGCCATAATACAAAACCTCTTTTATCACATATTTGGTGCGCCGTACCCGGTAAACCGCCGGGATGCTTAGCACTCATAACTTCTGAGTGCTAATATACAACGACTTGCAGGGAAAATCAAGGCTTTTCATAAAAAGTTAAAAAAGTAAAAGATTTGCTGCCCCGGTGCACGAAACGGCGCGCCCGGATCGTTTTTTATATGAAGGACGAAATTTTTTCGGAAAAGCTTTCCCACTTTTGCGCAGACTGTGCTATAATGGAGCGAGTATGCCGGAAGGATGTGAGAAAATGTCAAAACAGGGCGATGCCGCCTACGCATGGTTTTTAAAGGGCTATAATTGCAGTCAGAGCGTGGTGGCGGCGTTTGCACCCCAGCTTGGCCTGACCGAGGAAACAGCGCTGCGCCTTTCCGCAGGCTTTGGCGCGGGTATTGGCCGGATGCGGGAGGTGTGCGGGGCGTTCTGCGGCGTGGTGACCGTGCTGAGCATGGTCTATGCCGACCCAGCCGACCCCAAAGATAAATCCCGGATGTACGCGCTGGTGCAGCAGGCGGCAGAGCAGTACCGCGCCCGCAACGGTGGCGGCAGCATCATCTGCCGGGAGCTGCTGGCAAAGGCGGGTGCTGCCCCTACCGGGGGCACAGCGGCAGAGGAACGCACTGCAGACTATTATAAAAAGCGCCCCTGCCCGGAGCTGTGCCGCATTTGTGCAGACCTATGCGCAGAATTTATCGCAGCCCACCCGGAGGGACGGCACGGATTTTATAAGGAGGATGCTTGAATGCAGCTTGAACAACTGGAATTGACCGGCGGCGGTACGCTGACGCTCTACCTGCGGGAGAGCGTGGAGGCCATGCCGCATTTCCGGCAGCGCCCGCTGGTGCTGGTGGTGCCCGGCGGCGGCTATACCCACGTCAGCCCCCGGGAGGGCGACCCCGTAGCGCTGCAATTTGCGGCAGCTGGCTACCACACGGCGGTACTGCACTACGCAGTAGGGGAGAGCGCCCGGGATGCACTGCCCATGCGGCAGCTGACACAGGCCATCGGCCTTGTGCGGCAGCACGCAGAACAGTGGAATATTCTGCCGGATCAGATTGCTTTGTGCGGCTTTTCTGCCGGCGGGCATCTGGCACTGTCCGGTGCGGTGTGGGAGATCCCCGGCATGGCAGACCAGCCGCGGCCCAACGCCCTGCTGCTGGCATACCCGGTGGTCACCGCCGGGGAATACGCCCACAGGGACAGCTTTGTGCAGCTGACCGGTACGCAGGATATTGCCGCCCACCAGCACTTTACGCTGGAGGATAAAATCACCCCAGCCACACCGCCGGTGTTCGTCTGGCATACCATGGAGGACGAGACCGTCCCGGTGGAAAACACTCTGCTGCTGCTCAGTGCCCTGCACAAGGCAGGCGTGCCGTGCGAAGCGCACCTGTTTGAAAAGGGACGCCACGGCACCAGCATCTCCACCCCGGAGGTGGACGCCGACAGCGCCCACCGCAACCGCTGGGTGCAGCTTGCGGTGGAGTGGCTGAACGATACCTTTTCCTTCCACGCCTGAGATAACCGACTGAAACAGGAAAAACGTGTGTAAATTTTAGTCATACCTACAAAAAATTCACAAATAAACCGTTGACTTGCACAGGCGTATGCCGTATACTGTCCAACGGGGATAAAACCACGAAAGAAGGAAACAAAAATGGTTATGGATCCCACACTGCCGCGCATCAAGGTGCGCGATCTGCTCATGCAGGCATTTCTCACCGGCTGGGAGCGCTCGGATAAGAGCACCTCGCAGGACGAGTATCTGCAAAGCTCCATTCAGGTCATTGAGATGCTGCAGGTGGAGCCGGAAAACCTCTACGCAGAGGAAGGTCTTGGCCTGCCGGACGGCGAAGAGGTGGATCATCTGGACGATCTGCTGCGGGCAGATGGCTTCTGGCTGTACTACGGGGTAGAAGCGGAAAACTTCTTCCTGATCCAGTGGTACCCGGACGAAGCCGCTGCCAATGCAAAGCTTGCTCAGCTGGAAGAACTGGGCGATGGCAAGCAGTATCTGGTGGATCTGACCCTCAAGCGGGCAAACCCCTCCAAGGCCGAAAACTTCGGCAATTCCAACCCGGTGCAGCTCCGCTCCTGACATTTTGAGTTGAAAGGAAATTTTGCTCATGCAGCTTTCTGTTACGGAACGCGAACAGCTTTATGCCATTCTGGAAAAATACGATCAGAACCCCAAGGTGCAGCAGATGCGGGAGTTCATCCAGCACGGGGACGTTACCACCTATCAGCACTGCAAGAACGTGGTGCTGGTCAGCTGCTGGCTGAACCACCGCCTGCATCTGGGTGCAGACGAGACCTCGCTGGCTGTCGGAGCTTTCCTGCACGATTTTTACCTGTATGACTGGCACAAAAAAGGCACCTTCCACGGCATCCGCCGCCTGTTCGAGATGCACGGCTTCTCCCACCCGGGTCGTGCCTGCGTCAATGCGGAACAGGTGTTCCATATCACCAAAAAGGAACAGAGCATCATTTCCAGCCATATGTGGCCGCTGACCTTCCGTCATGTGCCCAGCTGCCGCGAGGCCATTATCGTCTGCCTTGCCGATAAGTACTGTGCTGTGGTGGAGAGTATGTTCAAGCACAGCCGTGTGGCTGCCGCCAAAAACGCCGATGGCGAATACGACGAGTGGTAAAATTGGATCATTGCAAATAACAGGAGCCGCTGCACCCCAAAAGTGCAGCGGCTCCTTCTGCTTTATACTATATACGCCGTGAAAAGGCAGAGGGGGAAAATCCGCAGATTTTCCCCCTCTGCAAATAAAAATAATTCTGCGCCAAGCGGCTGGTCACAGCTTTTTGAACCCCTCCGGCTCGTCTGCGGCGGCGCGGCGCTCCATCAGATAGGTGTCCAGCCAGCGGCCGTGGCAGTCCCGCGCAATGCGTTCCCGGCGTCCCACCAGCCGGAAACCGCACTTGGCGTGCAGCGCACGGCTGGCGGCGTTGTCCTGCAAAACGGTGGATTGCAGCGTCCAGTACCCGGCTTTTTCGGCAGCGGCGCACAGGGCGCTCAACAGCTGGAAGCCCAGCCCGTGCCCGCGGAACTGCTCGCCTACATAAATGCTTACCTCAGCCACGCCCCGGTAGCACCAGCGGGGATCTACCCGGTGCAGGGCGCACCACCCCGCCAGCACTCCGCCGGAAAGAATGACCAGACGGCACTCCTTTGTGTGGGAAGCGTCCCACGCGGTGTAGGGCGGGCATTCGGTCTGGAAGGTTGCGTATTCCGTGGCAATGCCCTCAACATAGATTCTGGAGACCGTGCTCCAGTCCTCCGGCGTCATAGGCCGGATGATGATCTTATCCATACTTTCATCCTCGGCGGGCCAAAAAATTGCCCGCATTCTCTTTCCACTCCCGGATAAATTCCAGTATAGCAGAATTTGCCGTATGGTACAAGAAGCGGACTGCACAGAAATTGCTTTGACATCCCCCTCATTTGTGATACAATAAAGGGACAAGAATGCACAGAGCGGCGCATCTGTACTGGCAGATGCAGCCGTATGCCGGGCGCGGCATTCTGCTGTGGGAAAAGGAGTAGAGAATATGAAGGACTGGAATACCTGTTTTGCATACCTGAACATGGAGCTGCCGGACGATATCCGCCGCCTGAAGGAGGCGGGCTACTACAACGCCGCCATTGCGCGCATCGATGCCTGCTTGGCCGAGGACTGGACTGCCAGCCAGAACCAGCCCCTGCACCCGCAGGGTGCGCTGCCGGTAAACCCCACCCCACACGGCGTGGATGCATGGCGGCAGGGTCTGCTGGCGCACCGGGAAATTCTGCGCCGTCTGCCGCAGGACTACACCCTGACTGCCGAGCAGCTGCTGAACCGGCTGCAGGCCACCCTGCGGGACTTTACCGCCGAGGAATTTGCCGCGCTGGACGCTGCCGGACAGATGGACTGGCGCTTTGTGGAAGGGCAGAAGCGCTACATCTACCGCGCTGCCGAAACGCTGGTGGCCACCCATCCCGACCTTGCCGCCCGTCAGCTGAACGCGCCCGTTCCGGAGCGCAGCTGGGATCGTTTTGAGCCCCAGCACGACCAGATGGTGCGCACCGGTGCAGTCAGTGCAGACATCACCCTGCGCACCAGCATCGGCATGACCGATGAGACCTTTGCCCGTGCCCTTGCCGCCGCAAAGGCCGAAGGCAGAGACACCGTGCACGTCAAGGTGTGGCTGCCGCTGCCCGCTGCCTGCCCGGCGCAGAGTAATATCACGCTGGACAGCTTTACCGTGCAGCCCACTTATATCGCCCCGGAAACTGCACCTCAGCGCACCGCATACTGGGAGACAGACCTTGCCGAGAACTGCCGCTTTGGGGCACAGTACAGCTACCGCAGCACCGCGCACTACGCCGCCCCGCTGGAGCTGCACGCCGACCCGGTGCAGCCGGATTTCGACACCGCCGAGCAGCTGCCCCACATCGCCTTTACCCCCTATATGAAGGCACTGGCTGCGCAGCTGACCGAGGGCATCACCGACCCGGTGCAGAAGGCAAAGCGCATTTATGATTTTGTCACCCTGAACGTGCACTACCACTTCCAGCCCATGTATTTTGTGCACGAGAACATCACCGATAACTGCGCCCGCAGCCGCCGGGGCGATTGCGGCGTGATGGCTGCTACCTTTATCACCCTTTGCCGCATTGCAGGCATCCCGGCCAAGTGGCAGAGCGGCATGGTGGCACGGCCGGAGACAGCCGGCTGCCACGACTGGGCAATGTTCTATATTGCCCCCAAGGGCTGGATGTACGCCGATTGCTCTGCCGGTGCGTCTATGGCGCGTGCGGGCAACGAGAAGATGCGCCTGCACTACTTCGGCAATCTGGACACCGACCGCATGGTAGCTAACAGCGACATCTGCGCCCCCTTCGACCCGCCCATGTGCGCCTTCCGTGCCGACCCCTGTGATAATCAGGTAGGCGAGATGGAGGTAGACGGTGTGGGTCTGTACGGCCAGCAGGTGGAGACTACACATGAAATCGTAAAGCATCAGGAAGTATAAGCACATCCGGGTCTGCCATTACCGCAAGACCCGGATTTTTGAGTTAAAGGAGAATGTCTATGGGATTTTTGGCAGGACTGTATACGCTTTTGCTGGTGGCCATCTGCCTGTTGCAGGCGCTTTTGCTGTACCGCACAGGCAAGCCCGCCGCCCGGCAGGATGATGAAGCCCTGAAGGAGTGGCTGCGCCAGCAGCTGGAAGCGCAGGCGCGGGTGCTGGAAGAAAAGCAGGCGCAGCAGGCACAGCAGAATCTGGCCGCAATGGCGCACATCAGCGACACCTTGCAAACCGCAGTGCAGGGCATGAGCAGTACCCTGACGGCAGGGCAGAACACCCAGCAGCAGACCATGGAGCAACGGCTGCAGGGACTGGAAGCCTCTAATGCCCGCAAGCTGGAGGAGATGCGCAAAGCGCTGGCAGACGGTCTTGCCGCCATGCAGGCACAGAACGCCCAGAAGCTGGACGAGATCCGTCACACTGTAGACGAGCAATTGCAGGACGCGCTGCAAAAGCGGGTGACTGAAAGCTTTAAGGCGGTCAACGACCAGCTGGAGCAGGTGTATAAGGGCTTGGGCGAGATGCAGAGCCTTGCCGCGGATGTGGGCGGACTGAAGCAAGTACTTTCCGGCGTCAAGACCCGTGGCATTCTGGGCGAGATCCAGCTGGGCGCGATTCTGGAAGAGATCCTTGCGCCGGAGCAGTACGACACCAACGTAGCCACCATCCCCGGCAGCACCCAGCGGGTGGAGTACGCCATCCGTATGCCCGGTGTGGATGGCAACAGCGTCTGGCTGCCCATCGACTCCAAATTTCCCGGCGATACCTACGCCCACTTGCAGGACGCACAGGCTTCCGGCGATGCGCAGGCGGTGGAAAACGCCCGCCACGCGTTGGAACTGGTGCTGCGCAGCGAAGCAAAGGATATCCGGGAAAAATATGTGGAGCCGCCCTATACCACGGCCTTCGGCATCCTGTTTCTGCCCTTTGAGGGTCTGTATGCCGAGGTGGTGAACGCCGGGCTGCTGGAAGTTTTGCAGCGGGATTATCAGGTGAACGTGGCCGGCCCCAGCACCATAGCGGCGTTGCTCAACAGCCTGCAAATGGGCTTCAAGACCCTTGCCATCCAGAAGCGCTCCGGCGAGGTGTGGCAGCTGCTGGGCGCGGTCAAGACCGAGTTCGATAAGTTCGGGCAGGGGCTTTCCAAGATGCAGCAGCGCCTGCGCCAGACGGACGAAGAACTGGACAACCTCATCGGGGTGCGCAGCCGCGCCATCAGCCGCAAGCTGCGTGCGGTGCAGACGCTGGACGAAAACACTGCCGCCACCCTGCTGGAACTGGACACCGAGCCGGGCAGACCGGTAACGGCACGTCTGCCGGAGAGCGGGGAAGAGCTTTGATGCGTAGAAGCTCCCCGCATTATCCCTTGCGAAATTTCTGACGATGTGCTACAATAGGAATTGTTCTCAGAAATATTTGCCAATTCACGGCACAAGATAAACCCAAAAGGAGTCTGAACGGTATGAGCATGAAAAAAATCAGCGAAGCCATCCTTGGTGTGGGCGTGGACGATACCACCATCGACCTGTTCGAGAGCCAGTATCCGGTGCCCACCGGGGTCAGCTATAATTCCTATGTTATTCTGGACGAAAAGACCACCATTCTTGATACGGTGGACGCCCGCGCCACTGAGCCTTGGCTGGAAAATCTTGCCGAAGCACTGGGCGGCTGCAAGCCCGCCTATCTGGTTGTCTCCCACATGGAGCCGGATCACGGTGCCAACGTGGCAAAGCTGGCAGCCCTTTACCCTGAGATGCAGGTGGTTGGCAACGCCAAGACCTTCCAGTATATGGAGCAGTTCTTTGGCGCAGATGCCATTGCCCCGGAGCGCCGCGTGGTGGTAAAGGACGGCGAGAGCCTGAGCCTTGGCACCCACACCCTTACCTTTGTGTTTGCTCCCATGGTGCACTGGCCGGAGGTCATGGTCAGCTACGAGAGCAGCGAGAAGGTGCTGTTCTCCGCCGATGGCTTTGGCCGTTTTGGCGCTGTGGCAAAGTTTGACGAAAATG
>OIDS01000608.1_pt1 | contig 15757 bp, 17 predicted proteins | sample 1581491 | NCBI WGS metagenome assembly OIDS01 (sample SAMEA3882553, study PRJEB24775) | human gut metagenome | biome: human-associated habitat; feature: intestine environment; material: feces | place: Netherlands | collected 2009/2010
GTACGGTGGTGTGGGAGGTCGGTAGATAAAATAATTATCTACCTCCTACCCGATTAATTTTATACATTTATATTTTATAAAACTAACAAATATGTTATACTGTGTCTACACTTGACGATATTAGTGTCAGATGTGAAAGTATATTTGGTTATAGAAAAGAATGGCATATTTATAATAGCATTTTGTCATTAAACATTTTAAATTATCTATAAAAAGGGGAAAACGATGAGAAAATTCAGTGCATTTAAAAAGAGTGCAGGAGTTGTGTTGAGTATGGCAGTGCTCTTAGGAATGTCCTCGTGTGGAGGAAGAGTTGAAGCTGTAATAACCGATGAGTCGGAGGATATAACAAGTTATCAGGAATATCCTACAGTTGAGGTTAGTAAGGCAGAGAAGTTTAAGTATTCTGACCTTACTGTGAATTCCCTCAGGTATATGATGAATGAAAGTGATGTAAAGAACATATATGGCAATCCGGTTTCTGAATATGAGTCGACAGAAAAGGAAAGTAATGCAGATGCTTTATATGTAGAAAAGGTATGCTCATATAATGACCTTACACTCATTTTTGTTAAGTTTGATGATGAGGGGAAAACAGCAGGAAAAAATCAGGCAGGAACATATAAGCTGACAGCAGCAGCATCTGTCAGTGACAATGATGTATTTGCAAGAGGACTTAAGGTCGGAATGTCGGTAGATTCGATACTCAGCGTATACTACAGGGATACCAACTACAAGAATAATTATTGTAAGACACCTGATAAGACGGCAGTTCTGGGAAAGTATCTTTATGGTGATTTTACTATAGATGACCTTGATAAAGTGAATACAAAAGATGCCATATCATATGGACTTATTAATTATAATGGATATGACAGCGAAGAAAGTGCTGAGAATTATATCATTGAGTTCACATATTTTTCGCCTGATTATATGTCGGGAGTGGCCACTGTGAACGATGACTTTGCACAGATTGCATTTGATATTGATGACAGTGGCATTATAACTGCCATCAGATGGTACTATTATCCAGAAGAAGGAGAATGATAGATGAAGAAGTTTTCAAGATGTGTATTAATATTAATTCTTGTTGCGATTATCAGCGGCGTGGCAGGATATATGTACGAGAATAAGAAGATTTTACCTATGTATGAGTCGACAACACAGTTGTATGTTGTTCCGGGTGAAGAAAATGAGGCTTCTATAAGAGCTAGTAATGGCGGACTTAAGGAAGACTTTACTATTATATTTAAAAGTAATGTTGTAATATCAGCAGCACAGAAAATAGCAGGAACTTCCGAAGATATTGCGCAGTATCTTGAGGTATCATCACCGGCTAACAGTAATATAGTAGAGATTAAATGTGTCAATCCAGACCAGAATACTGCCAAGAAGTATGTAGATGCGGTTGCGGCAACAGCTATTAAGACAACCTCTATTATACCGGTTAATTCTATCCAGATATTATCGGAGGGTACATCAAGCGGTGTAGCTTTTAAGCCGGATTTATACAGAAATACAGCTATTATTACAGGTATAGCAAGTGCAATATGCCTTTTTATTGAAGTGATAGTATGCCTTTTTATGAGTGCATTTAAGTCTAAGGATGATGATTATAATCATGAATTTGAGTATGAAAGACGTTTTGGGCATATGGATTATATAGACCATAAGCCACAGCTCATTGAGGATGGAAAGGACAAGCAGGCTAAAGCAGTCAGTGCTGCAAATGTTGATGAAGCCGAAGTATTGGACAAGCTTGAACATGAAGTCAGCGACTATTTTAATGAAGGCAAGGAAGAAAAGAACAAGAAGAGCAGAAAGCGTAAGAAGTCATCTGGCAAGTCAGAGGATGATATTATAAAACAGCCGGAGACATATGTTGTAAATAGTATTGGTGCAGCAGATGAGGAGCAGGAAGTTATAGAGGATGAAGGTTCAGATGCTGTAAATAGTATTGGTACAGCAGATGAGGAGCAGGAAGTTATAAAGAATGAAACATCTGAAATAGTATATAATGCGGAAGAAGCAGTATATGCAAAGCCGGAAGTTGAGGATGTACATAATGGAAAGCCAGAGATGGATGTAACATATAGTGCTGATGCAGTGGATGTAGAACAGGAAGAAACAGAGAATAAAGGTTCAGATGTTGTAAATAGCATTGATTCGGTGGATGAGGAACAGGAAGAAGCAGCATTTACAAAGCCAAAAGTTGAGAATGTACACAGTGGAAAGCCAGAAATGGAAGTACCATATAGTGATGAAGAAGCAGATAAAAAGCAGGAAGATACAGATAAGCCAGTAACAGAGGTTGTATACAAAGCAGAGATAACTGATGAAGAGTATAAGGCGCTGAGGGAAGCAACGGCAGTAGAAGCAGCTGATAATATAGAGTCAGAGGTTATAAGAAAAGCTGATAAGTTATCTGATGAGGAATTGAAAAATATAGAAATAGAAGATCAGGCTGCTGCTACTATAGATGAAGACCAGACAGTAGAAAAAGTGTTACATGAGGCGGCAGAAACATTTTCATCTGATGTTGCAGATATACAGGAAGCTTCTAAGAAGAATTACCGTATAATAGGTACGATAAGAAAGTAGGATAGGGGTGAGATTATATGTATAGAGTTAATATCGATAAGCTTGTAAATGTAGACAGCGATAAAAAGAAGGATTTTGAGCATATTGCTGAAGACATAACAGGTAATCTTAATTTGCATAAGTCGGTGGCTGTTATAGGCGGCAGGGTTGATACTTTCAGGATAGCTTATGGCATTATAGAAAAAGGAAATAAGGTGCTTTTTATTGATGGGGATATAAAGAGAGATGTATTTCTTGGAAAGTACAAGCTTGGAAAGAATGCAAAGGGTGTTATAGATTATCTTAAGAATCCAAATAAAAATCACGAAATTATATGTGTTACTAATCATAAAGGGATGGATATAATATTTACAGGTATTAATGATGATGAAATTGTCACACGTGATGAGAGAGAGGTCTTTAAAAATCTGCTTGAGAAGTATAGTAATGATTACGATTATATAGTTGTTGATACAGATGAAGACGGTCTTCTTGCACAGTATTGTGATAAAACTATGATAATAAAAGACGAAGAGGCATATTCGGTTGAGGATATGAATGAAGAGGTAAACAGGTTAGAGGCAGACGGCTGCAGTATACTTGGTGTTGTTATAAGAGAATAATAAGCATTTATGGTTATAGTATAATATATAAAATGTTGGGGTCAAAAGCCCCCAACTATGAGCAGGCTCATGTGGGTTTAGACCTTTTGCCCCTGGTATCATATATATATATGCGTGAATGGAGGACTGAATGATTCAACTGGATGCAGGTGACATTATTAAAATGAAAAAAAAGCACCCATGTGGAAGCTATGAGTGGCAGATTCTAAAGACAGGCGCAGATATTAAGCTGCGTTGTTGTGGATGTTCACATGAGATTATATTAAAGAGGTCTCTTGTAGAAAAGAATATTAAAAAAATACAAAAAAATGAAAATAAAGACTTGTAATATGGATTAATCTATGCTAAAATTAAACCTCGTGAGATTATAATCCTTGTTCTTTTTATATTTGAATAAAAGGGACCAAAAGACCAGAAGGAGGTGCGACGTAGATGAATAAGTATGAATTAGCATTAGTTGTTAGCGCAAACGTCGAGGATGAAGTAAGAAATGCTACAGTAGAGCAGGTTAAGGAATTAATCACTCGTTTCGGTGGTACTATTACTGATCCAGGTACTTGCGAAAAGAAGAAGCTTGCATACGAAATCCAGCATATGAGCGAAGGATACTACAACTTCATTAAGTTTGAAGCTGATGCAACTACACCAGCAGAAGTTGAGTCAAGAATTCGTATTATGGAAAACGTAATCAGATTCTTAATCGTAAAAGATGGGGAATAATTAGTTGACGTTTAGGCTTACAACTCTTTATAGAAGAGGAGAATAAGTATGAACAAAGTAATTTTAATGGGTAGATTGACAAGAGATCCAGATGTACGCTATTCACAGAATTCAGATGGAGCTATGGCAATCGCTAGATATACATTAGCAGTAGACAGAAGACGTGCTAGAGGTAATAATGGAGCTGGTGACGAACAGTCAGCAGACTTCATAGGTTGTGTTGCATTTGGCAGAGCCGCTGAGTTCGCTGAGAAGTATTTACATCAGGGAACAAAGATTGCCATTACAGGACGTATCCAGACTGGTAGTTACACTAACAAGGACGGACAGAGAGTCTACACTACTGATGTTGTTGTTGAAGAACAGGAATTCGCAGAAAGTAAAGCCGCTGCTTCCGCAGCAGGTGCAACAGCATATGCACCATCAAGACCAGAACCAAGCGCTGCAGCAGGTGATGGATTTATGAATATACCTGATGGTGATAGCGTGGAAGACGAGGGTTTACCTTTCAATTAAGATAGGAGGTAACTTAACATGCCAGATAAGAAGGCTGAAAGACCAGAGGGTCAGATGAGAAGAAGACCAATGCGCAGAAGAAAGAAAGTATGTGCATTTTGTGCTGATGCAAACAAGGCATTAGATTATAAGGATGTTGCTTTATTAAAGAAGTATGTATCTGAAAGAGGAAAGATTCTTCCAAGAAGAATCACTGGAAACTGCGCAAAGCACCAGAGAGCTCTTACAGTAGCAGTAAAGAGAGCAAGACACGTAGCACTCTTACCATACACAGTAGAATAAGCGCGAGTAACGATGAGAATATAAAAACAAAGACCCAGTTATCCTGCTTGCAGGAATAACTGGGTCTTTGTTTTTATATTCGAGGAGCACCGCGACTGTTAGAGAGATATTATGGCAAAGCCATAATATCTCTCTAACTCATCGTTACGAGTTAAGCCACAATCCATGCCAATTCAGCCGCCAGTTATTATGCCTCCGGCATAATAACCGCGGCTCAAACTAAACTATCCCTACAACAATCCCAAACCAACAACCTAAGTCATTAAAACACATCATTAGAAACTTAATCCTCATTACAACTTCAACCATTCAATAATAAATAAGTTCCCAAATCAATAAACCAATCAACCCCCGCACCCCACAAACTAATCAAACCACTCCCCCATATTCCCTATTTTAACAATCTGTGTTATAATGCTGATATGCTTTAGCATTATGTAGAATAGAACATATATTATATTACTTATATATTCTAGTGAATTGTATTATCGTAGGCGCAGCAGCACCATAACGAGAATGGAGATATTATGAATAATAAGCAGGGAAAGTCATTTCGGCCATCGGGAAGGCTTAATTCAGTTTTTATATGGCCTATAGCTCTAGGGATATTACTAATAATAGTTGATTTTGCATTATACTTTATAAGTGTGCCGGCGGCATCGGTCGTTATGGTATTTGCGCTTATATATATAATTGTATGTGCATTTATGATGCTGTATTTCAGACCTAGAGTTATAAAAGAAATTGTAGAGTTTTCTTCTAATTATTCACAGGTTCAGAGGCAGTTGTTGTATGACCTTAGTATTCCCTATTGTCTGCTTGACAATAAAGGTAATATATTGTGGATGAACTCTACTATGCAGCACAGTATTAACAAGAAGAATGAATTCAACAAAAACATTTCAACCATAATACCGGAATTATCGACAAATGTATTCCGTAACTTTGATGACTATAAGGAAGTAAGGGTTGCACTTAACGACAGGGATTACAGAATAGAGATGAAGAGAATAAGTGCGGATGTCCTTACACAGGGAGTCAATATACTTTCAAGGGATTATAACTCATCGCTTGTGGCTATGTATATGTTTGATGAGACAGATGTTAACAAATATATACAGAAAATTAGGGATGAAAGATTTGTTGTAGGTCTTGTATATATAGACAACTACGAGGATGCGCTTGAAAGCGTTGATGATGTAAGACGTTCGCTGTTCGTAGGCCTTGTCGATAAGCGTGTTAATAAGTACTTTTCAGCCGGCTCTGCCATTATAAGAAAGTTAGAAAAGGATAAGTACTTTATAGTGTTCAGATACAAGTATCTTGAGAGGCTGCTTGCTGATAAGTTCAGTCTGGTTGAGGATATAAAGAGTGTAAAGGTAGGTAATGAGAAGACACTTACTCTAAGTATCGGTATTGGAACAGGCGCAAGTGATTATGCTAAGAACTATGAAGTAGCAAAGGCTGCGATGGACTTAGCACTTGGACGTGGCGGCGACCAGGCTGTTATTAAGGATGGAGATAAGATATATTATTATGGTGGAAAGAGCCAGCAGATGGAAAAGAATACGCGTGTAAAGGTGCGTGTAAAGGCGCATGCCTTAAGGCAGATTCTTGAAGCCAATGATAATGTGCTTATTATGGGACATAGTCTTCCGGATATCGACTCATTTGGTTCGGCGCTTGGTATATATATTATAGCCAAGAAGTTTGGCAAGGAGGCACATATAGTCTTTGGAGAAGTGTCAACAAGTGTCCGTCCGTTTATGAACAGATTTATAAATAAAGAAGAATATCCGGATGATATGTTTATAAAGAAAGATGAGGTGGAAAGCTATCTTAAGCCATCGACAGTTGTCATAGTAGTTGATGCAAACCGCGCACAAAGAACAGAATGTCCATCACTTCTTGATAAGTGCAAGACAACGATAGTGTTCGACCACCACAGACGTTCAAGCGACACTATAACCGGTGCGGTTCTTTCATATGTAGACCCATATGCATCTTCAGCCTGCGAAATGGTTACAGAGATGATACAGTATGTGGATGATGGAATTAAGTTAAAAGCATTTGAGGCGGATGCGCTGTATGCAGGTATATCGATAGACACAGATGGTTTTAACAGCAAGTCAGGTCCACGTACATTTGAGGCTGCAGCATTCTTAAGAAGACACGGCGCAGATGTAACGCGTGTCAGAAAAATGCTTAGAAATGATATGGATGAATATAAAGCTATAGCATCAGCGGTAAGTAAGGCAGAGGTATATAAAGATGCATTTGCCATAACAATATTTGACGGGGCAGGGCTTGAAAGTCCGACAATAGGCGGCGCAAAAGCTGCAAACCAGCTTCTTGACATATCAGGCATAAAGGCATCGTTTGTTATCACAGCTTACGAGGATAAGCTGTATATAAGCGCAAGGTCGATAGACGAGGTAAATGTACAGCTTGTTATGGAGAAGCTTGGCGGTGGCGGCCATATGAGCATAGCCGGAGCCCAGCTCACCGACTGCACCACAGAACAGGCAGTAAACATCATTAAGCTGACATTGGATAAGATGTTAGATGAAGGTGAAATATGATGCCCCAGGGTCGGAAGTAGAAAAGCTGTTCGTGCTTGCACGAAAAAGCTTTTATATTACCGACCCGCCCAAACATGAGAAAGAAGCGATTTACGAAGTAAATCAGCGGAATTCGAATGTTTGTAGAATTGCGGGAGCAGCAAAGCTGCGGAGCAATTCGCGGGGGCATCATAAGTAGCAGAGAGCAAACCCAAAATATAAAATAATACAGGAGGCAAAAAAATGGAAGTTATATTATTAGAGGATGTAAAAACTCTTGGAAAGAAGGGGCAGATTGTTAAGATAAATGATGGATATGCAAGAAACTTTGTTTTACCTAAGAAGTTAGGTATTGAGGCAACTCCTAAAAATCTTAATGACCTTAAGTTACAGAAGAAGAGAGAAGAAAAAGAAGCAGCAGAGGAGCTTGCAAGAGCTAAGGAACTTGCCGCAAGCATAGAGGATAAGGCAGTTACTCTTTCTATGAAGACAGGAGAGGGTGGCAAGACATTTGGAACAATATCAACTAAGGAAATAGCCACAGCAGCAAAAGAACAGCTTGGCCTTGAAGTGGATAAGAAAAAGATGAAGCTTGATGAGCCTATAAAGACTCTTGGAACACATATTGTAGCACTTAAGCTGCATAAGGATGTAACAGCCAAGCTTACAGTTAAAGTAGTAGAAAAGTAATTATAAGTGAGGAACTATGGAAGATATAAGCGTTACCAGAATTATGCCGAACAGCCTTGAGGCTGAGCAGTCGGTGGTAGGTTCTATGATAATGGACAGACAGGCTATCATAACAGCAGGAGAAATGTTAGTACCGGACGACTTTTATCATAAACAGTATGGTGTGATGTTTCAGGCGATGGTCGAGATGTGCAATGACGGAAAGACAGTCGATATTGTAACATTACAGGAAAAGTTAAAGGAAAAGGATGTTCCTCCAGAAGTATACAGCATAGAATTTGTAAAGGAATTGTTAGCATCAGTTCCTACATCAGCCAATATCAGGCAGTATGCCTCTATCGTTAAGGATAAGTCGATATTGCGCAATATCATAAGAGTCAATGAAAAGATAGCCAGTGACTGTTACGCCGGCAAGGAAAGCACTAAGGATATTCTTGAGGAAACAGAAAAGAGAATATTTGAGCTTGTAAGAAATAAGGGCGAAAGTGACTATAATCCTATCGATAAGATAGTTCTTGAGGCGCTTGATAAAATATCGACAGCGGCTAAGAACAGAGGTGCTGTAACGGGTGTTCCTACGGGCTTTAAGGACCTTGACAGCTATCTGTCAGGACTTCAGCCATCGGACTTCGTGCTTGTTGCCGCAAGACCTTCTATGGGTAAGACAGCTTTCGTGCTTAATGTTGCTGAAAATGTTGCCATAAAACAGGGCATAACTACAGCCGTATTCAGTCTGGAAATGTCGGATGTCCAGTTAGTAAACCGTATGCTTTCACTTGAGTCATCAGTGGATGCAGATAAGTTAAGAAAGGGACGGCTTGACTCTAATGACTGGGGCAAGCTTATTGAGGGTGCTGACAGCATAGCCAAGTCAAAGCTTATCATAGATGCAACACCAGGTATATCTATAGCTGACTTAAGGTCTAAGTGCCGTAAGTATAAGATGGAGAATAATCTTGGACTTATAATCATCGATTACTTACAGCTTATGAGTGGCAGCGGAAGAACTGAGTCAAGACAGCAGGAAATATCGGATATTTCACGTTCATTAAAGGCACTTGCAAGAGAGTTAGATGTTCCCGTTGTCACACTTTCACAGCTTTCAAGAGCAGTTGAACAGCGACCTGACCACAGACCTATGCTTTCTGACCTCAGAGAGTCGGGAGCTATCGAGCAGGATGCCGATGTTGTTATGTTCCTTTACAGGGATGATTATTATAACAAGGATACTGAACTTAAGGGTATTGCAGAGATAATAATAGCCAAGCAGAGAAATGGTCCTATCGGAACAGTCAAGATGGCGTGGATACCAGAGCAGACAAGATTTGCTGACCTTGCTAAGAACCCGAATATGGGTTAGGATAAAAGATAATGATATATTTTTTCGATTTGTTTAAAGTTATCTTAAGAATAAACAAAATAATTCATAACAGTAAAAATAAAATCCCCCGGAATATTATGATTCCGGGGGATTAATTCGTTATGTATCTTCAAACTACTGTGGGTTTGGAGCACCTACTGGACATGTACCAGCACAAGCGCCGCAATCTACACAAACGTCTGCGTTGATTTCGTAATGAGCAGCACCTTCGCTGATAGCTTCTACTGGACATCCAGCAGCACAAGCACCACAACTGATACAATCATCATTAATTACATATGCCATAATAATATTCCTCCTTGGATTTTGTAGTATCAACATTATACGATAACATTTTGAAAAAAACAAGAGAATGATGTATTCTTAATAGAATTTATGGAAACATTAATAAAATCTTAATTTTAAATATTAAGATTGACGTATGTTGATTAACGTAATATTATATAAAACATACGTGCCGGATATTTTACTTAATGTGTTATGCGATATCCGGATAAAGAATATATGGAGGATACAGGTATGGCAAGAGTTACCAAGGACACTACTATTGGTGAAGTTATACAGATTGATGCAGGCGTAATTCCTATTCTTATGGGTGCTGGTATGCATTGTGTTGGATGCCCATCATCAGCAGGTGAAACATTAGAGGAAGCTGCTATGGTTCACGGAATTGACAGTGATATGCTTGTAGAAGAAATTCAGAGCTACCTTCAGTCATTAGGTTAATAACTGACTGAAAGAATAATAAAAGGCTGGCACATCAGACATATAAACAATGTCTGATATGCCAGCTTTTTTATTGTAAGAATGAATTATAACGTTGCACCTATTCTAATGGCGTGTCTGCCTATAATCAGTTCACCATGTTCATCAAAGTAAGCGGCAGAATCCTCTGTAAAGGCTTCCTTAGCAGCATATTCAGAAAGTATGTTACATACTTTGTTAAAGTTCACCGATGAACAGCCTTCTTTCTTAAGGAGAAGGTAATATCTGTCAGAGTCCGGCTTCTTATACAGTGAGTTAGTGTCATTGTATATAGGACTGACTGCCCTTGCAGCAGCAGTGAAGTCATCCATGGACTCAAAAGAATATATTCTTGTTTTAACAGTCTTTTTAGAAATGTCCGTATCAGAACTGTCCGCAGTACCTTCCTGTGTCAGACTGTTATCAGCCTTAACGGAATTACCAGTGGCAGAATTCTTAGCTTTAGAAGCTCCTGCGTTACTGTTAAGATAGTCCCGAACCTTGCTGAACAGGCTCATAAGGTCATCACCGATAACACCGCCATCGCTGCCATCCTGTTCACTATCTATGTCAAGCTCATCACCAGCGGTAGGTGGTACAGAAGACTCATCATATGAGGAAGACTCATCGATAGTTTCCATATCAGAATATTCGTCATCATAGTCATATTCTCCATCATCGCCGGGAGAGAACTTAGAGAATCTTGTATCAAGCTCTTCCGGATTCTCAACCTTTGTTACTATAAGCACTATACAGTCGGCTGATATTGGAATAGCTTCAATCATCAAAGGAATATCTTCTGCATCAAACCCAACCTCATAAGAAGCCTGCTGCATCATATCCCTGAAAAGTTCTTTAGCTTTATCGCTGCCATACGCAAGTTCGCTTATCTTTAATTGTCTTGAAGCAAGGTCATCCTTGTTGAGAGTACAGCGTATCTGATTTTCATTAACTCTTTCTATCTTCATAACAATCTCCTTTCCTGCGAAATGCATAGTAAATTCATATCTATGGAAATATAATACTCATTTTTCATAGATATGTAAAGAAGACAAAGACATACTTAAAATAAAAAATATGTAAAATTTATCAATTTTTGACAAAAAATATAAAATTTGATATTGATAATATATTTATTATATGTTATAAAATAAGCAGAGTGAATATAACTAACTGATTAACTGGAGGTGAGAGCAAGAGTTTAACGAAAAGTATGAAGTAGTAAAGGAACTGGGAAGAACCAGTTATTCCAGTGTTTATCTGGTAAGGCACACGAAGTTAGATGTATTACGTGTTGCCAAGGTTATCAGCAGGGCTTTGAAGGATAGCGGCCATATCCTTAAAGAAGCCAGTCTAATTAAGAATCTTAAGCATCCCCACATACCGATTATTTATGACATATATGAAGATGATATAAGTATTTGCATTATAGAAGAATATATATCTGGTAAATCTTTGCGGAATTACATTTATGATGAGAAATCTTTAAAGTTAAACCAGATATGTGATATAGGAGTTAAGTTGTGTAACATATTGGAGTATCTGCATAACTATCAGGATGGAATTATTCATCTGGATATAAAGCCTGATAATATCATAATAGATGAGAATAATAATGTTAAGCTTATTGACTTCGGCAATGCACTGTATGGTGATGAAAGCCAGCAGCTAAGTATGTTAAGTCCCGGATATGCAGCACCGGAGCAGTATGATAACAGACAGCTTACACGCAGTGCGGATATATATAGTGTGGGAATGATTCTTATGTTTATGGTGGAAGCAGCAGTCAGAAAAAATGATAATAGTTGGCATAATGTATGCCAGAATACAGGTGACTTAAGTGCTATCCGTCATAATAAATTATACCCAATTATAAGAAAATGTACCCGGCATAAGCCACAGTCAAGATATAAAAATATAACGGCTGTGCGCAGGGAGTTAGAAAGAGCCGCAGGATGGGCGGCACTAAAAGCAAATAAACAAAAACAATCAGACAGTTACAGGCACTCTTATGTTATTAAAATATCTGGAACTAAAAGAGGCATAGGTGTTACACACACAGCTCTTAGTATGGCATATATGCTGGCAGAATATGGCATAAAATGCATATTATATGAGCAGTCAGGAAACAGCGATATACTTGAAGTTATGCTTAACGGAAAGCTTTATGATAATGGACTGCTTTACTATAAGGGTGTGTGGTTTGCGGCAGATAATGTAAGCTATAAGATGTATGGCAGCGATGATACAGATAATGTAAATTATAAGCAGAATAATGACGGCAATTTTGATAGTATGAATTTTAATGTTATGATAGTGGATGAGGGTGTATACAATGCAGAGCGTGTCAGCTATGATGATATTATATGCAGCTTTATCCAGAATGATTATGATATTATTGATATTATGGTTGCGGGTGGAAAGTATGGGACTGCTAATGAGTGCAGCATCATTGACAGTACTGTACAGCACACACGGCTTATGCTTAATCTGTTAAGTGAACAGCAGTTTTATGGTTATGTTAATTATATAGCAGGAGAAAGAATATGTTACAGGATGCCATGTGTATATGGCTGGAGTGAACACAATAACGAATTAGTTTCAGTAATGAAGGACTTTATAGAGGATAATATGCCGCAGATATGGGAATGTATAATAACGGACACATTAAAGGAAAGGTGCAGTGTATTATATGAAAAAATGTGTGGTATCCGGAAAAAAGTACTTAAAAACTTTCAGAGGTTTATCAGGGGTATCGGAATTGGAAATGAAAAATGGGCTTACAAAGAACAGCAGGGTAAACAGGATTAAAAGCCATATAAGACTTAATATCTGTGATAAAAACAGCAGACGTGCAGGACGTGAGATATATAAAGAATATCATACTTCAGCCAGAGTGACAGCAATAAAGATGATAGGTGTTGCCGGATTGTGCGAAGGTGCCGGTACAACGCAGATGTGTATAATGCTCGCCGCATTTATGGGCAGAGTGTTAAAGAAAAAAACTGCAGTTATCGGCGATGAGAAAACATATAGTTTTATGCTAAGACAGATGTCACAGGCAAGGGCAATACATCATAAGGGAATAGGCAGCAGGCATGCATACAGCGTGAATGGCATTGATTATTACTGTGGGATGTATGATGACTACACAGGCATATTAAGGCAGAGATATGATGTGATTATACAGGATATAAGCCTTAACAGTGCTGAGGATACATTTGCAAGGACTGTATCAAGGCTGTCAGGATGTGATGTTAAGCTGTTGGCTGGCTCAATGCTTCCATGGAAGTCAAAGGAATGTGAGAAGAAGTTAGAAAGGGTAAGACGCTTTCTTGATGTAAGAGGACTGAAAATGGTGACACTGACAATGTGTGAAAGTCCGGCAGCAGAAACTATAGAAAAATATGGTGTAAGCATTGTTGCTATGCCGTTTGAGAGAAATCCATTTACGATAAGTTCCAAAAACTTAAGAAGCCTTATGGAGCTTCTGGATATAATGTAGCATGTAGTAAAGGCTTATTACTATGTCAGGCTTACAGGTTACAGGATTATAATATCACGAAAAGCGGGTTCCTTCGCTTACATTGATGTCGCAGTGGATTGTGATAGTGCAGGGCGCGAAGCAGTCCACGGACATCATACTTTGGGATTTAACGTCCGCATCATATTTTTAATGTCAAATAAAAAGTTTTATGTTAAGATATGAGTTAAGTAAAAACGAATGGAGACTGATGTATGAATAGTAAGGATAAAGGAAAGTCTAAGCTTGGATTACTGGGTGTGGCAGCAGCGGTAATTCTTGTTGTGATTGTGGCAGGAGCAGTGTTTATGAAAAGGTATGCGCCATCTAAGCAGTGGATGAGCGGATATGAGTACTTTGATGCAGATAAGGCATCGGATAGTGCTCTTGTTATAATCAATGGAACAAAGTATCAGGATACAGGTGTCAGTGTGGATGGTATCTGGTATCTTCCTGCGGACTTTATAGCAGACAATATCAATATAAGATTTTATGAGGATGGCGAGAGTAATGCCATTCTTTATACAGATGATAAGAAAACATATACATATGAGCCGGGAAAGAACATTTATACAGATAGTGATAATAACGAATATAATACAAACTATCCGGTGACTGTGGCTGTAAACGGCAGCACATACATAGCATGGGATTATGTGGCACAGTATACTAACTGTACTTATGCATATGGTGAGGAGCCGGCAAGAATATGTATAAACAGCATAGATGGTGAGGAAAAGGTTGTTGATGCAAAGAAAGATATATATGTAAGATACCGTGGTGGTATAAAAAGCGATATTCTTGAAAAGATAGAAAAAGGCAGCAGGCTTTATTATGAGGATGACCTTGACGACTGGATAAAGGTTACAACACAGACCGGATATACAGGTTATGTGAAGAGCAGTGAGGTTAATGAGGATTATATATATGTGCCAGAGGATACCTATGTGGAAGAATATACAAGGGTTATGTCTGATGGTGCTGTAAGGCTTGGCTGGTTTCAGGTAGGAGGAACATCTGGAAACAGCACTGCGGCAGCTATGGTAAGCTCATCTTCCGTAAATGTAATATCGCCAACATGGTACAGCATTGCATCCACATCTGGAAGTGCTTCAAGCTATGCACAGGCTTCGTGGGTGAGCGATATGCATGCGAGGGGAATAAAGGTATGGCCTCTTATTAATGACTTTGATAAGGATATAGACTATGCAGCTCTGTTTTCTTCAAAGAGTGCAAGAAGGACACTTATAGGAACACTTATAAAGGATGCCACAGCTTATGGATATGACGGAATTAATCTGGACTTTGAGAATGTCAAAAAGGATTATGCGAAGGACTTTTTACAGTTTGTAAGAGAGCTTGCGGTTGAATGTCATAAGAACAATATAATATTATCGACAGATAATTATAAACCTGAAAACTATAATAAGTTCTATAATCTTAAGGAACAGTCTTCATATGTGGATTATGTCATAGTGATGGCATATGATGAACATTATGCAGGCTCAGAGGCAGGCTCAGTTGCTTCACTGCCTTTTGTGATGGAGGCTGTAAGTGATACAGTTGCACTTGTTCCATCTAATCAGGTTATAGTGGGAATCCCTTTCTATACAAGGATATGGAGTGTGTCAGGTTCTACTACAACAAGCCGAGCTGTCGGTATGCAGGATGCCATAAATGAGCTTAATGCGGACGGTCAGACAGCACCATGGAATGAGGAGGCAGGACAGTATGTCAGCTCCTATGAGAAGAATGGTGTGACTAAAAAGACATGGTTTGAGGAAGATAAGTCAGTTGAAGAAAAGCTTAAGGTTATATCAGAATATGATGTTGCCGGTATTGCTGCATGGAAGCTTGGACTTGAGAAGTCATCAGTATGGAGTGTCATAAGCAGCTATATCAGATAGGAATAATTAATGTAGACTGGCATACACTTTAAGTAAAAAAGGTATGTGGTGGATATGCGTTTCAGATTAAAGATACTTGCGGGGTCTTTGCTCATATTTGCAGTAGTAGCTGGTGCATATATATTATACAGCAGTAGTGATAATAAAAGCATAATAAAGGGTGAGGAAACTGCCAGCGAAGTTGAAGAGGTTAATATATCAGACAAGACAGTAGCCATAGACAGTGGACA
>OIDS01000611.1_pt1 | contig 15664 bp, 10 predicted proteins | sample 1581491 | NCBI WGS metagenome assembly OIDS01 (sample SAMEA3882553, study PRJEB24775) | human gut metagenome | biome: human-associated habitat; feature: intestine environment; material: feces | place: Netherlands | collected 2009/2010
CGTGGCACGCGCCGGGTCAGCCCCGCGCTGCTTAGCCTTTTCGCGCAAAAAATCTGTAACGCCGCAGATGTTTTCCATCAAACCAGCCGGGTCTTTGAATGTATCGGTATTGATTTTTTGCAGGATGTAGCGTTTTGCCCCCTGCCCCGACGTTACCGTGATGGCATACGTCTGGTTAATATGTCCTTCGCCATAAGGAACCGGCTCTGACACTGAGCCATTCCATTTCCATGCAGTTAAAATATCATTCATTTGTATATACATCCTCTCAGGTTTCATTTATATCGCGATGCCGTACAGCGCGATACCAGCTACGGCGGCACTCGCCATGACCTTAATGGGACTGGGCTTCCACTTGCGCAGAATGACAAAGTCCACGAGAAAAATTGCCAGTGCGGTCAAATCCATGCTGCCCAAATCTGCCGGGAACATGCGCTGGCCGTACAAGGCCATGCACAGCAAGGAGATACCGGCGGAGGCAATCATCGCAATGACGGCGGGGCGCAGCCCGGCCAAAATGCCCTGCATAACACTGAGGCCTCGAAATCGGTAATACACGTAGGCCAGCGCCATGACGATGACGCAGGACGGGAAAATACAGCCGATGGTGGCAATCAGCGCCCCCGGCAACCCTGCCACCTGAATGCCAACGAACGTTGCGGCGTTTACGGCAATGGGGCCGGGAGTCATTTCAGCAATGGCCATAATGTCGGCAAACCCCGTCATTGTCAACCAAGGGTGAATATCCACGACTTGGTCTTGAATTAAAGGCATGGCTGCATACCCGCCGCCGATGCTGAACAGGCCGACTTGAAAGAAACTCCAGAACAGTTCCAGATAGATCATTCCTCGACCTCCTTCTTTTGCAGATACAGCGTATCCAACGCACCAATCACACCGCAGACCAGAATAATCAGGATAATGTTCACGGAGAAAAAGCGAGTCGCCACGAAAGCCGCCAGCATCACAGCGATGGGCAGCAGGCGCTTCTTTTTCAGAATGGGCCATGCCATATTGATGACTACATCAAAGATGACTGCCGCCACACCGGCCAGCATACCGGCCATAGCCATGCTCACATACTTGTTGGAGCGAAATGCTTGGTAGAAAGCAGAAATGATGGAAATGATAATCAGCGGCGGCAGTGCTGAACCAACTACGGTAATCAATGCACCGGGGATTCCTGCCACATGGTAACCCACCAGAATAGAGGCATTGATGGCGATAGAGCCGGGGCTGGACTGGGCTATGGCCGTCAGGTCCAACATTTCTTCCTCCTCAATCCAGTGCAGTTCTTTCACAAAGCGCTCCCGCATGAGAGGGATAATGACAAACCCGCCGCCGAATGTACACGCGCTGAGTTTAAAGGTAGAAAGGAACAACTGCCAATATTTATTTTTCTTGTCCAATAGAATCTGTCTCCTTTTCAGCGGTACATCTGCACCGCACGGGCCATTTCACGCATTCGGGGTTCAGCGTAGGCAAAAAACTTTTGCAGTGCCTTGCAATAGTAACTGCGTTGGGCTTTGTCTGCTGTATTACGGTCACGCTTGCAGCCGCCGTGACATAGGTTTACCCATCTGCATTGCTGACATTCTGCGGGGACATTCCGGCCATCCTTTATAAAGATGCGCATTTTCTCCCCCAAAAGCAACGATTGTAAAGAGTCATTTTGAATCGTTCCGAGTTTGTACTCGTCCAAACAGTAAAAATCGCACGGGTAAACAGCGCCACTGCCCTCCACAACCATGTAAGAACCGCACGCGCCGGTGGTGGAGCAAGTTCCCGTCGGTGCGCCCATGAGCAGCTGTATATAATCTTCAAACAGGCGAACACTGACATAGACACCTGTTTTCCAGTCACGATACCATGCGTCAAACAGGGCGCACAAAAAATGCGCGTACAGTTCCGGCGAAAGAGAGTAATTTTCGATTCCTCGCTGCGCGCCCAAGGGGTCTAAGCAAGGGATGAATTGGAGATAGCGCACACCCGTTGCTTTCATAGACTTATACACACGTTCCGCCTTTTTAGCCAGACGCTTGGTGACAACACATAAAAGGTTGCACTCGATATGATACTGCTCCAGCAGTTTGATCATCTGCATGACCCTTGTCCATGTTCCGTCGCCGGAAACATCTGGGCGCAAAGCATCATGTACATCTGGAGTACCGTCTAAGCTGATACCAACAAGGAAGTTTTCTTCGCGGAAAAATTTCGCCCATTCTTCGGCAACAGCAAGGCCGTTTGTCTGGATGGCATACTGCACCGTTACACACTTTTGGTTGTACTTTCGCACTGTCTGCGTAAAGAACAGAAAGAAATCCAGCCCTGCTAAGGTTGGTTCTCCGCCCTGAAAAGCAAACGAAACAAAGCCGCCTTGGTCAAGTTCCTCAAAACAGCGTCGTATCAATGTCTCGGCTGTCTGCAAGGTCATCATGCAATCTTCGGAAGTGCTACGGTTTTGCTGCTCATCCCGATAAAAGCAATAGTGGCAGCGCATATTGCAAAATCCGGCTGCGGGTTTTATCAGAAATTGAAGCTGCTTCATAACACCTCGGTGTTCTGCAATACGGTCAGGGGCGTTTTGCCCACAAACAAGGTATGACCGTCTGTGTACTGTTCTTCACGGTTCTTTAAGGCGTTAATCAGCAGGGCACGCAGTTCAGCTACACGCTCCGGGTTTTCGTCCAGTGCATTTTTTGTTTCGTGCGGGTCATCGCGCAGGTTGAAGTACAGTTCCCGTCCAGTCTGGGAGTACCAGATGTATTTATCCTCTTTTGTCAGGATAAAGTGCATGGAATCTTCACCCAGCGTGTGTTCCCCATGCAGGTATTCGCGGTCTAGCGGGTGCAACAGGCTGGTGCCGTCCACCGTTTCGGGAATCGGGGCTCCTGCCAGTTCCAACAGCGTGGGCATAACATCCCGCAGTTCAGCCAAGTCCGTGCGAACCGTGCCGCGCTTTCCGATGTAACGCTCCGGCCCGGAGATAAACAGTGGTACATGGATACTGCCTTGGAATGGTTTTGCTTTCTGGAACATCAAATGGTCGCCCAGCATTTCACCGTGATCGGAGACAAACAAAATCACGGTGTTATCCATAATCTGTTCTTCCACCAGCGCGGAAATCAAGCGTCCGATTTGATGATCCATATGGGTGATGGCAGCATAATAGCCCGCCCGCAGCTGCTGAATATAGCTTTCATCCGAGGGTGCAGTCTGGGCATGGTAACTGTGACCGTCGCGCTCCCAGCGGACGCAGTCGTTCCAGTCGCCGCGCCAAGGTTCGGCTAGCGGCTTATCTTTGTACAAATTCAAATAATATTCCGGGGCGTCCAGCGGCGGATGCGGCCGCACGAAGCTGGCCATCAAGAAAAAAGGTTTAGAACGGTCACGGCGGCGCAGAAAATCCCGGCACTCGCTGGCGACCCAGTTGGTGGGATGGTACTTTTCTTCGTAAATCCACGGACGAACCACCCAACTGTTGCAGTCCAAGCCAGTATCTACGGGGTCTGCATCCACACCAAGCTGCTGCTTGAGCCACCAATAATAATCATCAGCCACACGCTGATCTTCATAACTGGGCGTAGTGGGGCGGCGGTAGGCATGAAGATAGCCGTCATGCAGCCGTACATCGTTGAATCCTAAATTATTGCGCAGCGGGTGAACGTGCATTTTACCGACGCACTGCGTATAGTAGCCCGCCTTACTCAACTCCCCAGCCAGCGTGTGGGAGTAGTCCCACGGCACTAAATCCTCATACCCGACGCGACCAGTGTGTTCCTGTGACATACCTGTGTAAAGAGAGGCACGTGCGGGAACACAGGTCGGACAGGCAGAATAGGCGTTTTCATAGCGCACGCCCTCTGCGGCCAGTGCATCGAGAAACGGTGTTTTTACATCCGGGTGTCCGGCAATACCAAGGCAATCGCCGCGCATCTGGTCTGCCATAAGCAGGATAATATTAGGATGTTTATCCATAACAAACCTCATATCAATGTTTTTGCAGCCAAAGGCGTGCCGCACAGTACGGCACGCCTTTTTCCTGCTTTACAGATTATACCATTTGATCTCGTTTGCGTCCATGTGCAGGGTAAAGCTGCTTCCATCGCCGGTGTAGACGGTGGTGTCCTGCGGCTCATAGGTGTTGTTTACCACACAATATTTGCCGTTCTTAACGTAGGCGTGCACCTCGACATTGTAGTTCGTGCTGAACCATTTGTGCAGGTCGGCTTCATCGTGGGCAGCCCACAGGATGGCGCGGTACAGCACGCGGTTGTTCACAAAGCTGTACGGCAGACCGCTGATATACACACCGCGCCCCTTGCCGTACTCATGCGCAGCCATCTGGACTTCCTTGTCGCGCTGAATGAGAATTTCTGTGCCTTCCCATGCAAAGATGCTCTTCTTGCCCTCGCCAAAGTCCACATCATGGTCGGGGCAGTCGGCCAGAATAAAGTGGTCGCGGTGCTCGTCCCAGTTGTACTTGTCGTAGTTTAGGGTGAAGCCCGTTTCCTTCTCCACGCCAAGCGGCGCGGACAGTTGCAAATAGCGCCCCTGATACTGGTGACCGCCCGGTTCGCCGACACCGATCAGACCGCCGCCGCGGTGGACAAAGCCCTTGACGGCAGCGGAAATATCAGGATCCTCCCAGACCTTGCCGCCGGTGTGGGCGGTGTCGCCGTCGCCGACGTTGATAAGGACGTCAATGCCGTCCAGCACCTTCGGGTCGGCCTTGATGTCGTCAAAACTGATAAACTTCACATCGAACGGTGCGCCGGACAACGCTTCGATCACGCCCGCATAGCTGTAATTCTGCTTCTGGTACAGCGCATGGTGAACCATGTGGCAGCCCCACGCGCGCTGTTGCCCCCAGCTGTTCAGCACAGCCACGGTCTTGACGCAGTAGGGCGTCGTGCCCTTGATGTTCTCATACAACTCACGGAACTCGTCGCAGACGCTCTCGACATAGTCGAGGAACTCCGGGAACTCGCAGGCCAGCTTCAGGTAGCCGCCGTAGCCGATGCGGTCAATGGGCTTGCGCAGGATGGCGCGGCGAGCGGTGACCCAGTTCTCCTTGGCTTCGCGCACAGGGTCGCCGCCCTCGTGGAAGGTATCGGGGAAGAAGTAGGGCAGGAATCGTCCCTCGGTGTACTTGACGCCGGGGATGTCGGAAATCAGGCGCAGGGTGCTGCCGTTGCCGACGCTGCCGACGATGGCATCGACGCCGGATTTCTGAAATTCCGGCATGAACGGCTCACAGCCGATCCAATGGTCGCCCAAGAACATCATGGCTTCCTTGCCGTATTCGTGGACGATGTCGGTCATTTCTTTCATCAGACCGGCCACCTCACGGCGCTGGAACGCCTGAAAGTCCTTGTACTCCTTGGTGGGCACGCGGTACTGGTTGTTGTAGTAGCCCTGATCAATGATAAACTCCGGGCGGAATTTGTAGCCGACTTCCTTCTCAAACTGCTCCAAAATATAGGGAGAAACGGACGCCGAGTAGCCGTACCAGTCAACATACTTCTCGCGGCGCAGCTCGTCAAACACCAGCGTGAACAGGTGGAAGAAGGTCGTAAAGCGCACAACGTTGACATAGGGGTGGCTTTCCAGATACTCGCGCAGACGGCGCAGGGTGTAGGCGTGGGTCTTGGGCTGGCGCACATCGAACGGGATCTGGTGTTCGACATCCTTCCAGTCATTGATGACCGAGTTGTACATGTGGACGGGGTCCCAGATCAGGTACGCCAAAAAGCTGACCGTGTACTCGTGGTAGGCGGCGGGGGTGTCGATGACAACGCTTTCGCTGGCGGCATCATAGTGCCAGTCGGCGGTGGGGACAGGCTCGCCCGTCGTGCGGTCCATGACCTCCCACCAGCGGGCAATATCGTCATGGTCGTTGACCTTCATCAGCTCGCGGCTGATGCCCGTCATCAGGGGGATGGTCAGCGCACCGTCCGCAGCGGTATAGAACGGGGTCATAATGTAGCACTGCTGGGTTTCATCGGGGTTGGCCTTTGCCCATGCGTTGTCCTTACGGGTAGTGTAATAGGTGGCGTAAATCTTTGCGCCGGTGTCCTTCAGCTCCTGCGGAAACTCGGTGCCGTCGCAGTCGCGGATGGCATCCGCGCCCCAGCGCTTGAGCAGGTCAAGGGTTTCGGGTACTGCGTCCATATCGGTGGGAATCGTTACACGACCTTTGGTATTCATTTCTTGTTTTCCTCCGTCCATTGGTAAGATTGAGTTTGTCCGGCCTGCAAGGTGACCCAGCAATGCGTGTTGCAAAGATACCAGCTTCCGTCCTGTGTTGCTTTTACGGTAAGGCTGTGCTTGCCGTCTGCTGTCCGCTGATAAGAAATCAGCAGACCATTTTCTGCCCGCAAATTCTGAAATGCAACAGGTTCATTTTTCCAGCCCTGCGGGCAGGCCGGTAAAACCTCGATATGATTCTTTTCGGAACGCAACAGCATTTTCTGTACTGCGTGTGCCGCCAGAAAATCCGCTTCCAGCGTAAAGGGGCGATAGTGGAAATCACAAACGCCGCTGTTTTTGTAGTCGCCGTTCAAATGAAATCCGTTCCGGCTCAGGAAATGCTCTGCGAAGCGGTGCAGCTCATACAAAGCACCATTTCCATTGCTGCGGGCAATCTGCAAAAGTGCCATCCAACCGAAGGAGAATCCTACCCACTGCCCACTACCGAGGTGTACAAGGTGATCTACTGTTGCATCTATTACGCTGCGATCCTGCGGATTTTCATAGCGCAGCATACACAGCGGCTCGATTGCCATAGCGTGGGAAAAATGGCGGTGCGTTTCCTGCAAGGTTTCATCAGGGGAAAGCATCAGCCCGGTTTTGGTATCCACACTCAAGGGAGCAAGTTTGGCATCCACTGCATGCCAATGGCTGCGGGGATTGCCAAGCTGGTACTCGATCTGTACCAGAGTGTGGAACAGATAGTGCAGCAGCGCTAGATCGTAGTTGCTGTTAGGAGTCAGCCATGAGGCTGCCTCATCATCGTGAATTTCCGGTGAGGACGAGACCGGTAAAACCAGCTTTCCGTCCGGGCCTTCTTGGAGGAGTTCTTCCAGGCAGGCTGCCGTGGCGGTAAAGTAAGGCTCCACGCGGGTACGCAGAAACTCTTTATCCCCCGTCAGGCGGTAGTATTCATAAAACATCTGGCAGAGCCAGATTTGATTGGTCGGTGACAGGGAATACATCGGCCAGCCGCCGAGCGCTCCGCCGTCAATGTCCATAACACTGGGCAGGCACTCCCCTGCTGTGCCGTAAAATGCACGGGCAAACTTTGCCGCCTGCGGGCGCAGCGACCAGAGATAGTCGAGAAAAACCTTTCCCTGCTCCGGGTGGTTGGCAGTCAGATAGTGACAATAGGTGAATTGGGTGTTGAGGTCGTTGTGGTAATCGCCTTTCCACGGTGGGAGCTGATCGTCATCCGCGCACCATACCCCTTGCAGCGGCATCGGGGCATTGCCCGGCTCGGAACCCGCTGCCAAAAAGTAATTGGCGCGATACCAAAGCTGTTCGAGTGTTTCATCCGGCAGCTGCAAACTGCTTTTGCCCCAGTATTGCTGCCACCAGCGTTTATGCTGTTGCAGCAACTTCTCGGCGCCCATATCTTCCGCTGCACATAGTTCCAGCTTCGCCAGTCGGCTTGCCTTTTCTACGTTTTCTGCCTGCACGGCGGTATAATACAGCGTTGCTCCGCATTTTTTGCAGAGCATCGTATAGGCAGTCCGATCATCGACCTTTTGGGAAAGGCCAATCATGCCGTCCTCCGTTTCGAGGTTGGCATCCGGCAGGGCGAGCTGCTGCAAGCTGCCGGGGGACACGCTGTTGCCCGCTTCGGCTGCCTGCGTGCCATTCCCGAAAGAGGGGCGCTCCACCGTGAGCTCTGCATCCCGGTACGCCTCCGGCAGCATCAGTACCCCAACAGGCCGCCCCATACAGAGGAAGGCGCGCAGAATGGTTGTACCCTTTTGCGAAAAGAATGCCACCGCCGTGCCCAAATCAAGACTTGCCTGATAGCTGCCTTGCGGCAGTCCATCCAGGAACAAGTGTCCTGCGGGGATTTTTGTAGGTGTCGGGCGGGCATAGGGCGTATCAAAGATACGGCGTGTTTCTGCCACATCGCCTTTCCGTGCAAGCTCTACCAGTTTTGCATAAGTAAATTCTTTATCGAGTTTTTCCTCCGGGCGGCGACGCAGCCACAGTCCGGCAATGTCCACGGAAATGCGCAGGTGCTCCATCGGCCCCCAAAAAAGAGAACCGAGTATGCCGTTCCCCAGTGGAATTGCTTCATCCCAGCGGGGTATTGGGCCGGTTAAATTGATGTTGCAATGTTTCGGGGGCAGCATATCGGTTCTCCTAACCTATTCGATTTTGTTTAGCCCTTAACGCCGCCGACGCTCAAGCCCTGCACGAGCTGCTTCTGGCCGACGATGAAGAGGATGACAGTGGGAATCAGTGCCAGCACGAGGGCTGCGAACAGCGCGCCCCAGTCGGTAGCGTAGCGCTGGATCTCATACAGGTTGGCAAGGCCGACAGGCAGCGTAGCCTTGGTCGGATCGGTAACCATAACGAGAGCCACCGGGTACTCGTTCCATGCTGCCATAGCGGAGATCATGCAGACCGTCACGATACCGGGTTTGCACATAGGAATGATAATGCTCGTCAGAATGCGGAACGGACCGCAGCCATCAATCATGGCAGCTTCCTCGTAATCGCGCGGGATGCTGCGAAGGAATCCGGTCAGCAGGAAGATTGCGAACGGGAACTGCATGGTTGCATACAGCACGCCCAGCGCCGTCAGGCTGTTGAGCAGGTTCAGCTTGTTCATCTGCAAGAACAGCGGAATCATAATATAAGTGGCCTGAATGAAGATGGCCGCCATGTAGATGTTCAAAATCAACTTCGCGCCGGGGAACTTATACCGCACAAGGCAGTAGGAACACGGCACAACGCAGACCACAATAATGACCAGTGTTTCCAGCACGACATAAATCGAGTTGCCGATGTTGGCAGCAAGGTTAGATTTTTCATAAGCGCGGACGTAGTTATCCCATGCAAGTCCCTGCGGCCATGCAAAGGGATCCGTCAGAAACTCTGTACTGGTTTTGAACGAAGAAACGACGTTCCACGCCAGAGGGTACAGCATGATAATGGCAACCAAAATCAGGAACAGGCGCGTCACCCACTTGATGACCTTTGCTCTGATTTTGCTTTTTTCATTTTGTGTCATATTACTGACCTCCTTCGGAAGCATCGGTCAATTTGCGGGACAGCATGGACAGCGCCACGGAGATGGCGAGCGTAAAGACCGTGATAGCCATGGCATAGCCAAAGTTGCCGTTGACAAAGCCCTGCGTGTACATATATTGCAGCAGAACGCTGGATGCACCGTTAGGACCGCCGCCGGTCATGACCTGCGAAAGCACAAAACTCAGGTTGATGGTGCCGGAAAGTGCCAGAACAAAGGTGATGCCGATAATATCTTTCATCAGAGGCATCGTAATACTGATGAGCTTGCGCCATGCGCTGGCACCGTCCAGCGTTGCGGACTCGTAGATTTCCGGCGAAATGCCGTCCATAGCCGCGATGTGCATGACCATGTAGTAACCGGCAGCCTGCCACAGCAGCGTGAACGCGATACACCAAAGTGCGGTCTTGCTGTCGCCCAGCCAGGAACGCTGCAAGCTCTCCAGCCCGACAGCACCGAGAATCTTATTGACGATGCCCACATTCGGGTGGAACACAAAACTCCATATAATACCTACAACGGTCAGAGAAACGATGTTCGGGAAATAGAAAATCGTGCGATACAAGACCATTTCTTTCAGCTTGCACTGGTTCAAAACGAATGCCAGCACCAGACTACAGAAAATTGTGATAACGGGAACAACCGCCATCAGCTTTGCTGTGTTTGTAAGTGCTTGAATGAAAGATTTGTCGTGGAACATATAGATATAGTTATCCAGTGCCACAAATTTGTTGTTAAGCCCCAGAGAGGTCGCATTGGTAAAAGAAAGATATAATGCCTGCGCTGTAGGCCAGATTGTGAACATAAGGGTTAGGATCACGGCAGGCAGAACGCTGATGCAGATAAACAGTACGGGAAGTGGCTGCGCCTTTTTTTGGCGATTTTGGCGGTTTTTCAAACAAGTTTCCCCCTTAAAAAGAACCCTGCCAAGTTCGCATGGCGTTTACTCGGCAGGGTCAATCTTACTTTGGTCAGTGGAAATTCAGCAATTCAGCTTACTTGGAAGCAGCAATCTCCTCGAAAGCAGCCTCGATGCCGTCACGCCACTGCTCGGCAGTCATGTCACCATTCATAACGTCACTGGCAACATTGAAGACGGAATCAGCGATAACGACCTTGCTGGTGTCGGGCATTGCATCCCAACCGAAGACCATGAACGTGCCTTCCTGATAGATGTCGTTCATGTTGTAGACACCATCGGTAACGATGCCCTTGACCATCTCGTTGGCCTTCTTCAGAGCGTAGATGCCGTTGGCTTTTTCTGCGAACAGCTTAACGGAATCCTCAGTGTACAGGAAGCGCAGGAACTCTTTTGCCAGTTCGGGGTTCTTGGCGTTGGCAGGAATCTCAAACTGCTCAACGGAGCTCATAACATAGCGGGTCTCGCCGTCATCCAGAACGGGTGCGCAGGTCAGACCAAACTCAAAGCCGTCAGCACGGGGAGCATCGGCCATTTCGCCTTCCATCCAGTTGCCGTTGGGGATGAACAGAGCCTTGTTCATCATCATGTCAGTCTGGCTCTGGGTATGGTTCAGAGCAACGGTGCCATCCATCAGGTAGCCATCGGTGCCGATCTTTGCCATGTTCTGGAAGACCTTGAGGGCCTCATCAGAGCTGAGGGAGCCGGGCGTGTAGGAGGCGATTGCCTTCATGTTGTCGATGCCGGTGGCAGATGCCAGCGCGGGCCACAGCATGCTCTCAAGGTAGCCGGGGTAGATGCCCTGATAGGTAAACAGCGCGATACCCTTTTCCTTGGCCTTTTCGCCCAGTTCAAAGAAGTCATCCCAGGTCACAGGCGTTTCCCAGCCGTTCTCTTCGAACAGGGTCTTGTTGTAAACCAGACCCATCGGGCTGGCATCAAACGGGGCAATGTAGATCTTGCCGTCGCCGTAAGGAGAGCACTTGGCGGAATCCAGCAGGCCATCGATGACCTGATCCTTCAGCGGGGTGTCATCATCAATGCCGCCCTCTTCAAAGACATCGGACAGATCCATCAGTGCATGCTCCTTGACCATAGAGGAAATCAGGCCGGTGGAGTCGTTGTCGTTCATCGAGATGAAGTCGGGAACATTGCCTGCCACGATCTGCGGGCGGATGATGTCGCCAATCTTCGGGCTGATCTGCATATTGACAGTAACGCCGGGATAAGCGGCCTCAAAGCGTTTGATGATTTCGTCCCAGTACTCGGAACCGTAACCACCCTCGAACACCGCGATGTTCAGTTCATTGTTCTCAAAGGTCTTCTCACCGGTAGAGGCTTCGCTGGTAGCGGTGGACGTTGCTTCGGAAGAAGCGGCCTCACTGGATGCTGCTGCGCTGGAAGATGCTGCGCTGCCGCAGCCTGCCAGACAGGTAGCTGCCATTGCAGTGGCAAGCATCATGCTGATTGCTTTTTTCATGGTTTTCCTCCTAAAAATTATTCCTTCTTTGTTTGGGATGCGGCTCATTTGTCGTTCCCTGATTGCACTCTTATTATATCGGGCAAGCCGGATTTGATAAATGTATTCCCTTTACTTAAAGATGGATTTTATTGACTTTTTCTGTCGTTACCCTTATAATTCAGGTAATGTATGGATAGATTGTAGTCACTTTGCACAAACGGAGGCCTATATATGTCACTAAATGCACAAAAAACGCGTGAGTTTTTCCCCAATGTGTTGCGACGAATCAAACTTCGCACCCGTCTGTTCGTGACATTTTTGATTATTTCTCTTGTTCCCGTCATCACGATTGGTATTTTTTCTTACCATGCATACACCCAATCCATGAACGAAAAGGTCAAACAGGCTGCCTTACAATCTATCGAACTACTCAACAATAATATGTCTACCCAGCTTGGCATTTATAGCGACTACATAGGTTCCATCTCCGTATCTGATACTGTACAGAATGGTGTCGCATCTGTCAATAATGGGCACCCCCTTACAGTCGATATTGTAAGCGGTATTGGTGAAATGATCGTCACAATTCCTTTTCAGAGCACACACCTTAAAAACATCCGCGTCGTTTCCAATGACCGCACAGTCATCTACGATTTGGGCTATGACGATATTACACCCCAGCGTTTTAATGAATTGCTGGATAATATTGAAGCCGCTTCTCCACAGGATAGTCTGCAATACATCCACACTTACCGCGCCAACGATAAAATTGTCATTGGCCGTAAAATCTATGATATGCACCACACCAGCACGCCGCTGGGGTATATCATGCTGTACATTGACGAATCCCAGCTGAGTCGCTACATATTTACTGATGTTTCCTTTGGCGAGGGGTCCAACTTCCTGCTGATTGATGCTGCCGGCAATGTGGTATCTTCTCAGAACGCGGAACTGCTGGGAGAAGATTTGGCCGATGACCCGATTTTTCAGCAGATTACGGCGCTTCGGCAGGCGGGTGAAAACAACTTTTTATGTGAGCTGAACGGCGTAGATACGCTGACGATTTTCAAATACAACACCACCTATAATGTATATCTGGTGGCCACGATTCCGCAGGCATATATTACCAACGGCACAAGAACCATCAATATGATGCTTATTGCGCTGGCCGCAGTGCTAGTCGTTGTCAGTGTGTTCCTGACACTGCTTGTCTACCGCAGCGTCATGCACCCCATTGATAATATGGTTGCCGCCTGCAATGCGAAAAGCGATGAGGAAATCGGGCTGAAAATCAATGATACCAGCCCCGACGAGCTCGGATTTCTGGCGCGCACCATCGACAACATGGTCAACGAAATTGGTCTGCTGGCGCAGCGCTGGAGCGATGATCAGCGCAAAATGCGCGAGTTGGAATTGCAGACTCTGCAATATCAAATCAACCCGCACTTCCTGTTCAATACCCTGAACACCTTAAAGTGGATTGCCACACTCAATCATGTTACCCCGGTCAGCCATGGTATTGATGCCCTCTCTTCTCTGCTGCAAAGCACCCTTATTAAAAAGGATGAATTGATTCCGTTTGATGATGAGCTGCGCAACCTGAAGAACTACTGCGACATCCAGCAGCTGCGTTACGCAGGGCGCTTTGAGATGGAATATCAAATTGAAGATGCTGCCGGATACTGGACTGTGCCGCGCTTTATTTTGCAGCCGCTTGTAGAGAACTCCATCCTGCACGGCACGGCGGATGAAGATGATTTTGTCACCATCACCGTCCGTGCCACCGTGAGCGAGAATTTGCTTACCATTCATATCTCCGATACCGGCTGCGGTTTTGACCCCAGTGCCATCAAGGAGAAAAATTCTGAGCGCTTCTCCGGCATCGGATTAAGCAACGTAGATGAACGTATGCGTCTACACTACGGAAATGAATACGGCCTTACGATTGAAAGTGCCCCCGGCACCGGCACACAATGTATTCTCCGTATTCCAAATGAAGCCATTCGTTGAGGTAACACAATGTATAATTTATTGCTTGTAGATGATGAGCCACTGATTAAGGTTGCTTTCCAGTCCGCCGTGGAGTGGGGCAAGAACGGATTCCTGCTGGCGGCAACAGCCAGTAATGGGCAGGAAGCGCTGCACATTGTAGAGACACAGCACATTGATGCGGTTATCACGGACTTGAAAATGCCCGGCATGGATGGGCTTGCGCTCATTCATGAATTGAAAAAGCGCAGCTTTACCGGTCCGATTCTGGTGTTGAGCAACTATTCCGATTTTGATTCCGTGCGCACAGCCCTAACGGACGGTGCCTATGACTACTTCCTGAAAATCAATATGAACGGGGAAAGCATCGGCGAGCATCTGGAAAAGATGGCCGATTTGCTTCGTGTCCAGAAGCAGCGCCAGACGGAGGAGGACCACCGATCCTTTGCAATTGAAGCGCAGAAAAAGGAGAATGCCCTGATTCACTGCGCCCAATGGGTAACGTCCACTGCTGAACCTTCCCCTGCTTCTAATCCGTTTTCCATGCTGCCGGAACCGCTGTCCTTTCCTATCCGGCTGTTTACCGTCACTTTAATTCCCGCAAAAACTCATCCTATGCCCGCGCTGGATGCTGTGACCGACTTAATTACCGAGGTTTTCGATGAAATCGGCGGCAAAGTATTTCTGCACACCCATGAGGATGAAATCTGCGGGTTGATCAGCAATGAAAGCCTTGTAGCCTCCGGGCGTACTCTGGATAAGAAACTTGCCCGCTTGCAACGGCAGGTCACAACATATTTTCTGGATGCGCCAGTCATCATATACCACGACAAGCCCATTTCACTGGCTGAACTCCGCCAGGGCTACCAGCTGTGTGAGGATTCTAAGGCGCTCGCCTTTTATGTAGGGTGCAGTGCTCCCATAAAGGCAACGGCACACACAGTTACCGCCCAACCCTTCCATGTTTCTCAGGCAGAACTGTCCAAGGCCACCGCAGCAGCAGTGCAAAATGCCGATGAATTACAGATGCAGATTGCTGTTCATACTTTCTTCCAGAATTGTGCGGCACTCTGTATGCCGCCGCAGCGCGTCCGTGAAGCCTGCCATCTGTTGCTGGAGCGTCCCGGCGAGAATATGATTCCGCAGGAGACACTGGAGCAAACCTTTAAAGAAATAGAAAAAGCCCCCACCGCGGAGGCTCTTGAACAACTGCTCTGCTTGATTTTGCAGGAGCGCATGGGACTTAGCAAAATTGCCTTGAGCAAATTCAAAAAAGAGGTGCAGGCCGTCATCATCTATGTAAACGCGCATTATATGGACAAGCTGACGCTGGACAGCATCGCCGACTATGTAGGGCTGAACCGGGAATATCTGAGCCGCCTGTTCTCCAAAGAGACCGGCACCGGCCTGTTCCAGTACATCAACGAGGTGCGCATGAAACGCGCCGGTGAGATGATCCGCAGTAATAAGCAGGTCTATATCAAGGAAGTAGCTGCCGCCGTAGGTTTTGATGACCCCTACTTCTTCTCGCGAAAATTCAAAGATTTTTATGGGAAAACGCCGAGCGAATATGCGGAGGGATAAAGGTTAAGACAAATGGAACAACCTATGCGATGCAAAACATTGACCGCTATTTATAAAAACGAAATTAACACATTGAAAAAGCTATATGAAATTGATTTTTTGATTCACAAATCCGTCCGTATTCATATAGAGCAATTTACTGTCCGAAAAATTGAAATCGACTTCACGTCTGAGCAATTAGTTGATGATTTAATAGCTGTGCTTACAAAAGTAGAGCGTTTGCTTATGCTTTTTGATGGTTACTTTATGAATCTAATCTCAATTGAGTTTCAAGACTCTGCCGGATGTGTACCTCCCAATCTTAAGGAATGCGCAGAACATTTTATGAGGAGACGATTAGCCTATTTTCATTCTAACAAAATTCTCTTTTCCAGCAACTATTTGCTTGACTTTTCAAAAGTTCTAACACCTGCCCTTTACGAAAAGTGGAAAGGTA
>OIDS01000612.1_pt1 | contig 15643 bp, 10 predicted proteins | sample 1581491 | NCBI WGS metagenome assembly OIDS01 (sample SAMEA3882553, study PRJEB24775) | human gut metagenome | biome: human-associated habitat; feature: intestine environment; material: feces | place: Netherlands | collected 2009/2010
TGGTGGCCGTCGCCCAGCGGGTCGGCAAAGGGGTCCAGCCAGGAGCTCAGGCGGCTGGCCGCATAAGGCACCAGATCCGGCATGATGACGATGGCCGCCCCGATGGCACCCGCTCCGCCCACACCGGCCAGCACGAACCACCGCAGCCCGGTGCCGCCCACGAACATGAGCACCGCGCCGATACTCAAGATCAGCACCGTGCCGGAAAGGTGGGGTTCCAGCAGCATGAGAACCGCCACCACCCCCAGCACCAGCGCAAAGGGTACTACCCCCACCGCAAAGCTGCCCATGCGGTCGTGGTTCAGGGCGATGATATGGGCAAACACCAGCACTACCGCAAATTTGGCGATCTCGCTGGGCTGTAATGTGCCCAGCCCCGGCAGCACCAGCCAGCGCTTACAGCCGTTATACTCCGGCATGAACAGCACCGCCGTCAGCAGCACCAGCGAGAGCGCCAGCAGCGGCCACGCCAGTTTGTGATAGATGTGGTAGTCCACCCGGCTGGCCATCCACATCGCCGCCAGACCCATGGCGGCGTACAGCAGCTGCGGCCGCACATAGGCAAAGGCGTCCTGCCGCCGGTACAGTGCCACCGCGCTGCTGGCGCTGCACAGCATCACCAGCCCAAAGGCTACCAGCGTGAGCACCAGCACCAGAAAGGGCAGGTCCATGGGCGGCAGCGGCCGCAGCATCCCTTTGCGGGCAGCAGTTCTATGCAATCCCGGTCACCTCCGTTTTATGTTATTGTACGCGGGTGCGGGGGCGGTTAGTCATACACGCTGCTGCCGGGCGCATAAACTGCCCGCAAAGGGGGTGCTGCCATGCGCGGCTCAAAACCCACGGACGCCCTGCGCACTTTACCGGAGCGGGCGTTCCGTCTGCGGGCGCGGTTCATTGCGGTGGGGCTGTGCGCCATCTGCTTTGCAGGGCTCATCGGGCGACTGTTCTGGCTGCAATTGTGCACCGGCGGCTGGTACACCCAGCGGGCGCTGGGACAGCAGCTGCGGGACACCGTTGTGCCCGCTGACCGGGGCAAGATATACAGCGCCGATGGTGCGCTGCTTGCTGCCAACAGCAGCTGCTGGACCCTGCGCGCCAGCCCACGGGAGATGCCGGAGGAGAAGCTTGCCCTTGCCGCCAAAGGGCTTGCGGAGATACTGGAATTGGACGAGGCAAAACTGCTGGAAAAGTTCAGCGACCGGCGCTCCAACGACTGCCTTTTGCGCTACCGGGTGGAGCGGGAAATTGCTGATGCCGTGCGGGATTTCTGCGCAGAAAACGGCATTACCGGCGTGCGCATCAATCAGGACTCCAAGCGCTGGTACCCGCAGGGGGAGCTGCTGGCCTCGGTGCTGGGGTTCACCAACGTAGACAACGCCGGGGTCAGCGGGCTGGAGCTGAAATATAACGACACCCTTACCGGGCAGAATGGGGTGGTGCTGACTGCGGTGAATGCTTGGGGCTACACGCTGGCGCAGAGCTACGAGACGGAACTTACGCCCGTGGAGGGCAGCGGGCTGCGGCTGACCATCGATGCAAATATTCAACATTACCTTGAAAATGCGTTGAATTATGCGGTGCAGGAGCATCATGTAGCCGCCCGCAGCGTGGGCATCGTGATGGAGGTGAACACCGGGGCAGTACTGGCCATGGCCACCACCCCGGCCTACGACCCCAACCAGCCCCGGGTGATCGCCAACAAGGCCGCGCGCGCCGCCGTGGACGCTCTTTCCGGTAAAGAGCGCGCCGCCGCCCTGCAGCTGGCGCAGCAGACCCAGTGGCGCAACAAGGCGGTAAGCGACTTATACGAGCCGGGCAGTGTGTTCAAACTCATCACCTGCGCGGCGGCGCTGGACGCCGGTGCCATCACCCGGCACTCCACCTTTTACTGCGGAGACTCTATCTCGGTGGCGGGCACGCGGTTCCACTGCGCCAACCACAAGCGCCACGGCAGCCAGACCGTGACCCAAGCACTGGAAAACTCCTGCAATCAGAGCTTCATCCAGATCGGGGCGCGGCTGGGCAAGCAGGCTTTCTGCGATTATTTTGCCGCTTTCGGCCTACGGGAGCCCACCGGCATCGACCTGCCCGCCGAGCCGAAAAAGAGCCTGTACTACACCGCCGACCGCATGGGGCCGGTAGAGCTGGCGTCCTGTGCCTTCGGGCAGAGCAGCAAAATTTCCTATCTGGAAATGGCTGCTGCCGTCTGCGCGGTGGTAAACGGTGGGCGTCTGATGCAGCCGTATCTGGTATCGGACATCCTAGCGCCGGACGGCAGCGTTTTGCAGCACAATGCCCCGGTGTGCAAGCGGCAGGTGATCCAGCCCGCCACCTCCGCCGCCATGCGGGAGATGATGGAGGCGGTGGTGCTGTACGGCGGCGGACGCAACGCACAGATCGCGGGCTACCGGGTGGGCGGCAAAAGCGGCACCAGCCAGAAGCTGGACAGCGCCGACGAGAAAGCCCGCATCGCCAGCTTCGTGGCCGTGGCCCCCATCGACGACCCCCAGTTCCTCTGCCTCGTCTGTCTCGATGAGCCTCACAGCTGGACGACAGCGGGAGGCAGCCTCTCGGCTCCGGTCTGCGCCGAGGTCCTTGAGCAGACGCTGGTCTATAAGGGCATCCCCCGGGCCAGCCTCCCTGCTCCCTCCACCGCTGAGACCTCCGCCGACCTCCCCGAAGACGGCGACAGCTTCGATGGGGCGTGATTTTTTCGCAAAAGAAAAGACCGCCTGAAAGCGGTCTTTTCTCATATCTTCATGACATCGTGGAAATAAGGCAGAGTGGAATATTGGTATCTTCGCATATACTCTCTGGGATGGAGCGGGCGGCTTCCGTCTACATGGTGGATGTAGTCTTCCAGATAGTCCAGCGCCTCTCCGGCGATCTTCCTGATGCTGCGGATCGTTTCGTTGTACTCATCTTGGTCCACCACCACATTTGCGCCGTCAAGGTATTCTGCCTTTTCCACCAGCACCATCTTGGAGTAATCCAGTCCTGACCTTGTGCGGCGGGAGCGCTCTGTCCCGCAGAAGAAGAAGGCGTTTTTATGATGGATGGAGGAGCGGTAGGGCACGCAGACGAAATAGTCCAAATGCAGGTCGATGAGCAGACAGCTATAAGGTCTGCCCTTCTTATACATCAGCTCTGGATACTGCTGGGACGGATAGTTCCGGATAAATTCTGCCGAGAGCTGATAGATCGCAACTTCAAATTCCATATCCTGCCTCTTTCGCAAAAAAACGGGGCCAGCCTTTCAGCTGACCCCGCCTGAACGCTTCGCCCGGTCAATTTTTATTTTACCGATGTGTCAGAACCGTCACACATCATCATCGCTCGGTCAATTTTTATTTTACCGACGAGTCAGAACCGTCACTCGTCTTCTTCAGCGAAGGAGAAAGTGCCCTGCGGCCTTTTCTCACCTATATTATATCATGTTTTTCACGAAAGTGCAATGCTTTTTTAGCTCTGCTGCGGCTGGTCGCGGAAGGTGATCTCGCCGGTGGCGCTGTCCATGGCATCGACGATGGCGAGGCTCTCCAGCTGGATGCCCTTGCTGCGGATCAGCTCGCCGCCCTGCTGGAAGCCCTTCTCGACGGCGATGCCGATGCCCTCCACGGCGGCACCGGCCTTCTCGGTCAGCTCCAGCAGACCCATCAGGGCACAGCCGTTGGCAAGGAAGTCGTCGATGATGAGGACGTGATCCTCCGGGGTGAGGAACTTCTTGGAGACGATGACGTTGTAAATTTTCTTGTGGGTGAAGGACTGGATCTTCGTCTCGTAGTTGTCGTAGTCGAGGTTGATGCTCATAGACTTCTTGGCGAACACCACCGGCACGTTGAACTCGCTGGCCACCACAGCCGCGATGCCGATGCCGCTGGCCTCGATGGTGAGCACCTTGTTGATAGGCTTGCCCGCGAACAGGCGCTTCCACTCCTTGGCCATCTCCCGGAACAGCGGGATGTCCATCTGGTGGTTGATGAAGCTGTCCACCTTCAGCACGTTGCCTTCGCGGACGATGCCGTCTTTGCGGATGCGGTCTTCCAGCATTTTCATGTTCTGTCTCTTCCTCCCTGATCTCCTGTCACAAAACGGTCGATATTTCATATCAGTATACCGGAAGCCGCCCCTGTTGGCAAGGCCCTTTCTGCCCAAATTTCGCCTCTTCTCCCCGGTTTTTTCAGCGCTTTGCGTTAAAAGTACGACTTTGCCCTTTCCCGTGCTCTGGGGCGCGTCCATCCGGGGACAGATTTCTTCCGTTTTCTCTTGTTTTCTGCGCAAAATCGAGTATACTGGTAGCAACCGGAAACGGCTGCTGCGGCCTGTGGGGGCCGCGCCAGAAAAAAGGAGTCACCATATGAAAACAGGGCTAGTATTAGAGGGCGGTGCCATGCGCGGGATGTTCACCGCAGGCGTCCTCGATGTTCTCATGGAGCACGGCCTCACCACCGACGGCACCATCGGGGTATCCGCCGGTGCAGTGTTCGGCTGCAACTTCAAGTCTCATCAGATCGGGCGCGTCATCCGCTACAACACCGAGTATTGCGACGACAAGCGATATGCCAGCTTCGGCAACCTGCTGCGCACCGGCAATCTCTATAGCGAGGATTTCTGCTACCACATCGTGCCGGAAAAACTCGACCCCTTCGACGAGGAGGCTTTCCGCGCCTCACCGATGGACTTTTTCGTCGTCTGCACCGACCTTCGCACCGGCGAACCCATCTACCACAAGTGCCGCACCGGCGATGCCGAGGACGTGCGCTGGATGGAGGCCTCGGCGTCCATGCCGCTGGCCGCCAAGGCCGTCCGGATCGGCCACTATGCCCTTCTGGACGGCGGCGTAGCTGACTCCATCCCCGTCCGCTTCTTCGAGAGTCTGGGCTACAAGCGCAACATCATCATCCTGACCCAGCCCAAAGGCTTCGTAAAAAAGAAGAATCCCTTCCTTCCTGCCATCCGGGCGCGGTATCTGCGCTACCCTGCCTTCGTGGCGGCGGTGGCCGACCGCCACGAGCGGTACAACGAGACGCTCTCCTACATCGCCATGCAGGAATCCACCGGCAGAGACTTTGTCATCCGCCCGCCTATCCCGCTGGAGATCGGCGCTATGGAGCGCGACCCCGCCCAGCTGCGCCGGGTCTACGATACCGGCCGCGCCGTGGCGGAGAATCAGCTGGATAAGATCGAGGCTTTCCTGAATGAAGTGAAGGCGATGCCGGAAGCATAAAGCCTCTCCCTTTGGGAGAGCCTGCGCAACGGCAAAGCCCACCTTCGTACAACCTCCCCAATCATGCAAAAAAGCAGGCCTCTGCCCTTCCGGGCGGAGGCCTGCTTTGCTTTTATCTCTTACGGGACATCGGTCTCGGAGATGGGCGTATCCAGCTCATCGGCGGGCGCGGAGGCGTCCACTGCTGCTTTTCCGCCCTTTTTCTCCTTGCGGGGCGCTTTCTCCTTTTCGGGCTTGCCGCCCTTGGGGCCGCGCTTGCTGCGAATGCGCTTTGCCAGCAGCAGGAGCAGCACCAGCAGGGCCGCGCCGCCGACGCAGAACGCCCAGACGGGAAGTTTGCTGGGCACAAAGGCCACTTCCACTTCGGTGCCGGTGACGGTGAAGGTGGTGTAGCTGCCGAAGCTGCCCGTCTCCACTCGCTGCCAGCTGCCGTCGGCCTGCTTGACGTAGACCTTGCCCTCGGCCTTGCCCGGGGTCAGGTAGCGGATCTGATGGGTCTCGTTGCCGTCGTCGGTGAACTCCAGCAGCCACTGCTCGGTGACGCCATGGACGTCGGCTGTGATGTCCTGCTGGGTGACCTGCACCGCGTTGGAGCCGCCGAAGAAGCCGTCCACATAGAAGACCGGGCGACCGTTCTCACGGGTCACGCTGCTGCCCAGCGCCGGGATGTAGGAGGTGTACTCCACATTCACTACGGTGTCGGTGTGGAGGGCATCCAGCACGGGGGTGCTCCACTCGGCGTAGTAGCCCTCCTTCTGGGGGATCTCCGGGTAGTCGGCCTCCGTGAAGGACGCGCCGTAGTCGAAGCTGATCTTCTTGATGGTGTGGCCGTCAGCCTTGAAGACGAGGTTCAGCTTGCGGAAGGCCGTGGGCAGACCTTCCTGCGCGAGCAGGGTCTCATAAGTGACCGGCTCGGCCTGACCGGCCCGGCTCAGGCGGTCGATGCCCTGCAGGTCGTCGGAGACGAAGAGGTTGCCCACGAAGCTGCCGTCCTGACCGCCGGAGATGGCGCCCACATACTGCTGGCCTGCCAGCACCGAGACGAGGGCGCGGTTGTTGATGGCGATGAGGCTGCCGTCGGTGAGGTCGCTGTCGGTACCCTGACCGACGATGCCGCCGATGTACTTTTCACCGCTGAGGGCGCATTTTGCCCAGTTGCTGCGGAGCTTTGCGCTGGCCGCACCAGCGATGCCGCCCACCTGATTGACGCCAGTGACGTCGCCGTAGGACTCGCAGGCCGTCACAAGGCCCAGCTCCTCCTGACCCACGATGCCGCCGACCATGTCCTTCTTGGCGGTGACGCTGCCCTCGTTGGTGTTGCCGATGAGGACGGCGCTGACGGTGTAGGAGGTGCGCAGGAGCGAGGTTCCCTCGTCCTTATTGTCCTCCTCGGGGTCCAGCAGGTTCTCGACGCCCATGGTGCCGGCGATGCCGCCCACGTTCATGTCGGCGTCGATGGTGCCCCGGTTGATGCTGTTCTCGATCTTGCCGTCGGACTGGGCGGCGATGAGGTCTTCGGACTCATCCTCATAGATAGTCTTGCTGCCCGGGTCGCTGATCTCCTGCACGGCGTCCAGCATCAGGTTGGACACGACGCTGACCTGTGCGGTCACAGCCCGCATCTTGGCGGTCAGCTGCTCGCTGGAAGCCCGCATGGTGCTGTTGATGTCCTCCATCTTATCGGTCAGGCCGCTGACCGCATCAAAGAGGGAGTCCTTGGTGTTGGTCAGCTCCGCCGAGGGACGGGGCACCTTGATGGGGTCCTGCTGGTTGAGCCAGTGGAGGATGTCGCGGGTCTGGCTCATCATGTCGGTCAGCCCGCCGAGGCCGTCCTGCAGCTGGCCCAGCGCCACAGAGGTATGGACCAGCGTTGCGCTGGTGAGGGCGGCGTCGGTCTTGAGCAGGTCGATGGAGTCGCTCAGGTCGTCCATGCCATCGCTGAGCTTATCGGACGCATCTCTCAGCCTTTCGATGCCGCTCTTGATGTCGTCTGCGCCGTCCAGACCGCCGACCCAGTCCTTGATGCTGCCCATGATGTCGTCGGTGATGCTGCCCATCCCGGTCAGGGCGTCAGAAGTCTTGGTCAGGGCCGACGCCAGCTCGGGATGGTCGGCGGCAGAGACGGCTTTAGCCGCACTGCCCACGATGCCGCCCATCTGGGTCGTGATGGTGGAGATGGTTCCGATGGCGCTGGCGATCTGAGAGGTCGCGCGGGCGATGTCACTGTCGTTGGACAGGAGGGATGCCGTCCGCAGCAGGCCCATGCCTGCGGTGACGGCCTTCATGGCCGGAGAGAGGCCGCTGCCCAGCGTAAAGACGCTGGCCACAGAGTTGGCCACCTTCAGCAGCTCGATGCCGGTCTTGAGGTTCTGATCGGACTTTGTATCCGGGGAGAGGGAGTCGTAGGCCGAGAGGATGCCGGAGATGGCCTGCGAGGCGGCGGTGTCGTCGCCGGTGTTGATGGATTCCAGCAGCTTCTTGATGCCGTTGGAGATACCATGCAGGCCGTCGCGGTTATCTGCGGCGGCGTCTGACACCTTATCCAGACTGTCGCTGGTCTTGGCAAGGGCGCGGGAGGCCATCAGCATCTCCGCAGCCATCTCGCGGATGGCCCACTTGAGGCTGCCAGTGGCTTCGGTGAGCTTGGTCATGGCGTCCTCGCCGGTGTCCATGACCGGCTCCAGCTTGGTGAGGGTATCAGCCAGCAAAGTGGAGGCGCGGTCGATCTCGTCGGCCACCTCATCGCCGTAGTCGCTGGCCTGATCGTCCAGCTGGCGGGCCGTGGCAATAGCGGTATCCATCTGGCTGGTCATGGCGTTGAAGGAATTGGAGATGCTGGTGGTGGAGTTCTCGATGACGCCGGTGGTGTCGTCCACGAGGCCCCGCAGCACATCCAACTCGGAGCGGAGGCGGCGGATGGTGTCCTTGGACAGGTCCAGCTCCCGGTAAGGCTCGGCCTGACCGGCGATGCCGCCCACGTCCTTGCGGCCCAGCACACGGCCCTGATTGACGCAGCCGGACACAAGGCCGTCGGTGCGGCCCACGATGCCGCCCACGTTGTAGCCGATGTGCTCGTAGCCGATGGTGCCGGTGTTGACGCTGGTGAGGATCATGCCGGAGGAGCGGCCCGCGATGCCGCCGGTATCGGTGGCGACATTGGTGGTGGAGCTGCCGCTGTTGTCGGAGGAGTCGATGCTGGCCTTCCGACTGTTGATGTAATCCACCATTTTTGCCGTGAAGCCGTCGGTATCCAGCGAGGCCTCCTGATACTCGGTGTTGATGCTGCCGACGTTCGTACAGCCGGTAATCGCACCGAGGTTGTAGCCGGTGATGCCGCCGGTGGCGGACTTGCCGGTGACGATGGCCCGGGCGGTACAGTGGTCGATGGTGCCCTCGGCCTCGTTGCGGCCCACGATGCCGCCCACTTCGCTGTCGCCGGTGACGACGCCGGTGAACTGGCAGCTGATGAGGGTGCCGTGATTGATGCCCACGATGCCGCCGGTGGTGGTGTCCTTGGTGTCCGAGACGGACACGACGCCCCGCACGCTCAGGGACTCGATGGAGCCTTTTTCCTCCACGATGCCGAAGAGGCCCGCCGGGGAGTACTCGCCCGACACCGTCAGATCGGAGATGGTGTGGCCGTTGCCCTTGAACTGTCCGCTGAAGGACGGGATGGGCGCCCAGAACATCCCCTCAAGGGAGAGGTCCTGCTGCAGGACGACGGTCTTGCCCACCGACCACTGATCGTAGGCACAGCTCTTGGCCAGCGAAAGCAGGTCCGAGACGCTGTTGATGTAAATGGTATCGCTGTCGTCAGACGCGAACACCGGCAGAGCGATGCTCAGCGTCAGCACAGCGGCCAGAAGCGCAGCCGTCAGGCGGCGCAGCAGCTTATTCTTCTTCATTCTGCACCTCCTGCGGTCTGTTGTCATCCAGTTCCTGCGCCACATTGCCCGAGATAACGGTCAGCTGGACGTCACCGTCCACGATGGCGTTCATCGTACCGGCCACAGAGCCGTGGATCTCACCCTGCACGATGCCGTTGACCCGCATCCGGCCATTGCCGCTGCTGCGTGCCACCAGCTTGGGCACGGCGAAGCTCGTCTTATCGACGATTTTAGAGCCAACCAGCAGGATCTGGGGCAGGACGAAGAGGACGAGGAAGATGGAGATGATGGTGCCTCGGCCAAGGCACTGGCCGATGCCCACGATGCAGGCGTCGGAGGTCATCTGGCCGATAAGGGTGCCCGACACGGCCATGATCGTGCCGGAGGTCAGGATGGTGGGGAAGGCAAAGTTGATGGTCTCGATCATGGCCTGCTCGTGATCCATCTTGTCCTTCAGCTCGCTGAAGCGGGTACCGATGACGATGGCGTAGTCGATGTTCGCACCCATCTGGATAGAGCTGACGATCAGGTAGCCCATGAAGTAGAGGTTGGTGTGGGAGAAATAAGGGAAGGAGAAGTTGAGCCAGATCGCACCCTGAATGACTACGATGAGCAGCAGGGGCATACCCACCGACTGGAAGGTGAACAGCAGCACCAGCAGGACGATGAAGATGGACACGACGCTGACGACGACGTTGTCGATGGCGAAGGACTTCTGGAAATCGTACTCGTTGGTGGCGTCACCGGCCATGTACAGCTCGCCGTCCGGGTAATACTTCCGGGCGATGGAGCGGATGGTATCGGTGAACTCATAGGTCGTCTGGCCGGCCTCCAGCGAGGGGCTGAGGTAGATGAGGACGCGGTTGTACTTGTCGCCCTGCAGCTGAGCCAGTGCGCTCTCCATCTTCTCCCGGGCCTCGTGGAGGTCGTCCAGTTCCTCCTGCGAGAGGGAGACGATGCCGGTGTCGGCCTCGTCGCAGACGTAGAGGAACATATCCACAAGGGGCACCCGGTACGAGGCAAAGTTGCCGATGATCTGGCCGTACTCCTCGTTCTCGATGGCGTAGGCGGTGTAGACGAGCTGGGCGGCCTCGTAGTCGAGGTCGGCCATCTCGGAGAACTGGCGGGCGGTGAGCTTGTCTTCCAGCATATAGCCGTCCTGGGCCTCAATGTTGGACAGGCCCTGCGTGTGGTCGATCTCGTCGTAGCTTTCCAGCTCCTCCAGCATCTTTTTCTCGACGCTGTAGTCGTCATTCTTAGGGTAGACGAGGGCCACGAGGTTGGATTTCGTAAAATTCTCCTCGATCATCTGGTCCGCGATGAGGGATTCGTTCATCTTGGGCACCTTGATGACATCGTAGCCGTAGGCGTAGGGGCAGAGGCTCGAGAAGTGGTAGGCGATGAGGATGACCACCACGAAGATGGCGGGGACGATCTTACGGGTACGCCATGCAAAGCGGCCCACGAAGGGGATGTCCGGCACGAAGTTCTTGTGCTTGGTCTTGTCCATGTAGGGGCCGAAGAGCATCAGCAGACCAGGCATGACCACGAACACCGAGATCATCGAGAAGAGGATGGCCTTGATGAGGCAGGTGGCCATATCCGCGCCGATCTTGAACTGCATGAACAGCATGGCCACCAGACCGCCGATGGTGGTCAGGGAGCTGGAGCTGATCTCCGGGATGCTCTTGCTCAGCGACTCGATGACAGCTTCCTTCAGCGGCATGGTCTGGTGCTCTTCTTTAAAGTGGTTGCAGAAGATGATGGCATAGTCCAGCGACAGGGCCAGCTGCAGGATGTTCGTCACCGAGTTGGAGACGAAGGAGATGGTGCCCAGCAGGAAGTTGGTGCCCATGTTCAGGATCATGCCCACCACGAAGGTGAGGATGAGGACGGGCACCTCGGCGTAGGTCTGGGAGGTGAAGATCAGCACCACCACAATGATGACGGCGACGTACACCATGATGACCCGCACCTCGGCATCAATGGTCTCCTGCTGGGTGTTGCCCAGCGAGGTGGAGACGTAGATGTCGTAGTCGGCCAGATACTCCTTCACCCGGTCGAGGGCCTCGAGGCACTGGTCATCCTCCTCGGGGTAGTCGAAGGTGATGGAGTAGAGGGCCGATACCGAGTCCTTATTATAGTGGTCTGTGGTGTCGTCGTAGTCCAGCATCTGGACGCCCTTCAGCTCGGTGAGCTGATCGGAAAGCGCGTCGGCCTCGTCGGGGGTGATGTTGGCCACCATGACGTCGGCAGAGCCGTAGGTCGTGAACTGATCCTCCATGATGTCCAGACCCAGACGTGTCTCTGAGGTCTTGGGCAGATAGGTGGTCATGTCCGTCTCGACCTTGACCCATTTCACCGCGAATACCGTGAAAATGGTCGCCAGAACGACGAACAGGAACACAAGGTTGCGGCGCTCTACGATCTGGCGCGCAAGCTTGTGCATAAAGTCTATCTGTGGTTTTTCGTGTTCGTTCAAAGCGTCTGACCTCCTTTACGATGGTTTGTCGGCAGTTTCATCCCCGGGGATGGGCTGCACAGTCGTCTCATAAGCAACCTCCGTCTAATACACAACTTTTGGTGATTTTGTTAAAATCTACACGGCAATATTTGTACAAATGATATAATAAAGCCCGACCTGTCAAAATGCAATCAACAAAGCCGCTCGAATGATAAAATTAACCCATTCTTTGCCAGAGCAAAGCGTGCCTCAATGCCTGCGCCGCCTGCGCGGGCCTGCATTGACATAGCCGAACACCGTGCCGCACACGCCGCCGACGATATGCATGAAGTTGGCCACGTTGTCCCGCACAAAGATGATGTCATACACCTGCTGGCCCAGATAGAGCGCCGCCACCAGCAGCATGGTCACCGGGATGCCGCCGGAAAAGCCGGACAGGGACGCCAGCATGATGAGCATAAAGACGATGCCCGACGCCCCCAGCAGGGCCGTGCGGGGGAACAGAAGGCACTGCAATACGCCCGAGATGAGGGCCGTGAGCAGGATGCCTTTCAGAAGCGGCAGACTGCCGTACTTTTCCTCCATCGGCGGGCCGACCACCAGCAGCAGGAGCATATTGTTGATAAAGTGGTCCCAGCTGCCGTGCCCCAGCACATGGCCGAAGAGCCGGAAATAGAACAGCGGGTCTTTCAGCGAGGAGCGGTAGACGCTGAACAGATGGGTGGTGGTCCAGCCGCCGGTGTACCGGCCCAGAAACAGTGCCCCCAGCGAGAGGAGGAAAAATGTCAGGATGACCGGCGAATTGTACTGGACTGCCAGCGTGAATTTAGGTCGTTTCGTGTTTGTTTCCTTCTTTCCCAGCGGGCCGTCCGGGCCGCAAGCTGCGTGATGAAGCAATGATACCATAAGTTCCAAGGCTTTTCCAGATTTTTTCCGCCAGAGAAGCCGATTTTCCGACCCTTCAGCCCCGGGTCTGCACCCAGTAGGCACCCATGCTCTGGCCGGGCTGGTCGGTGACTTCGTCCCGGAGGTAGTCTGCAAGGCCCACGGCCTCCGGCTGCCAGCTGCGGGCGGCCTCCACGGTGGGGTACTCCACCTCGGCGTACCAGAACTCCGTGGGTTGGCCCTCGTCCACATGGTTCACCTCCAGCACCGCGCCGTCGGGCAGTCGGTAGCTGCGGCGGAGCTTCGGGATGAGGGGCTTCGCAATGATCTTCGTCTCAAGGTCGCGGAAGAGTGCTTCGTCGATGTCCCGCTCGATCTCCTCCCGGGCCAGCCCGCCGCCCGACTTGAAGCAGAGGACATAGCTGGTCTTTCCGCCGGTGAGGGCCTCTTCCCGGATGCGGACGGTGGGCTGCACGCTGATGTAGCCCTGCCGCATGGCAAACTCCTCCTCCAGCACCAGCCCCTCCGGCCAACCCGTCACCATCCATTTGCGCTCGATCTCCATGATGTTTTCCTTCCTTTCGGTGGTTTTTGTATTTATTCTAACATATTTTTATGGTATTATAAATACAAAAACAAAAGGAGATAAATTTATGCAGGCAAGACGTGCAGCAAGAGAATTAGCACTTATATTGTTCTCACAATTTGATAAAGAAATAACAAAATATTCAAGAAAAGATTTTGAAGATATTATGCTAAAATCAGTTAGAATCCTTTCTAACTCAGCTTCAGAAGAATTAAAGCTTACAGTGGGCTCATTAATTGATATTAAAGATATGCTTGATACATATGAAGCAGAGCACGAATCAAATCTTTCAAGACCAATGGGTGCCAAAAACAAACCGGTTCAAATTCCTATGACCGACAATATGATACAAAAAGTTGATACAATGATTGATGTTGCAGAAAAAGCAATTCTTGCACTGGAGATAGCAGAATTTGCAACACTCGAAAACCAGTCAGAAGTTAAAAACTACACTGTAGAAATTGCAGAACAGTTCAAACTTCACCATAAAGATATTGATAACGAAATCCAGAAATATTCTAACGGCTGGGATATTTCAAGATTAGTAAAAATGGATAAAGATATTTTAAGAATTGCAATCACAGAACTTCTTTACATCAAAGATGCACCGCTTAAGGTTATTGTAGACGAAGCTGTTGAACTTGCTAAAAAATATTCTACAGAAGATTCTTCCTCTTTTGTTAACGGAATTTTGGCAAAAGTTATCGTTGAAAACGGCCTGAAGGGCTAGGAGTAAGCATATGTTCAACTTCTTTGACAAACTCAAAAGTACCGTATCCAAAACAGCACAGGCGCTTGTAGGTAATGTTGTCGATGCGGTTTCTGATGAAGAAGAATTTTCAGAGTTTGTTTTAGATGATATGGAAGATTTGCTGATAAGCGCCGATTTGGGCGTAAATTATGCTTCTGAACTTGTTGATAAACTCCGCTCGCAAAATAAAATAAAACCGTCACAGGTAAAAGAGTTCTTGCAGGATGAATTTATCAAAACTCTTGACGAAGCCGGCTCCTGTAATCTGGCTTACAAAGACGGAGAGTTGAATATTTATTTTATTACAGGAGTAAACGGCGCAGGAAAAACTACATTAATCGGTAAACTTGCTTACCGCTTTAAACAGGAAGGCAAGCGTGTTTTAATTGCAGCCGGCGACACTTTTCGTGCGGCAGCGGAAGAGCAGGTTGATATCTGGTCGAAACGTTCCGGTGCAGACATTGTAAGACGTGATAAAGCCGATCCTGCCTCAGTTGTTTATGAGGCTATACAAAAAGCCCGAAATGAGAAGTATGATGTAATCCTTGTGGATACAGCCGGCAGACTACAAAATAAGTTTAACCTTATGGAAGAACTGGCAAAAATCAAGAATGTTATTGATAAAAATGCTCCGTCAGAACTTCGTGAAAGTATTCTTGTAATAGACGCAAATACCGGTCAGAATGGACTTCAGCAGGCAAAAGTTTTTAAAGAGTGCGTAAACCTTTCTGCTGTTGCTTTGACAAAACTTGATGGTTCTGCAAAAGGAGCAATTGTACTTGCGATTGCAAAAGATTTAGGGCTTCCGGTAAAACTCGTCGGAGTCGGAGAAAAAATGGAAGATTTAAAAGATTTTAATTCAAAAGAATTCATTCAAGCTTTATTTAATTAGTACAAATCAGCGCAGAAGAACTACTGCTGCAATAATTTGAGAACATCGATTTCTAAAATTAACGAAATTTGCTCTAATTTATCTATGGTAATATTTACTCTAGCCTTTTCCAGTTTACTAATATATGAATTATCAACACCTAGCAACAAAGATAATTCTTCACGCTTATAGCCTTTTTGTTCTCTGTAATATTTAACATTTAAAGCAATACGCTTTCTTAGTGTTTGACTCATATTCCAATTTTCTGATATACTTGCAGAAATTCACAGGAATGTAATTCCAGATTAAATACAGGAGTTATTATGAAAACAAAGTTTTTATTTTGCTTCTTGTCTATTTTATTCATCTGGCAGTATGTTTTCTGCACGCCGCTTCTGCCTGTTGATTTCTAATATGTCGTTGACGGGGACACTATTCAGATTTTTTTTTAAACTAACTTGAGCAAATACATGAACAAATCCCGATTATGCTCTACATATGTTTGGAAAGGACTGAAAACAAAAAATTAACAACTCTGACATATTTCTAGCAGGTTAGGAAGTCCTAACCTGCTTATTACTTAAACAGTTTTTCAAACCTTTTCATTGCTTCTATTGTGTTTTCCCTTGAGCCGAATGATGTCAATCTAAAATATCCTTCTCCGTTTCTGCCGAATCCGGAACCAGGTGTACCAACAACCTGCGCATTTTCAAGCAGATAATCAAAGAATTCCCAAGATTTCATATTGTTAGGACATCTCAGCCAGATATAAGGTGAGTGCTCTCCACCGACATGCCAGATGTTACATCTTTTTAATGTTTCAGAAATAACTTTTGCGTTTTCTTTATAATATCCGATATTTTCTTTAATCTCTTTTTGTCCTTCTTCTGTAAACACAGCTTCTGCAGCTCTTTGTACGATATATGGTACGCCGTTAAACTTTGTAGTCTGGCGTCTGAGCCACATTTTGTT
>OIDS01000619.1_pt1 | contig 15545 bp, 15 predicted proteins | sample 1581491 | NCBI WGS metagenome assembly OIDS01 (sample SAMEA3882553, study PRJEB24775) | human gut metagenome | biome: human-associated habitat; feature: intestine environment; material: feces | place: Netherlands | collected 2009/2010
GGAAGTAGAAATCTACTACCGCTTCATCGGCAAAATCGACTGACCTTTCTTTTTTACCCAACAATATCTTTAATTAAGGGAGACGGGAGAGGATTATCTTGATATAAAAGGGCAGTATATTGCTAAGCGTGCCACTCTTATTGCAGCAGCAGGCATGCACAATATTATGTATATAGGTCCGCCCGGCAGTGGGAAGACTATGCTTGCCAAAAGAATTCCAACGATATTACCGGATATGACATATGAAGAAATGCTTAAAGTGACAAAGATATATAGTGTTGCCGGTAAACTGGATGCCACAAAAGGACTTATAACTAAAAGACCGTTCAGAAGTCCACATCACACGATAACATCAGCAGCTATGCTTGGAGGAGGAAGAATTCCAAGACCGGGAGAGATAACACTTGCGGGGTCGGGTGTACTTTTCTTAGATGAAATGACAGAATTCAAGCCAGACCTTATGGAGTCGCTAAGACAGCCGCTTGAGGACAAAAAGATAACTTTAGTGAGGCTTAATGCAGCATTTACATATCCGGCAGAATTTATGCTTGCAGCAGCCATTAATCCCTGTAAATGTGGTTATTATCCAGATAGAAACCGCTGCCACTGTTCAGAGTATGATATCAGAAGATATATAGGAAGAATAAGCAATCCGATGTGGGACAGGTTCGATATGTGTGTCAAGGTTGATGAAGTGACATATTCGGATATCGCAGGGGAGTATAATGTTTCTGAACAATATAATGAACGGGAGAACTATAATATAGCTAGTGAATGTAATGAAACAAGTGAATATATTAACGCTGATATATATAAGGAACAGGATGAATATAGTATTTACACCTCCGCATATATGAAATCGCAGGTTGAAAAGGCAAGGAGCATACAACAAAAGCGCTTTGCTAATTCAAAGACAGACTATAACTCACGGATGACTATGCGTGAAATAAAGAAGTATTGCAGTCTTGATAATGAGGCGGCAGAAGTTATGGAGGCAATGTATAAGAAGCTGTCTATGTCGGCAAGAGGGTATGGAAAGGTGCTAAAGACGGCAAGAACAATAGCAGACTTATCAGGCAGTGAGAATATACAAAAGGAGCATATAACAGAAGCATTATTTTATTACAGAAAATAATGTCAGACGGGACTGGTTACAGGTGGCATTATATATAGAAATGAGGGTTAAAATGGAAAGTAATATATTAAATATAAAGTCTTCTGGACTTGAAGATTATTACTGGTACTGGTATTGCAATATACCACGGTTAGGCACGGTGAACTTAAGGCGGCTGCTTGCGGTGCTTAAGTCTCCAGAGCAGGTGTATAAGGCAGAAGCTTCATTGTTAAAAGAAGCCGGTAAGCTTACGGACAAAGAAATAAGCAGTATTGAAGAGTCAAAGAAGGATACTTCTGTATACAGGGAATTTATGGATATAAAAAAGAAGGGAATACATTTTACATATCCGGGAAAAGAGGATTATCCGGACAGACTAATGCATATATATGATTATCCATTATGTCTGTACTATTATGGAAAGCTTCCGGATGACGATGTACCAACAGTTGCTATCGTTGGTTCAAGACAGAATACAACATATGGGTATAATATCGCAGAAGCATTTGCAAAGAGCTTTGCAAATATGGGAATTCAGGTCATAAGTGGACTTGCAAGAGGAATAGATGGTGCTTCGCATAAGGGAGCTATGGATGGAGGCGGTTATACATGCGGAGTGCTTGGATGCGGCGTTGATATATGCTATCCAAGGGAAAATATCGGACTTTTTACAGCTATGAAGGCATCAGGAGGCATTGTGTCGGAATACTCATTAGGAACTGCACCGCATCCGGGGCAGTTTCCGGTAAGAAACAGGATTATAAGCGGACTGTCAGATGTTGTTATAGTGGTTGAGGCAAGAAAAAAGAGCGGCTCACTTATAACGGTTGATTCGGCACTTGAACAGAATAAAGAGGTTATGGTGGTTCCGGGAAGAATTGGCGACAGTTTAAGCGAGGGGTGTAATGAACTGATAAAGCTTGGTGCAGCTATAATAACAAGTCCGAAAGATATATTAGATATAGAAGCAATACGAAGTAAAATTGACAATAAAAAACGGATTATGGATGAAAGTACCAGAAAATTCACAAAATATGCAAAATCAGGCATAGAAAATGCGAAAAATCCAGAGAATACATTGACAGATATATGTAATAAAAACAAAGACGGTATACCGGAATATCAGCAAAATAAAGGTTCTGTACAGGAATTTAAACTTGCAACGAAAAAAAATATGTTGTATAGTTGTGTGGATTTATATCCGGTAGGGCTTAATGAGCTTATAGAAAGAACCGGATTATCTCTACAGGAAATAAGCAGTGCCTTAGTTGAGTTAGAACTTGAGGGGAAGATAGAAGAAGTTGCGGGTAATTGTTACGCACGTAAGTACAGTTAAAGTTTGCGGACATCATAGCTGAGGTATTATCCTGACATTTGATTATTATATATCTAAGGAGTTAGTTTCATGGCAAAGTATCTTGTTATAGTGGAATCACCAGCAAAGGTGAAGACAATTAAGAAGTTTTTGGGTCCAAATTATGAAGTAATGGCATCACAGGGACATGTAAGAGACCTTCCAAAGAGCCAGATGGGAGTTGATATTGAGCATGACTTTGAGCCAAAGTACATTACTATAAGAGGTAAAGGTGAGATACTTGCAGCACTTAGAAAAGAAGTGAAAAAGGCAGATAAAGTATATCTTGCAACCGACCCCGATCGTGAGGGAGAGGCTATATCATGGCACCTTTCAAAGGCGTTAAAGTTAGAAGATAAGGATATATATAGAATTACATTTAATGAAATAACAAAGAGTGCTGTAAAGGCAGCTATTAAGGATGCAAGAAAGATTGATATGAATCTTGTCGATGCACAGCAGGCAAGAAGAGTGCTTGACAGAATAGTTGGTTACAGCATAAGTCCTGTATTGTGGGCAAAGATAAAGAGAGGTCTTAGTGCAGGCCGTGTCCAGTCAGTAGCACTGAGAATTATATGTGACAGGGAAAATGAAATTGATGCATTTATACCCGACGAATACTGGACTATGGATGCGACAATTAAGGTAAAGGGCGAGAAGAAGCCGATTGTAGCCAAGTTCTATGGCAATGCAGATGGAAAGATTGATATAAAAAATGAAGCCCAGATGAATGAGATAAAAAAGTCGGTTGAAAATGCAGCATTTTCAGTGGACAGTATCAAAAAGGGTGAGAAAATAAAGAAAACTCCACTGCCATTTACAACAAGTACACTCCAGCAGGAGGCATCAAAGACACTTAACTTTGCAACTGCAAAGACAATGAGGATAGCACAGCAGTTATATGAAGGTGTTGACATAGCAGGAAGAGGAACAATCGGTGTTATCACATACTTAAGAACTGATTCCACAAGAGTAGCGGACGAGGCTAAGGAGGCATCAGAAAAGTATATAGCAGCCAATTATGGTGAAAAGTATCTCCATCACACCAATGCAAAGAAGAAAGATGACAAGAAGATACAGGATGCGCACGAAGCTATCCGTCCAACAGACATAGAGCTTACACCTGTTATGATAAAGGAGTCCTTATCAAGAGACCAGTTCAGACTTTATCAGCTTATATGGAAGAGATTTGTTGCAAGCCAGATGTCAGAGGCTGTATATGAAACAACATCTGTCAGGATTGCGGCAGGTGATTACAGGTTCAGCATAGCAGCTTCAAAGATAGCTTTCGATGGTTTTATGTCAGTATATAAGAGTGATGATGACAAGGAAGAACCTAATTCGCTTGTAAAGGGCATAGATGAGAATTCAGTGCTTACACTTGAAAGTGTTGAGGGAACACAGCATTTTACACAGCCACCAGCACATTTTACAGAAGCTTCATTAGTAAAGGCACTCGAGGAGCTTGGAATAGGAAGACCTAGTACTTATGCTCCAACAATATCAACAATTATTGCAAGGCATTATATAGCAAAGGAGCAGAAGAACCTGTATGTAACTGAGGTTGGAAGGGCTGTTGATGATGCTATGATAAAGGCATTTCCACAGATAGTTGATGTCAACTTCACAGCTAATATGGAGTCACTTCTTGATGGTGTCGCAGATGGCGAGGTCAAGTGGAAGGAGCTTATAAAGAACTTCTATCCTGACCTTAAAGAGTCAGTGGACAAGGCTGAGAAAGACCTTGAAAATGTCAAGATAGAAGATGAAGTAACAGATGTTATATGTGACAAATGTGGACGTAATATGGTTATAAAGTATGGTCCGCATGGAAAGTTTCTCGGCTGTCCGGGCTTCCCTGAGTGTCACAACACAAAGCCATATCTTGAAAAGATAGGTGTTGCATGTCCTAAGTGTGGTAAGGATATAATTCTTAAGAAGACTAAAAAGGGAAGAATGTTCTATGGCTGTGAGGGTTATCCGGAGTGTGAATTTATGACATGGCAGAGACCATCTGATAAGAAATGTCCTAAGTGCGGCAGCTATATGCTTATTAAGGGAAATAAGCTTGTATGCGGCGATGAGAAATGTGGTTATATATTAGATACCACGAAAGATGTTAAGTAAAAGCATTTATATGTCACAACAATGTGCTTTATATGAGGTTTTAGAGTGATTTTTATTAGAATTGTCAGATAAATTTAATAAAAATGTTGATTATTTGAAAGTTGTGTGATAGTATTCTTTTATACAGATGTTTATCGGTGTAATTATGTATATGGAGGAATGTATGATGAGTGTACAGCTTTTGGATAAGACCAGAAAGATTAATAAGTTACTGCATAATAACCATTCGGCAAGAGTTGAGTTTAACGATATGTGCGGTGTCTTAAGTGGTATACTTGAATCCAACATCCTTGTCATAAGTAGGAAAGGTAAAGTCCTTGGTACCGGATATTATGCTGGCGTCGAAGTGATTAATGAACTTGTCTATGATAAGGTTGGTGGGTTTGTGGATGAGATGCTTAATGAAAGATTGTTGAGTGTATTATCGACAAAAGAGAACGTTAATCTTTCTACTTTAGGATTTACTATTGAGAATGTTAAGAAGTTTCAGGCTTTAATAGCACCGGTTGAGATAGCTGGGGAAAGACTTGGAACATTGTTTATGTATAAGAGTGACAGCTCTTATGAGATAGATGATATCATCTTAAGCGAATATGGAACAACAGTTGTTGGTCTTGAGATGATGCGTTCTGTTAATGAAGAGAATGCCGAAGAGGTAAGAAAGAAAAAGATAGTAAGGTCAGCTATTGACACATTATCAACTTCAGAGCTTGATGCGATTAAGAGTATATTTAAAGAGCTTGATGGAACAGAGGGAACTCTGGTTGCAAGTAAGATTGCAGATAATGTGGGAATTACAAGGTCAGTCATAGTTAATGCGTTAAGAAAGTTTGAAAGTGCCGGAGTTATAGACTGCAAGTCGTCTGGCATGAAAGGAACATATATTAAGGTTATTAATGAGTATGTGTTTGATGAGCTTACTAAGTATGACGAGTAGAATTAAATCTGGTGTATAAGCTGGATAGTATTATCTGATATTTTTATCAGAACAGAGGGTATGTAACTTGTGTTATATGCTCTCTTTTTTAATCTGACAGGTTGCTGATTATGCAATTCTGTTTCGCGGGTTTTCGGGTGTCTGGTTCTTTGGTTACTTGTCGTGAACAGGGGAATTAAAAACTGGTTCATTGTTAAAAGTTATATTGTGTGAGTGTTTTTAAACAATATGTCATAGCTATATAGGAATATAATCCTAAAAATACCAGAAATAGACAAAAATAACTTGTTTTTTTGTCGAAATTATTTATAATGGTAGGTAGTGTAATTATGTTTATGGTTACAATTCGTACATAAAGTAAAGAATGGATGGTAACTTAATTATATCCATAGATAGAAAGGGGTATATATATGAGCTCGGGAATGTTTGGATACGTTAACGTATTAAAAGCGGCAGCAGATGCCAGCTGGACAAGAGAAGAAGTGTTAACTAATAATATAGCTAATGTTGATACACCTAATTATAAAAGACAGGATGTGGATTTCACAACTTACCTGAATTCTGCATTAAGCCGTACTAATGGCGGTTCTTCATCACTTACTAACAGAGTTAATAATATCAATTATAATGATGTTGCTATAAGAACATATACAGATAACTCAACATTATCATATAGAACGGATGGTAATAATGTTGATTTATCAACAGAGAATGTTGAGCTTGCAGCAGAACAGATTAATTATAATGCGCTTATTGACAGCATGAATAATGAGTTCTCAAGATTTAAAGCAGTACTTAAGTAGTATTTTATTTAAGGTACTAAAGAGGGATTAAAGACAAAGCTAAGACAAATAAGAGAATAAGGAGAACAGACATATGTCAATGTTTACAGCATTTAATATAAGTGCATCGGGTATGACTGCACAGCAGTTAAGAACAGATGTAATATCGCAGAATATAGCTAATGCGAATACTACAAGAACAAGTGACGGAACACCTTATGTAAAGAAGTCAGTTGTATTTACAGAAAAGACACTGACATCTGCACAGGCAGGGTATGGAACATCAGCTTACTCATCAAGGAATTATTCAGCATCTTCAGGAACATTTGCAGATGCATTAAGAGTTGCAAGTGGTGGCATAGTAGGAGATGGTGTTAAGGTCACATCCATATATGACGATACAACACAGGATATGAATATGGTGTATGATCCATCACATCCTGATGCAGATGAGAATGGATATGTTACGTATCCTAACGTCAATGTTGTTCAGGAAATGACGGACCTTATAGATGCTTCACGTTCGTATGAAGCTAATATATCAGCTTTCAATGCAAGCAAGAGTATGGCATCAAAGGGACTTACTATTGGTCAGTCTTAATAATATATAATATTACAGACATAAGATGATAATTAACTTATGTATATTGATACACGGAGGAATTGTAACATGGATTTAACAACAGCAGTCACTTCTCTAGGAAATGATTATGTCAATAAAGTTTCAGACCTGTTAACTAATAACAGTGTCACAAGTACAAATACATCTCAGGATTCTACATTTGATTCAATATTTAATTCAGTTTCAGGACTTCTGGATAGCACTAATAATTATATCCAGCAGGCACAGCAGGCAGAGGTTGACTTTGCACTTGGCAATATGACGAATACCCACGAACTTGGAGTATACCAGCAGCAGGCGAACATTGCACTTCAGTATACGGTTGCAATAAGAGATAAAGCACTAGAAGCATATAAAGAGATTATGAATATGCAGATATAATTACTTAGGAGTTAATAATGGCAGATAGAATAAAACAGATTCCCCAGAAGTTGTTAGAAATCTGGAAGAATTGGTCGGTTAAACAAAGAATAATAATAGTTAGTTCGATAGTAGCCTTTATAGCAGTGGTAGGTATATTGGCATTTGTACTTACACGTCCTAAGTATCAGGTACTTGTAACATGCGATGATTATACAGAAATGAACTCAGTAACATCTTTACTTTCTGAGAATAACCATAAGTATAAGATAGACAATATGGTGGTCAGTGTTAATGAAAAAGAACTGACAGCTTGTAAGATGCTTCTTGCAACAGAAGATATCCAGTCAGATGGTTATACTTTTGAAGATGCTATGAAGAGAAGCTTTACAACTACAGATTCAGACAGCACCAAGCAATATGCACATTATCTTGAAACTAAGCTTGCAAGTGATCTTGAAGATATGGATGGTGTTAAGAGTGCATCGGTTACTATTAATATGCCTGAAAAGACTAATTCCTTTTATCAGGCTGCATCAGATGCTACGGTTGCTGTAAAGCTTACAACAACAAAGGATATAGGTGATGATACAGCAGAAAGCATGGCATCACTTCTTGCAATGGCAGTTGGTAATGACTCGACTAAGAGTATTACTATTATAGATAATAAAGGCAATACATTATTTAATGGTGCGGCTGGCAACAGTTCGACTTCTGGTGTCGGCATGAACGACAAGCTAAAGTATAAGTCACAGATAGAGGCGACAACAAGCAGCTCTCTGTTAAGGAATATACTTTCAACAGGGCTTTATGATGATGCAGTTATCACACTTAACTATTCACTTGACTGGAATACAGTTAATACAATAGCTAAAGAATATACTGCACAGGATGGAAGAGAAGAAGGCCTTTACAGCCATTCATACCAGCAGTCATCGACAGGTACTAATGGGGCGAGTGGTACACCGGGTACAGCAAGTAACAGTGGAACCACTTACGATGTTTCTGATGGAACAACATCAACATCAACATATACAGTTAATGAGTATGATTATCTTCCTAATGAGCTTGTTACAACAACTAATACAGACCCGGGTGCTATTGTAATGGCTGACTCGACTATAGCAGTAACTCTTATACAGGATGTAACATATGAAGAGGAACAGGCACAGAAGCTTGGATATCTTGATGGAACAGACTGGGAAACATTTAAGAGCCAGAATTCACAGCCTGTTATGCTTACAGTAGACCCTACATGGACTGATATCATATCTAAGGGCACAGGTATTGCTCCAGCCAATATATCAGTTGTTGCATATCAGAAGAATTCATTTGTTGATAAGGCATCAACTAATATACTTAAACAGGCTTCATTCTGGATACAGCTTGTACTTGCAGCAGCTATACTTGGATTACTTATATTTGTTATTATCAGAAGCGCACGTCCACTTACTGTGGAAGAGAAGGAACCAGAGTTATCAGTGGAAGAAATGCTTGCTTCTACAAGAGAGAATCAGGCATCTGTTGATGATATCGACCTTCAGGAGAAGTCTGAAACCAGAAAAGCGATTGAGAAGTTTGTTGATGAAAATCCAGAGGCAGTTGCACTTCTGCTTCGTAACTGGCTTAACGAAGACTGGAACTAATGAATATGTTGTTATTTAGAACAGTAACATAATTATAATATGGGAGTACATATATGGCACGACAGGGTAATATTGGTGAAAAAGGAATGGACGGGGTTGAAAAGTCAGCAATATTGCTGATTGCCCTCGGTCCAGAAAAATCAGCAGAAATATTTAAACATTTAAAAGAAGAAGAGATAGAACAGCTCACACTTGAAATAGCTAATACAAGCAGCGTATCTCCGCAGACAAAAGAGCAGGTACTTAATGAGTTCTATGAAGTGTGTCTTGCCCAGCAGTATATCGCAGAAGGTGGTATTGGTTATGCCAAGGAACTTCTTGAGAAGTCACTGGGAGAGGAGAAGGCAAAGGCTGTTATTGGAAAGCTTACAGCAAGCCTTCAGGTACGTCCTTTCGAGTTTATCAGAAGAACAGATTCTTCTCAGTTGCTTAACTTCATACAGGATGAACATCCTCAGACTATAGCACTTATTCTGTCATATCTCCCACCTGCACAGGCATCAGCGGTTATATCATCGCTGCCACCTGAAAAACAAGCAGATGTTGCAAGAAGAATTGCCCAGATGGACAGAACATCACCAGATGTTATAAAGCAGGTTGAAAAGGTACTTGAGAAGAAGCTTGCATCCTTAGTTAATCAGGATTACACAATTGTCGGTGGTGTTGATGCTATCGTTGAAATTCTTAATTCTGTTGACAGAGGTACAGAAAGACATATTATGGAAACACTCGAAGTCGAAGAGCCAGAGCTTGCAGATGAAATCAGAAAGAAGATGTTCGTATTCGAGGATATCCTTTCTCTCGACGACAGAGCTATCCAGAGAGTGCTTAGGGATGTTGATAATTCAGACCTTGCTCTTGCACTTAAGGGCTCAACAGAAGAAGTACAGAATGTTATTCTTAATAACCTTTCAAAGCGTCTTGCTGTAATGATAAAGGAAGATATGGAATATATGGGTCCTGTACGTATGAAGGATGTTGAAGAGGCTCAGCAGAAGATTGTTAATATAATCAGAAAGCTTGAAGATTCAGCAGAAATCGTAATAGCAAGAGGCGGAGGTGACGAGATAATTGTCTAATCTGTTAAAAAGAGGAACAACAACAATAAGCGAAGAGAGAATTATTGATTATAATGAATTAATCAAGCTCAAGCTTAAGAATATTGCAAATGATAGAGAAAATCATGGAAATGTAGATGCAGATGGTTTTGTCAACGGACTTAAAGCAGATGTTGTTGAACAGCTTCTCACTGGTTCAGATGAGGATGGCGAGACAGCACAGAGTCAGGAGGACGTAAATAACCAGATTGCGGCAGCGCTTGAAGAGGCTAATGAACAGGCACAGACTATAAGGGATGAGGCTAACGAAGTGCTTGCACAGGCACATATGGAGGCCAGAAAGATTATAGAAGATGCTAAGCGTACAGGTTATGAGCAGGGTGCACAGAATGCAAGGGAAGAATATAATGCCAAAGCAGATGAACTTGCAAGAGATTATGAGGCTAAGAAAGCACAGCTTGAAAAAGAATATAATGATATGAAAGCTTCTATGGAGCCAGAACTTGTAGAAACTATCACAGAAGTATTTAAAAAGATTACTTATACAGTTGCAGAAGATAATAAAGATATTATTATCGGACTTATCAATGGTGTTATGAAAAATACCGATATAAGTAATGAATTCATTATAAAGGTTTCACCTGAGGATTATAAGTTTCTTGTTAATAATCAGGGAAAGATATACTGTTCAGTATCCAAAGAGGTTACGATGGATATTGTTGAGGATGCAACTATGAAGAAGAACCAGTGCATCATAGAAAGTGATACTGGTGTGTATGATTGCAGCCTTGATATAGAGCTTAATAATCTTATTAAGGATATTAAGCTTCTTAGCTGCCTGTAAAGTATTACAGGAATGTTTTAGTAAAATGGAATTCAGTTGGAATATCCAGACAGGGAGGAAGAGGAATTGTCAGTTCTGAATAAGGATAAGTATTATGCTTTAACAGAGAAATCTTTCTACAAGAAGCTTGGAAAGGTTACAAAGATAGTTGGTCTTACTATAGAGTCAGCAGGACCGGATGCTAAGCTTAATGACCTGTGTAAGATATATTCGGCTGATAAAAGTCAGGTTCTTTATGCAGAGGTAGTTGGCTTCAAGGACTCAAGAGTTCTTCTTATGCCATTTGATGTGGTAGATGGAATAGGTCCGGGAAGTATTGTAGAGAATACAGAAAGTCCACTTGCTGTTAAGGTTGGTGATGATATACTTGGACATACACTTGATGGTCTTGGCAATCCGACTGATGGAGCAGAGCTTTATCTTGACAGCAGTTATTCTGTAGAGGCTGCACCGCCAGACCCTATGGACAGAGAGATTATAAGTGATGTTCTTCCACTTGGTGTAAAGGCAGTTGATGGTCTTCTTACAGTAGGTAAGGGACAGAGAATAGGAATATTTGCAGGTAGTGGTGTAGGAAAAAGTACACTGCTTGGTATGTTTGCAAGAAATACAAAGGCAGATATTAATGTAATAGCGCTTATAGGTGAGCGAGGCAGGGAAGTAAGAGAGTTCGTTGAAAGAGACTTAGGACCTGAGGGTATGAAGCGAAGCGTACTTGTAGTTGCTACATCAGACAAGCCGGCACTTATAAGAAATAAGGCAGCCAAGACTGCTACAGCCATAGCGGAGTATTTCAGGGATCAGGGGAAGGATGTCCTTTTGATGATGGATTCTCTTACACGTTTCTCCATGGCACAGAGAGAAATCGGACTTGCATCGGGTGAACCTCCTGTAACGAGAGGGTATCCACCGAGTGTGTATAGTGAACTTCCTAAGCTTCTTGAGAGAGCAGGAATGAGTAAAAAAGGTTCGATTACCGGATTATATACCGTTCTTGTGGATGGGGACGATTTTAATGAGCCAATCACGGATACAGCAAGAAGTATCCTTGATGGACATATAATGCTTAACAGAAAGCTGGCCAATAAGAACCATTATCCGGCTATAGATGTTCTTATGAGTATATCCCGAGTAATGAGCCAGATTGTTGATAAAGAACATAAGGCAGTCGCCGGAAAGCTTAAGAATGTGCTTGCGACATACAATGAGGCGGAGGATCTCATCAACATCGGAGCGTACAAGAGCGGCTCGAATAAGGAGATTGATTATGCTATAGAAAAGCATGAGGCTGTTAATAATTTCCTTTTGCAGGGTGTTGATGACAGATATGAATTTTCCGAGGAAATCCGGTTGTTGAATGATATATTCAACTAATAATATATTCGGAGGCAGCTTATGGCAAAGTTCGTATACAGAATGCAGAACATTCTGGATATTAAGAATAAGCTTGAAGTTCAGGCGAGAAATTCGTATGCTGCGGCGAGAATGAAGCTCAGTCAGGAAGAAGAAAAACTTGACAGAATGTTTGAACAGAAAAAAGCTTACGAAGAAAATTATAGGCAACAGTTATCCGGAAATATCAATATACTACAGATTAATATATGTAAGAATGCCATTGAGCTGTGCAAGAATCAGATAAAAAAGCAGCTTGTGGAGGTGAAAGTGGTTTGGGTGAAGTTATGAAAGAACGCAAGATTCAGGAAAAACTCAGAGAGAAAGCTTATGAAGAATTTCTTCAGGAACTTAATGATCAGGAGAAAAAAGAGATAGATGAACTTGTAAGCTTCCGCTTTGAACAGGAGGAATAGTATGGCAGACGAACTTGATGACTTATTAGATGGACAGGAGGAAGAAAAAAAATCCAATAAGCTGGTTATAATCCTTGTTACGATACTGATTGTTTTGATTTGGCTGGCTATATTTGTCCTGCTTGTCAAGCTGGATGTGGGTGGATTTGGAAGCAAGGTACTATATCCTGTTTTAAAGGATGTACCGGTTATCAATAAGATACTTCCTAATGCATCGGACGAGCAGATTGGAATTGACAGTAAGTATCCTTATACAACGCTTTCTGAGGCTATAGCGCGTATTGAAGAGCTTGAAAATGAAAATCTCAGACTCAATGAGGCAACAGCGGTAAATGCGCAGACAATTGCTGATTTGACCTCGGAGGTTGCCAGATTGTCACCATTTGAGGCTTACCAGAAAAACTATGAAGTGCTGAAAAGACAGTTCGATGAACAGATTGTATTTGGAAATGAATATACAGGTAATTATGCGGCAGACCCTGATACATACATTGAATGGTACGAGAAAATGGATCCTGAGAACGCCGCAGCGATATATCAGATGGCTATAGAAAAGAGAGCAAGCAGTCAGGTTATAGTTGATCTTTCAAAGACATATTCAAAGATGAAGGCAGCTCAGGCAGCTTCTATTCTTGAAGAGATGACGGGAGATGAGGAGAAGGTTGCTTCTATTCTTGCAAACATGTCACAGGCAAATGCAGCAGCTATTCTTCAGAACATGAATTCCACTTATGCTGCCAAGATTACTCTCCTTATGTATCCTTCTCCATATACGGTTGAAGAGTACCGGGAGAACAGAAGACAGGAACAGATGGGAATAAATCCGGTCGGAAATCCGGACGGAACGCATGGAGGAAGCAGTTCGAACACTAACTCCGGAAACAGTGGCAGCAATCTTACAAGAAATCCTGATGCTATGCCTGGAAATAATACCGGCAGTGCGGCCGAGGCTTCAACCGGGGAAAGTACTAGTGCAAACACTAATACTGGAGCAAACACCGGTACCGGCGTTAACAATAATTCCGGTGCAGGCAATACTACTACAGGAAGGTAGTTGTCCATATTTATATGGTTGACTATAAATTTATAAAAATATAGAAGAAAGGAGGAAATGACAATGGCTGACCCTAATGTAAAGAATGTTTCGGCTGCTCAGGTTAATAAGAGTCTTGCTGCTAATTACAGCTATATCAGGAAAAGCTCTGAAAAGACCATTAATAATTCATTTGGTAATCTTATGCAGAATTCATTGAATAAGATGACTGATTTATCTAACAAACAGAACACATCAGAAAAGGTCACTGTAAGACGCTCGCAGGTTGAATACATTGTTCGAGGTGCGAAACACACCGGAGATGGAAAGGCTGTTGATGAGAGCACCATGACAGGAAGCCTCAAGGCACTTACAGGTGAAGTAAAGGCGGTTGTATGTGCAGTACTTGATATGACGGATGAGGAACTTGAAAGATATCTTGCCGAAAATGGCATGTGTGTAATGGATTTACTTCTCCAGAATAATCTGGCGGATTTCGTTGCAGACGTTGCTGCTGATGGAGACAGTCTTAAGCTCATTACAGACAGCAATCTTTCCGAGAAATTTTCTGAGCTTGGCGATGAACTTAAGAAACTTGTCGCAACAGTTGCACAGGACATGGATATTTCAGTTGAGGAGCTTAACAAGTATATTCAGTCAACAGATTTTACTGATGTGTCTAACGCGGAATTTGCTGATGAAGTGGTTGGAACTATAGATAAGACGGCTGATACGGATGAGCTTTTAAGCCGCCGCCAGAACAATCCTGAGTTAGAGAACAATGGAAGTGCTGTGGAAGAACCTGAACTCGGGCTTGAGGATAAGATTACCGTAGCTTCGGGTGAGGATGATGCGTCACAGTCCGGAACATTTCAGAAGAGTGATGAAAGCCTTTCAGGACAGTTCCTCAATACTCTGATTGAGAATGTTGATAATGCAGTACAGGCAAAGGAAGATTTTAAGGGGTACTCAGTGAATTCTGAGAATATCGTAAGACAGCTTGTGGATGCTATTAAGATTAATGTTAACAGTTCTTTTTCTGAGATGGAGCTTCAGCTTCAGCCTGAGAATCTAGGTAAGCTCAATCTGGTTATAGCTTCAAGAGACGGCATAATAACGGCACAGTTTATGGCTGAGAATGATGTCGTCAAGAGCGCAATAGAGAACCAGATAGTCATGCTTAAGGATAATTTCGAACAGCAGGGCCTTAAGGTAGAGGCGGTTGAGGTTATGGTTCAGACACATGGCTTCGAGATGGGAAAGAATCTTGAGGGAAGAGGAGATAACTCACAGGACGACGATGACAGACACAGAACCTCAAGAATACTCACACTTGAAGAAATTAATGCAATCATAGGTGATGACGAAGCTGCCGATGAGGATGTCCTTGCAGCGGAAATGCTGAGAGCATCAGGCGGTAATGTTGATTATCTGATTTAAAGCTTGAAAGGAGATGGAAAAATGGCGATAAGTGCTGCAATTGTGGATGGAAAGATATATGCAAAAAGCACACCTGATAATCTGTCACAGGATACCAAGGGAACATCGACAATGGGTAAGGATCAGTTCCTGAAGATTCTGGTTGCAGAGATGCAGTATCAGGATCCTCTTGAGCCTACTACGAATACCGAATGGGTATCACAGATGGCTACCTTCTCACAGATAGAGGAATTACAGAACATGTCCGATTCTATGACAAAGGGACAGGCTCAGAACCTTGTCGGAAAATACGTAATTATGGCTACTACCGACAGTAAGGGTGAAACCAAGTATATCAACGGAAAGGTTCAGACTGTTGAGATTCGTGAGGATGGTACATATCTTTCAATTAATGGATATCTGTACAATATTGATGAGCTG
>OIDS01000636.1_pt1 | contig 15229 bp, 11 predicted proteins | sample 1581491 | NCBI WGS metagenome assembly OIDS01 (sample SAMEA3882553, study PRJEB24775) | human gut metagenome | biome: human-associated habitat; feature: intestine environment; material: feces | place: Netherlands | collected 2009/2010
CAGGGGCGGCAAAAAAGAAACTGATCGTCACATACAGTGAACTGCGTGCAAAAGAACTGTGTGAAAATTATCGCCTGTTTGATAAAAATGTGCTGTTTTATCCGGCAAAAGATCTGATCTTTTACAGTGCCGATGTGCAGAGCAATCTTCTGGTACAGCAGCGGATCCGTGTACTGCAGAAACTGATGGAAGAAGAGGAAGTATGCCCGGAATGCGGACATGTACATGAACATGGAGAGCATCATCATCACGATCACGACCATGATCATGAATGTGGCTGTGGACATGATCACGAAGAACATGAACATCATCACCACGACCATGAATGCGGCTGTGGACATGATCATCATGATCATCACCATCATCACGCAGATGAGGTATTTACAAGCTGGGGTAAGGAAACTCCTAAGAAATTTACAGAAGAAGGAATTCGTGCAATTCTTGATACCTTATCTAAAGAGGATTCCGATGAGTACGGTATTATCTTAAGAGCAAAAGGTATTGTTCCAGATGAAAACGGTAAATGGATTCACTTTGACCTCGTGCCAGGTGAGGACGAGGTACGTTATGGCTCTGCAGAATACACGGGAAGAATCTGTGTTATCGGTTCTAAACTTAATGAGGCTGCTCTTGCTGAACTTTTCGATTGCTAAGAGATTTTCCCGAAAGGATTTGATTAAATGACTATACCTGTTTATCTGTTTTTGGGATTTCTTGAGGGCGGAAAAACTAAGTTCATTCAAGAATCTATGTCTGACAAACGCTTTCACGATGGCGACAGAACACTTATTGTTGTTTGTGAAGAGGGTATCGAGGAATTCGATACATCTAAATTCCATGGTGGAAATGTTACAATAGCAGTTATAGAGGACGAAGCCGAGCTTAATGCCAAGCACCTCGAGGAACTTCGCAAAAAGTGCAGAGCTGAAAGAGTTCTTATCGAATATAACGTTATTCAACAGCTTGCCGAAGCACTTCCTAAGAACTGGCAAATCTATCAAACAATGATGATGCTTGATGCTACAACATTTGATATTTATAATGCTAATATGCGTCAGCTTATGATAGATAAATTCTCCGCCGCAGAAATGATTGCAATAAATCGTTGTGAGCCTGGTGTTGATAAGGCTAAATTCCATAATGCAGTTCGTGCATTGAATCGCCGAGCAAGTATTGTTTTTGAATATAAAGATGGTTCTATCGAGCCAGACGACATCAAAGACGAATTACCATTTGACCTTAAAGCACCTATTGTTGAGATTAAGGACGAGGATTTCGGTATACTTTATCTTGACGCTATGGACGAGCCTGATAAGTATGATGGTAAGATTATCAGCTATACGGGCATTGTCGCAAAATCCCCTAAGCTTCCTAAAAATACCTTTATCGCAGGGCGCTTCTGTATGACCTGCTGTGCTGAGGATATAAATTATATTGGTTTTGTCTGCAACTCAAATACTGACCTCAAGCTTAAAAATAAAGGTTGGTATAAGGTTAAAGCTAAGATTAAGGTTGAGAATAATTCAGCTTATCAAGGTGTTGGCCCTGTATTATATATTCTTGCAGTTGAACCGGGCAAAAAACCTGACGAAGAGCTTGTTTACTTCACCTAAGGAGCGATTCAGATATGATATGCGACGATATGCCGCTCTTACTATGGTTTCAGTGTGATAATCCATTTTCTGAAAGTGAAGGAAATTTTCGCTATTGTCTTTCACCAAAGGATAATGACGAAAAAGAACGCACTCTACTTTTAGAAATTTGGACTGGAAAGTTTTGCAAGGAAAAAAGCGAAATTTTGCATAGTCAGGAATTTTCCATGAGCGATGAAGGAATCCAAGAGGCAATCACTGTTATCAAAGAAAAATTAAATACTATCGCTTAAAATTTTAATCCGCCTTTGGTATTTATATCAAAAGCGGATTTTTATATAAAACTAAAAATCAATTAACTCCTTCAGCTCTCGATATTTGAATTTCAGCAGCAAATATATACCTCTTAGCGTAATTTTGCTGACAACAAAACTTCATTTATATATAATAATATCAAAAGAAAGGAGGTTTTAAAATTGAACATTCGGATTGAAATAATCGACACAAATAAACCTTATGCGGTTATATATACAAATAAAATTACACCAGAGGTTCAACAGGCGGTTTCATTACTTGATACTAAATCAGAACTTATCACCGCAAATGATGATGAAAAAATCATTATTATTCAACCCACAGAAATTTATATGATTCGTATTGAAAATTCAGAAACTATTATTTATTGCGAAAGCCATAAGTACCGCTCTAAGAAAAGGCTTTATGAGCTTTTATCATTACTTGGCAAAGATTTTATGCAAATCTCAAAAAGTGCAGTAATAAATCTTAAACAAATTGATTTTGTTGAACCATCATTCAGCGGTATGATGAAACTTTTTCTAAAAAACAAACAAAGCGAATATATCTCAAGAAAATATTTGTCTGAATTTAAGAAATGTCTTGGTTTATGAAAGGAGTTTTATTTATGAAAAAATTTTTAGGAAGAACTTTTTTAGGAATTGCTTGGGGCTGCACTATAAACTGCCTTGTTATGCTTATAATATCATTTTCAGAAGGCAAAATTTATTTTACTGCAAACGAATATCTCAAACAGCTTATCTGTTCAGCGGTTGTCGGAATAGCATTTGCATTGCCAACTTTGATATACGAAAATGAAAAGCTTTCACAAGGAATAAAGTGTCTTATTCACCTTGGCATCGGCTTTATTATTTATTTTATTACTGCCTTTATTGCTGGTTGGCTTCCAATTAGTTTAGGCATAGGAATAGTTATAAGTTCTGTTTTAATTATGATTGCACTATCATTTGTAATTTACTTTTTCTTTTGGCTTTATTATAAAAACGAAGCTAAAAAGATAAATCAAAAAATAAAAAACCATTAAAATAAGTCTTAAATTTTTTAAATTTATGTCATATTAAAAATCCTATCTATATTAAAGCAATAAATTGCCCAATAGATAGGATTTTCTTATATATAAACTAACTTTCCTGCATTGGTGGAGTAAAATTCTCTATTGCCTCTCTAAGCTTTGGGTGATGAATTATAAAATGAATTGCGGGAGATTTCCCCTTAGAAATCATAACCCACTGCCCTTGATGTATTATTATCTGCAAGTTGCGGAAAGTATGTGCAGATGTCTGCTTAAAAATATAATTTGGGTGTTTTTCTGCATACTTCAGGCTTTGCTTTAAATGTTCAAGATAGTCTTTGTATGTATACAGTATATCATTTTCGTAAAACATTCCGGAAAGAGAGAGCGACATAGGATAGTTTTCAAATTCTTCTTTAGTTATATAAGGAATTTCGTCCTCAATGATATTATTTTTAAGAATTTGCCCTGCAATATTTCTTTGTTGTTCAGCATAAGACATTATATTCTGTTTATCTGCTTCCGAAAGAGAATGTTTTTCTAAAAACTTCTTTAAATAATTCTCCTCCATAGTATAAAGTGGTAGTGAAGATAAAATACTTCTTCTCTTTCCTTCTGTGTGAACATCTGAAAATAAAAAAGCATTCAATGCACTTACACTATCCTCTCTATAAATATCCATAAGGGAATGTGCATTGCTTAACAGTTCGTTCGCTCTCTTATTATAATAGGCAACCTCGTCCTTAGATTTTGTAAGGTAATACTTTCCGTCACTATGATAACCAGAAATAGCCTCACCGGATAATGCAACTGTTCCTGATACTTTAAGGAAATGCAAAAAAACACTATTCTGTATACCTTTTATATAATATGGCGAAATCTGACCTGTCATATACATAGGTATATAGCTTTCAAGCCCGAGCATCATTTCTGAAAACGGTCTATCAACATTATGTATCATATTTAAGTGCAAGCCTTTTTTTAGCATCATAGCCATACCAAACATCCACTTTTTAGGAAAATCTGCGTCCTTAGCCATACTTTCCATTGGCATATCACTATACATTATAACTTGTTCCATAGATTTAGAAAGAACTGTCGCCTTGAGAAAATCAAGCTCACTCTGCATCATATTTTTTAAACCAAAATAGCTTTTTGATGTCGGAAGCTGAAACGGCAACGTTGGTACTTTTAATTCATCAAAATGTATCGCTTTAATATATTCATTTAAATCAAATTCATTTAGCTTATCTAAAAAATTTGATATGTTATTATCACTCTTGCCTTTTCCATCTATAAGCCATTCTTTTATCTTTTCAAAACGCTTTGAACTATCGGAAAGTTCTTCTTTTGAACATTCCAAAAGTTCAGAAAGTATTTTTATCTGAGAATCGTTCTCTACTTCTTTCGCAACACAGCATGCAACATCCTCTGCAAATTTAACAGGCTCAGCAGGCTGACGAGAACCACTCTTTATTCTGAATATTGTTGAAGAATCATAGTTTATATATTTACAAAGCTTTGATACATTTATATTCATTATTGAAATCAATGTATTAAAATTTTTTCTTAATTGCTCTCTATCTGCTGTACTTACATCATCACATTCAAGAAAAGAATCTATAACTGATTTTTTTGTTATATTAGGTTGTTTATTTTCTGCTAATATAACAATAGCTTCACAAAGTCTTTCCAAAGCCTCACTATTAATTTCAGGCACACGCTCACCTGAGCGATAGCGACTGATAGTAGAGGGTGATAAACCCGAAACCTTACATAAATCCTTAGCAGTACAATTTATAATTTCTATATAATCATTAAGTCTTTCATTAAATTTCATCTTATAAACCCCACACTTCTATATAATTATACACCCCATGTTAAATTATAAAAGTTATTTTCCAAATTGGAAAGTGACATTATGGAAATAATTCACTACACTATAATATCTTATAGTATAATAAAAGTGTAAAAATTTCAAGCCTATGGAGGTGTATTTTAGCTATGGTAACTAAAACTTAAACTAAACAAAGCTAAAATAAATTATTTAGTAAAGCGAGGTTGAGAAAATATGAAAAAAACATCAATCAAAAAAACAAACCAAGTGCTGTCGGTTTTGTTATCGTCTTGTATGCTATTATCAGCTACCACAGCGGCTTCGGCTACTTTAGTAACTGACACTACACAAAATGAACAAATACAAACAAATCTTCCGCCCGAACATACTCCAAAAACATGGACGCTGACCCATGAATTGGGAGGACCTTTTAATTATGTCATTATGCCAGGTGACAGTGTAGTATATAGAGGTGAAACAAAACATTCTATAGAAAAAGGCTTATATGGTCAAGATGTTGCATGGACTAGTGTAGATGCAGGATTCAGCATAAAAAAATATGATACCACATATCTGAAATCAAACTTACCTGAAATTGAATTTACAACAACTGAATGCCGAAATTATGATAGTATTGATGGAGAAAATACTCAAAAAGGTGATATGGTAAAAACCAATACCGGATTTACCAACAATACTGGTAAGATTCTTAGACTATGGTGTACTGGATCTGGCGGTATTGCTGGATATAATATATGGAGTGCAGAAAATAATGTTGTTCAAGTTGCAGGCGTAGTTTTTCATGAAGCATATGTAACCTTAGAAGCATATGAACCTGAATATAATTTCTCATATGATTTACAAGGCGGTACAGTTCAAGTAGAAAACCTGCCAGATAAATATTATATAACTAATGAAGACTATACTCTTAATATTCCTGCACCTACAATGGCAGGCGAACATTTCTACCGCTGGAGCGGAAGTATTCCATGGGGAAATAGTGCAACTATTTATCCTACTGGTAAGGCAAAAGGACAATCATACACTGATTTCACCTGGAGTTTGGATGATAATTCGTTGGGTACTTGTGATTTTAAAGATTCCGAATTAGTTGCAAACTATCAACCAGGCTTCACTATGAGTTTTCATGGTATGAAGGGCACAGTAAATAATCAAAGTGATTATATTTACGAAATTGACAAAGAATATAATAAGGAAAAAGATGTCACTGAATATATAGGTTTTGATGAAACTGATTTGGACATTTCCAGAAATGGCTATACCTTTGCAGGCTGGTATCTTGATTCCGATTATACTCGTCCATTCTATGGTCTTAATGATGACCGCACCTATGATATGAATGGTGATGGTGTATATGATTATAAGGATAAAGGCGAACCTTTTGAGGGTAGTAACTGGAATATGGATTTATATGCCAAATGGGAGTCTGCTAAAGCACCTGAAATAACCGAAGGCTCAAAGCAAACATGGATAAAGGCTTCAAACGAAGGAGCAAGCTTCCGCTCTGATGCTGAATATGATGATTTTATCAAAGTTACTATTGATGGTGCAGACCTCTCAACAGATAATTATACTGTTGAATCAGGAAGCACTATTGTAAAACTTAAAGCCTCATATCTCGAAACTCTTACTATTGGCAAACATACAATTGCAATTGTATCTGAAAGTGGTACGGCTGAAACAGAGTTTTCTGTTGAAACACAAAAAACTGATGTAGACACAACTATTGCTTTTAAACCAGGTTGGACTTGGATAGATATAAGTCCTGGCAATAAATTAAACAGAGCCAATGACCATTACGGCTATGGTGATTTAACACTTGATTCAGACCAACAATATGAAATTATAAACGAATTTTGGGTTCGTGACGATGGCAAAGTAAACTCTTCATCAACATGAATATGATATATTTGAATCTGGTCGCAGCTACACTTATGGTATGGAACTTAAAGCAAAAGACGGATATAAGTTCAATAAAACTGCCAAATATCTGATTAAAGACTCTTGGCATTTTGAAGATATAGATGATGCAATTTGCACTGTTTCTGAAGATGAAAGTATTCTTACTATAAAGAATATGCACACAACGACATTTGAATCTCTTGACAATTACAAAGTAATTGATACGATAGAAGTCAACAATGCTACTTTGACATTCAATGTGGGTGATACTCCTAAATTCACAGGCAAAGAACCCGAAAACAGTAAATATAGTATTGTAGAATATTGGCGTGATAATGTCAATGGTGAAGGTATATGTGCAAGTCCATTCTTCAATCAGGCTTTTGAAAAACATATTGAGAAATTCAAGTCAGGCGTCAACTACGAATACAGTATATATTTTAGAATAGATGGAGACGCATGGGAAGAAGGTTATCGCTTAGCTGATAGTGTTACGATTAAAATTAACGGAAAAGACATAGATTTCAATATTGAAGATATTGATTATAACGCTAGTGTCGAAGCTTGGACTTCCAATCTTATCTCTATGACACCAACAGAAAACACTGACCCAGATAACCCAAGCAACCCTGGCGAACCAGCTACACCAGATAAACCAAGCAACCCTGGCGAACCAGCTACACCTGATAACCCATCTACCCCGAGCATTCCTAATAATTCTTCCAATCAAAATGGAAAAGTTCCTCAAACTGGTGCAGACAATATGATTATATGGTTTACACTTGGTTTAATCTCAAGTACCTCTATTATTGCAATAGCAATGTATAGAAAAAGAAAAAAATCCTCTAAGTAATTTGATATAACTTTCCCCGAGTTAAGGGCAGGAGGGTAGAAAAATATTCCAGTGGAATGTTTTTCGTAGGGAACTCTATCAAGGGTTTTCTATTCAACTAATGTTACTGATAAGAAAAATAAAAGAGGTGAACTTAGTGACCTAACCTGCCCCAAATTGTGCAGACAGTACAAAAAGTGTACTTAAGATAGAAAATTAAATTTTAAGAAACAAACTGATTTCGTTTTTCAAGCGGAGTCAGTTTTGTTTTTGTTTGAATACGGTAATTGTTGTAGAAGTTGATGTATTCTGTGGATACACTCGGTTTTGAGTATGAAAAAGAAATTTTCAGCTAAAGCACAATATTTGCTACTTGATATTCAATAGATAACTCCACTTCCTTTTTGTGAGCAAGAGAAAATACCATATTAACCTGTTTTCTATTTCTAATCGCTTATATATCTGTAACTTCTTGACATAAAAAATCCCCCTATGGTAGTTTCCTTTATTCCACCATAGAGGGTATCTTTTTCTATTTTCCGTTTTTTACAGACTTGTCCATAGTCCGCCTCTTTAGAAACAAAGAGATGTTAAGGACTTTGTCATTAACAAGCACAAGGACTCCGTCCACCGATTCTACAAGCTTTTTATTTTAGAACCTGTCTTAGATTATCAGCCAGAAATGGCAGAATTGATGTCATCTCTCATACGGATAGCTTCTCGTCTTGCAGCGGCTGCAAAATCCTTTTCGTCACAGCCTTCTTTTTTGTATGCACACATAATTCCACGAGAAGAATTGATAATAGCACCAATACCATTTGAATCAAATGCAGGAGCAACATCTTTTGCACCGCCACCTTGTGCACCATATCCAGGTACAAGGAAGAAGGTGTGGGGCATAGATTTTCTCAATTCTCCGAGCTGTGCAGGATATGTTGCACCTACAACAGAGCCTACTGCTGAATATCCATATTTACCGACAAGCTCTGAGCCCCAGTTTTCGCACATTTCGCCCATAGTTGCATATACAGACTTGCCGTCTGCAAGCTCTCTGTCTTGAAGTTCGCCTGATGATGGATTAGATGTTTTGACAAGTACGAAAATTCCCTTGTCAGAATCTTCACAAATCTTGAGCAATGGCTTAATGCCGTCTGTTCCGAGATAACCATTAACAGTAAGTGCGTCTGCACCAAAAGCCTCAAACTTAACACCCTCAACATCTGTTTTGCCAAGGTGAGCAGTTGCATAAGCCTCCATAGTTGTGCCTATGTCGTTTCTCTTGCCGTCTGTAATTACGAACATACCTTTTTCTTTAGCATATGAGATAGTTTCATATAGAGCCTTAACGCCATAGAAACCATACATTTCATAGTAAGCTGCCTGTGGCTTTATAGCAGGAACTATATCGCAAAGAGCATCAATAAGAGCCTTGTTGAATGTGAGGAGAGCATCTGCTGCACCCTCAAGATTCTTGCCATATTTTGCGTAGGATTCCTCTTTAATGTATACAGGAATATAATCAAGCTTTGGGTCAAGTCCTGCTACTGTCGGATTTTTAGTTTCAATAATTTTAGCGATAAGTCTGTCAAATGACATTGTAATCAGCCTCCGTTTAATTTTATTCTGCAGTGTATACTATTCTGCCACCACAAATTGTATATTTAACACGAGATTTAAGAGTTTTACCCTTAAATGGTGTGTTTTTTGATTTTCCGTGCAGTTTATTTTCATCAACTACCCATTCTTCATCAGAGTCAAAGAGCATAATATCAGCAGGTGAACCAACTGTTAGTGAGCCAGCATTTATTCCAAGAATTTCTGCAGGGGTTGTTGACATAAGCTTTATAAGCTTTTCGAGCGACATAATACCAGTGCTTACAAGAGCGGTATATGAAGCCGAGAAAGAAGTTTCCATACCAATACTTCCGTTAGGTGACTTCTCAAAATCAGCTTTTTCTTCTGGAGTATGTGGTGCATGGTCTGTTGAGATTGCATCGAGAGTGCCATCAAGAAGTCCGTCTATGATAGCTTGCCTGTCTGTTTCTGTTCTAAGAGGAGGGTTCATTCTGAAATCTGCATCATGCTTGAGAAGTTCATTTTCTGTAAAGGTAAAGTAATGTGGGCAGGTTTCTGCGGTAACACGAACACCACGAGCCTTTGCATCACGAACAAGTGCAACAGAAGTAGCTGTGCTGACATGGCATATATGAATAGCAGTTCCATATGCAGCAGCTATTGCAATTTCTCTTGCTGTACCAGTATCCTCAGCGGCGGCAGGTATGCCTTTTATACCAAGAAGTTTAGAAACCTTGCCTTCGTTAATTTTTCCGCCGTCTGCAAGAAATAAATCTTCGCAGTGTGCAGTAACTGTAAGACCAAGCTCATCAGCAAGTTGCATAGCCTCTGCCATAAATTTTGTATTTACAACAGGTCTGCCATCATCAGAGAGAGCAATAATTCCCGCCTCTTTAAGTGCAGGAATATCAGTCATTTCCTCACTTTTTAAGCCCTTAGTAATCGCTCCGACAACATAAACTCTTGCGTCTGCATTTTTTGCTTTATCAAGAATATACTTTACAGTTTCTGGAGTATCAACAGCAGGCTTTGTGTTTGGCATGGCAAGTAAGCTTGTTACACCACCAGCCGCTGCACTTTTACACCCAGTCATAATATCTTCTTTATCAGTAAAGCCTGGGTCACGAAGATGTACATGCATATCTACAAGACCTGGAGCGGCATAAAGACCTGAACCATCAATGGTTTTGCAATCGACAGTAAGATTTTTACCAAGCTTTGATATAACGCCGTCTTCAATCATAATATCGCTTATGCAGTTAAGGGATTGTGAAGGGTCGATGATATGCACATTTTTAATGAGCAGTTTATCCATTGGAAATCAAACCTTTCTTGAAATTTCATCAGCCAAGCTGATATAAGTTTATTTCTTCTCGGAATTATTGATTTCATCTGTTGTCTGCTGTGCCTTAGTCTGTGACTGTGAAAGGCTTTCAGGGTCGTTTTTTCCGAAAAGTTTTTCAAAGCGAGATTCTGTTTTTAGAGCAGGAATTGTGCTTTGAGGGGTTCTGTTGTGAACATTTTCTTCATCATTTTGAATAGGCTTTTCAAAAACAACGCTATCATCTTTTGGCTCGTTATTAGCATTGGTTTGTTTATTGTCGGAACTCTCATTATTTTCTGTTGAATTTTTAACACCAAAGAGCTTTTCAAAACGGGATTCTGTTTTATCAAGGCTTTCGCTGTTTTCAGAAGATGAATCGTTTTTGCCAAAAAGTTTTTCGTATCTTGAATATATATCACTTTCTGTTGTAGTTTCCTTTATTGGAGCAGATGGAGCTTTTTTAACAGGCTCTGCAGGATTAGCAATAGGCTGTGGCTTTTCAACGGGTTCTACAGGCGCAACAATAGGCTGTGGCTTTTCAACAAGCTTTGCAGGTGCAATTACTGGCTTTGGAGTATTGTCGATAGGCTTAGTGCTTGCATTTATTTTATTTTCATGCTCAAAAGCATCTTCATCAATTTCAGGAACAACAGCCTTTTTAATTCTTCCGAGGAAGCTTTTTAAAGACTTATCTTTAGTGTCATGAGTATCAGGTTCGGTAATTTCAGCTTTCTTATCCTCAACTACTGGAGCAGACTCTATAGTTTCAGCTTTCTTATCCTCAACCACTGGAGCAGACTCAATTTTTTCAGAGGTTTCTTCCTCGATTGGTTTAATATCATTCTTAGTCTTTGGAACGGTAAAGGTTTCAGTTGTAAGCTGAATACCAGCTTGCTCAGGCGTTTTAGAAACACCAGTTGTTATATAATCCACTGTTCCAGGAGGATTATATTTAGGTGCTTTTGGAAGATTTGGATTTACTTTAGTTTGCTCATCATTTGAATTATAAATCTCAATTTTCTCTATCGTTGGTTGTGCATCAAATAGTGCAAAATCATCAAACTTATAAGCACTTTCTTCTGAAACAGCTTTTTCTTCTATTTTTGTTTCAGTCTTTTTATCATCTGTTTTTGACTCAGAATTTTTTTCGTACTTAGGTTCAATAGATGTTACTGCTTTTTTTGATTCGAGCTTAGGTTTGTCAGGTTTCTTAGAATCCTTTTTTTCATCTTGCTTTTTAGGCTTCTGTTTTTTGTCTGACTTTTCGGCTTTTTTATCATCTTTTTTCTTTGACTTGTCTTCGGACTTATTTTTTGTTTCAGAATTTTTCTTTTCAGGTTTTTGCTCTGAAATATTATTATTTTCAATTTCGGCTAAAAGCTTCTTTTTCTTGCAAGAGCGACTTATAAGAACTGAAATCAAAACTATGAAAAGAACTATACATACACCAGCAGTAGTATAAATGAGAATCATCATATTTTTGATTTCGTCATCATTTGTATCTGCTTTAACAGGTGGCTTAATGTCTGTAAAAGAAACGCTTTTCATAACAGCTTCAAGAATTTCTTTTTGTTGGTCGCTGAGATCTTTAGCACGAGTTTGAAGTGTAATGGTAATTTTCTGACCATTTACAACAGTATAATTTTGAATACCAGCAATATCATCGCCATCTTCTGTTGAATGATAATTTAAGCTAAGATATAGAACATCACCATATTTTTTCTGTGTGCAAGAGGCGTATTCTTTTTGTTTTGTAAGGGAGTTTGTAATTTCAATTAAATCCTTGTCAGAAAGTTCTGTGAAGTTATTTATTGTTTTACTGTCCTCATCTTGTGTCATAGTTACGGTTATATCATAGGCAAAATCCTCTGGAGAAGCCTTGAGATACATATTAGATTTTTTAAGAGATGCAACAGCTTCTTCTGCGGTCATCTTAAAAAGCTCAAGGGCTTTTTCGTTTTGCTCACCACTTCTCAAGATTGCATAAACATCATTTGGGAGAGCAATATTCATTTTAAGTGCGTCAAGCTTATAATTGATAAGGGGGATTTCGCTTTTGTCACTTCTTTTAGAGGTTTCTTTTGAGCTTTCTTGTTTGCTTGGCTCTTGGCTTGATTCTACAACACTTGGTTCAGAGCTTGGCTCTTGACTCGATTCTTCAACACTTGGTTCAGAGCTTGGCTCTTGGCTTGGTTCTTCAACACTTGGTTCAGAGCTTGGCTCTTGACTCGGTTCTTCAACACTTGGTTCAGGACTTGGCTCTTGACTCGGTTCTTCAACACTTGGTTCAGAGCTTGGCTCTTGGCTTGGTTCTTCATATGGATTATTTATAGGAACAAAATATCCATAGGAGTTAAGGTCATAATATATTCTTGTGCCGTCTTCATCATCAATATACGCATATCCTAATGCATCATATCTAATATTATCTTGTACATATTGGTTGTAACCTGTTTGCGGGTCGGTTTCACCAGGAATAGCCATTACGGCAGAAGAAAATACGCACGAGGCCGCCAAAAGTGCAGCTAAAATAGCCGTAAAACGCTTCATAACAATTACCTCCGTTTTTAATTCATATGCACGCTTAGACATATGTAGGTCGTTTTATAGTATAATGTGGCTGTGGATTTTTTATATAATTAGCCGATTATATTATCATTATACTTTATATTGTCGAAAAACACAAGTAGCGGATAAATCTGTTTATTTTGTTTTAAGATAATAGTTAAGAGATTTAGCTCTCTGCGGAGAGCGACCAAAGACTTTGCTTTTAAAAAAGCTTGAGCAAAACTTTTACCTATCTTATGCAAGTAAATCTAATCCACATAAAAAGGACACAACTCATAATCTGAGCTGTATCCTTTATTTATACTTAATTTATTTAACTTAGAAAAGTGTTGTTGAGAGGTATCTCTCGCCTGTATCCGGAAGAAGAACTACAATATTCTTGCCTTTATTCTCAGGACGCTTTGCAAGAACTGTTGCAGCGTGAATTGCAGCACCTGATGAAATACCCACAAGAAGTCCATCACTCTTTGCTACTGCTCTTGCACCCTCAAAAGCATCGTCATTAGAAACCTTTATAATCTCATCAACTATATCAAGATTCATTACGCCAGGAACAAAGCCTGCTCCAATACCCTGAATCTTATGTGGACCTGCCTTTCCGCCCGAAAGAACTGGTGATGATTCAGGTTCAACAGCAACAATCTTAACATTAGGATTCTTAGCCTTGAGAGCCTCGCCATTACCTGTTATAGTACCGCCTGTGCCAACACCCGCAACAAAAATATCAACCTTGCCATCAGTATCTCTCCAGATTTCTTCAGCAGTAGTCTTTTTGTGAATTTCTGGATTAGCCTCATTTTCAAACTGCTGTGGAATTATAGCGTTTCCATATTCCTCAACAAGTGCATTAGCCTTTGCAATAGCACCCTTCATACCCTCTGCACCAGGGGTCAACACAACCTCAGCACCAAGTGCTGAAACAATCTTTCTACGCTCAATACTCATTGTTTCAGGCATTGTAAGAATAAGTCTTAACCCCTTTGAAGCAGCAACAAACGCAAGTCCAATGCCTGTATTACCACTTGTAGGCTCAATAATAACAGTATCCTTGTTAATCTTGCCATTAGCAATGCCTTTTTCAATCATAGCATAAGCAACTCTGTCCTTAACGCTTCCGAGAGGGTTAAAATACTCAAGCTTTGCAATAATCTTAGCATCAAGATTATTATTAGCTTCATAGTTTGTGATTTCGAGTAAAGGTGTATTTCCAATAAGGTCTGTAAGTTTAGTAGCAATTTTTGACATAATATCTATCTCCTCTAATAATATATTTTTATTTAATTCAGATTATGATTAGGGATTATACGCGGCAACATCGAAAGTCGATATAAAGCATCTTTTCTATTCTCCTGTATTCCTATCTTTTTAGTATGTTTTACTGTGATTACATTATATGACGATTCAAACTATTTGTCAATAGCTTTTATTTATATTTTTAAAACTTTCTAAAAAAGCGGAAACCCATATTTTTATAAAGGATTTCCGCTTTAACTTTTATCATTATGTGAGTTTGATAATAACCTTTAGCTCATAATAATCTTGAAAAAGATTGGGCAAAATTTTAAATTGTCTTAGAAAATCTCTCAATTATTCTTCCTCATCATCAGAAAGCTCCTGATTATAGAATAGCCAGCTATTCTTTCCTTTATGCTTTATCGAGAAAAGTGCTATCTTAGAATTACTATAAAGCTCATCAAAGTTAGCCCCATCGTGTGGATAAATTGAAATTCCAACACTTCCAGAAACTGAAATAAGATTATCTCCAGACTCAAAGTCCTGTTTTAAGATATTACAAATACTTTCAGCTCTCTTTGGAAGAATATCATTACTCTCTAAACCTTTTATAAAGATAACAAATTGGTCTCTGCCTACTCTGCCGATAAGGTCATATTCTCTGAAAAGTTTTTTGAGTCTTTTTGTTATATCCTTGAGAACAGCATCAGCAAAAATCTGTCCCATTTGGTCATAAACATTTTTGAAATTATCTATATCAACAATCATAAAGGCATGTATGCCTCTTTCGCCTTCTAAAGTCTGTAAGAAATCATCAATTTCATATTTAAGATTATCTTTATTAAGCAGTTGAGTCAGAAAATCGTGTTTAAGCATATTTTTCATATTCTGATGCTCACGCCTTTCATCATCAATATCGCTTTCAAAGCCAATAACTGAATCTGGCAAACCTTGTTCATTAAAAATGCAAGTAAATCTCAGCTTGCTCCAACGATAGTTTTCGCTTATAGATTTTTTT
>OIDS01000642.1_pt1 | contig 15041 bp, 9 predicted proteins | sample 1581491 | NCBI WGS metagenome assembly OIDS01 (sample SAMEA3882553, study PRJEB24775) | human gut metagenome | biome: human-associated habitat; feature: intestine environment; material: feces | place: Netherlands | collected 2009/2010
TGAAATTGCTTCCGGGAGCTGCATCCATTTGCCCTTCCAGGCGTAGAGCACCATCAATACTGCACCCACAGCCCAGGACACCGGATAGACCAGCAGCACGCCCTCAATGCCCGCAAACAGGGGCAGGGCAAACTGGATCCAGACGATACGGAACAGGCACAGGGAGATCAGCAGCACCACCATGGGCGGCACGCTCTTGCCGGTGCCGCGCACCGTACCGGCAAGGCCCTGCAGGATACCCAGCATCCAGTAGAAGGGGCAGAAATAGAGCATACAGATCTTGCCGTAGGCAATGACCGTTTCATCGCCGGTGAACAGGTGCATGATGGGGTTTTGGAACGCCAGCAGCAGGGCACCGGTGCAGAGGGTGTAGAGCACGCCCATGGCCAGCGTGACCCATGTGCCCTTCTTCACCCGCTTGAGGTTGCCGGCACCGTAGTTCTGGCCCACGAAGGTGGTGGCCGCCATGCTGAAGCTGGTGACGGGAAGGATGTTGAAGCCGTCGATCTTCATGTAGGCGGCAAAGCCCGCCATGGCGGCGGCACCGTAGCTGTTGACGCTGGACTGGACCAGCACGTTCGAGAAGGAGATGACCATGTTCTGGATGCCGGTGGGCAGGCCGATGCGGATGATGCGGGAGGTCATCCGCTTCTCGGGACGGACGGAGGAAAGCTCCACTTTATAGTCCGCGTCCACCATCATCAGGAAGCGGAGGCTCAGCACGCAGGAGACGAGCTGGCTGATGTCGGTGGCGATGGCTGCGCCCGCCACGCCCATCTTCAGCCCGGCGATGAACACGAGGTCGAGGATGATGTTGGTGATGGAGGCACAGGCAAGGTAGAGGACCGAGCGCCGGGAGTTGCCTGCCGCGTTGAGGATGCCTGCCGCCATATTATAGATGACGCTGAACAGCACGCCGCCGAAGTAGAGCTTCATGTAGGTGACGGCATCGCCCAGCACTTCGTCGGGGGTGTTCATCCAGACCAGCAGGGTTCGGCTGACCGCGATGCCGCCCACCGTGAGGATGAGGCCGAGGATGGCCGCGATGGCCAGCGAGGTGTGGACGGCGATGCGGGTCTCCTTTTTGTCCTTCGCGCCGAGGTACTGGCTCACCACGACGCCTGCACCCACGGCCACGCCCTGACTGAAGCCGATGAGCAGGTAGATGGGTGAGCCGCTGGAGCCTACTGCGGCCAGCGCATTGCTGCCCAGAAAGTTGCCGACGATGATGGAGTCGGCGGTGTTGTAGAGCTGCTGGAGCAGGTTGCCAAGGATGAGCGGCACCGAGAAGAGCAGGATGCTCTTCCAGATGCTGCCCTCGGTCATGAGCAGGGTCTTTTTCTGCTGCTGTGCCGTGTCGGTCATAGTTCTTCCCTCCCTCAAAAACAAGGTTCCCAGAGATATTGCACAATAAAATTAACAATACCTCGTTCCGTGCCGAATGTCAAGCAGAGCGGAAAAGAAAGCTTTCCGGTTTTCCACATCTTGTTTGCAGATTGTTCAAAACTACCACAAAGAAACTCCATTTTTATCCGGTACAATAAGGGTGCAGTCGGGAAGACAGAAACGTGAGTCCCCCATCTCCGGCTTTTGAGCTTCCCACGATGCCATGCAGGCAAGATTCATGCGCAGGCCCCCGCAGCGGGTGCTGCGCCCCTAAAAAACACTGTCCCCCAGCCAATGCGAGGCAACAGCCACGGCGGCGGACAGACTACCAACAACCTCCTAACAGCCGCAAATGTTTAGGAGTTCTCATACACAGGCAGCGCCGCTTTCTCCTCCTTTCCACGGCGCTGTCTGTTTTTGTTTTGCAGACTGAGAGGTCAAAAAAATCCCTCGCACGGCTTGTGCGAGGGATTTTTACGTTTTATCGCAGGTCGCGCAGGCGTTCTGCCGGGAGGGAGGATTGCAGCAGGCTCCACGCGGCGTCGAGGCTGTCGTTGAGCAGGTAGGCCTGCGTCTGCTGAACGTAGAGATAGATGGCGTTCGGTGTGCGGTAGGCGAGGTGGAGGTCATGCCACGGATAACTCCGGGTCGGCTCGGGCTTGTCCTGCTCGCCTGCCATCCAGACCGAAAGCCCTGCATCGTCCAGCGTCAGCCGATAGAAGGGGCGGGGAAGGCCCATCTTTTTGATCTGAAGGCGCAGAGAGTGGAAGAAGGTCCAGAAGTAGACGGCGGGCACGCCCAGAGCCACGACGGAAAGCACCACCGTGAGCAGGGCCGCGCCGTCTTTCTGCCCCACCTGCGAGAGGCAGACCCCGGCAGATGCCAGCAGGATGGCCGTGAAGGCCAGAGGCCGGTGCCACGCCTTGCGGTGGCGCAGCAGGTCGAAGGCGGCGAAATCGTGGAAGGATGCAGCATCCATCTGGACAGAAACAGAGATCGGCTGAGACATAAAATATCCTCCTTTTTGGTCATAGTACCATATTGTTTTCCAACAATCAAGGATGATATTGCGCAGATGCCCTAAAATGTGCTAAAATAGGACGAAAAAGAAAGTGGATCAAGGCTCCGCCCGGGCGGCAGAAAGGCCGGAGCGGGTGGAATAATACCAAGTGAGGAGGGCGGATGCGTGGGGCGCAGGATGACCCTGAAGGGGCAGATCAGCCTTTGCCTGGCGGCGTTTTTTCTGGCGTTGGCAGGGCAGATATTCTTGAGCTTTTACCAGTCCGGCACCGTGCTGCGGGAGCTGGATGACCAGATGGGCAACTTCAACGCCATCAGCCGCTTCCAGAACGGCGTGGAGCAGAGCCTTTCGGCAATGGAGAACTACCGCTGGGAGTACGGCGACGCCAAGGCGCTGACCGAGGAACTGAACCGGGCTTTTTCTGTCACCAACGCGTGGCTCTGGCGCATTCAGGGCGACATTGGCACCGTCAGCGAGGAACAGTATCTGCTCTACAACGCCGTCTCCACCACCTACGGCAGCTACACCGCGCTGGTGGGCCAGCTGGAAGAGGCGGTGGCCTCCGGCGAGGACGCGCAGGCTGCCCAGCTCTACTATAATAAGATCGTCCCCTGCGGAGGCTATCTGCGTCAATACACCCAGCAGCTGCTCAACAGGGCCATCGCCGACGCACAGAGCACCTACACCACCGTGTCAGCCCTCAGCGATCGAGTCAAGTGGGCGCAGACCGTCGTGGTGGCCCTCTGCCTCGCGCTGGGCTGCGTCATGGCGCTTTCGGTCATCCACCTGCTGACCCCGGTGCAGCAGCTGATCGGTGCCTCCCGGGAGGTCACCCGGGGCGTGTTCGACTCGCCCGACCTGCCTGTGCCCCATCAGCCCGAGATGGCCCAGCTCACCGAAGCGTTCAATCACATGAAGCACTCGATGGCCGAGCAGGTGACTACCCTGCGGGAGAAGAACGAGATGGAGCGGGAGCTTCACCGCCAGAAGACGGAGGCGCTGGAGCTGCAGAACCGGATGGAGCGCAGCCGCCTGCAGCAGCTGCGCAGCCAGATCGACCCCCACTTCCTCTTCAACACCCTGAACGTGATCCTGCAGACCGCCGGACAGGAAAAAGCCTACCGCACGCAGGCCCTCATCACAGCGCTGTCTCACCTGCTGCGCTACAGCCTCATGAGCAACGACGAGCAGGTGCCGCTGGCCCGGGAGGTGCGCATCGTGGACGAATACTACTCCATCTATCACGTCCGCTTCGGCGACCGGGTGAGGATGGTGTGGCGCATCTCCGACTCCCTCGACCTGACGGAGACGATGGTGCCCTCCTTTATCTTGCAGCCCATCGTGGAGAACGCCTTCAAGCACGGCATCTCGCCCAAGGAAGAGGGCGGCGTGGTGCGCATCCGCATCAACCCGCTGCGGGAGAAGGGGCTGCTCTATATCAGCGTCTGCGACAACGGCGTGGGCATCCAGCCCCAGCAGCTGGCCCAGCTGAAAGCTGCGCTGGCCCGGCCCGGTGAGCGCTGGGAGCACATCGGCGTCTACAATGTGGCCGCGCGTCTGCGGCTTCTGGACAAACGGGGGCGGCTGGTCATCCGCTCTCACCCCGGCCGGGGCACGGCCATCAGTATGTATCTGCCCTTAGTAGAACTTTTGGAGGAGGAATTGGACGATGATCCGGCTGTTGATCGCGGATGATGAAAAACTGGAACGGGAGGCGCTTGCAGAACTCGTCCAGCGCCGCTTTGAGCGGGAAGTGGTCTTGGAGATGGCCGAGAATGGACGCAAGGCTGCCGACATGGCGGTGCTGTGGAATGCAGACCTCATCCTCATGGACATCGAGATGCCGGGGATGAGCGGCCTCGACGCAGCCCGCGCTGTGCTGGCCCAGCGGCCCTCCTGCCGGGTCATCTTCGTGACGGCCTACAGCCTGTTCCAGTACGCCCACGAGGCGGTGCATCTGGGGGCCTGCGACTATCTGCTCAAGCCGGTGGACCCCGACGAGCTGGAGGCCTCGGTGCGCCGGGCCATCCGGCAGATCCAGACCGAGCGGAAGCTGGAGGAGCTGGCCGCGGCCCAGCCTCAGCCCCAGCCGGAACCGCCTGCGGCCGGAGAGGAGGCCGAAGAGTCCCCCGAGGAGGGCGAGAACAGTCAGGCGGCCCTCATCATGGCCCATGTCCGCCGTTACCTCGAGGACAACTATATGTTCGACCTGTCGCTGGACAGCGTGGGCGAGATCCTGCACATCAGCCCGGCGTACCTGTCGGCCCAGTTCAAGAAGTATCAGAAGATGAACTTCCTCGACTGCCTCACCGAGCTGCGCATCAACGCGGCGAAGGAATTGCTGGCCGACCCCTTCCGCTCCTCGGCAGAGGTGGCGTCGATGGTGGGCTACGAGGACGCCAGCTACTTCGCCCGGGCGTTCAAGAAGCGCACCGGAATGACCCCCACCCAGTACCGCCGTCAGGCGGGGCAGAAAGCGAAGTCCGACCCGGAGGCCGAGCTTTGAGCGGGCGGAGGATCTCCCGCCGCAGTGTGCTGGCGCTGGCCGCCTGCACGGCACTGGGCGCTGTGGGCTGCGGCAGAGCCGAGGAATATACCGGCCCGGAGCTTATCCTGCGCTACGCCGAGAACCAGCCCGAGGATTACCCCACCACGCAGGCCGCGCTGGCCTTCGCCGACCTTGTGGCCCAGCGGACGGAGGGGAGGGTCAAGGTCGTCGTCTACAGCGGAGGCGGGCTGGGGGCCGAGCAGAGCGTCATCGAGCAGATGCAGTATGGCGGCATCGACTTTGCCCGCGTCTCCCTGAGCCAGCTGGCGGAGCAGCTGCCCACCCTGAGCGTTTTGCAGCTGCCTTTCCTCTACACCGACGCCCCTCAGATGTGGCGGGTGCTGGACGGCGAGATCGGGGATGGGTTCCTCTCCAGCCTCGGCGCGATGGACCTTGTGGGGCTGTCGTGGTTCGACGCCGGGGTCCGCAGCTTCTACACCCGCGAAAAGGTGGAGACGCTGGCAGACCTCGTGGGGCTGACCCTCCGGGTGCAGGAGTCGGATCTGATGAGCGAGATGATACAGGACCTCGGTGCACAGCCTGTGCAGGTGGTCTACAGCCGGGTGTATGCGGCCCTCCACAACGCCGAGATCGACGGCGCAGAGAACAACTGGCCCAGCTATGAGGCTATGGGCCACTACGAGGTCGCACCTTATTTTTTAGAGGATGAGCACACCCGTGTGCCCGAATTGCAGCTGGCCAGCGAGGCCGCGATGGAAAAGCTGGCAAAGCTGGACGAGAGCTTCCCCGACATCGTCCGCACCTGCGGGAAGGAGAGCGCCCTGACCGAACGCCGCCTCTGGGCCGAGCGGGAGGCCAGCGCCGAGGCCCATATGCGGGCATGGGGCGTGGAGGTGACGACCCTTTCCGCCGCCGAGAAAGCCCGCTTCCGGGCGGCAGTGGAGCCGCTGTATGCGCGCTTCGGGGAGCAGAGCGGCCTCCTCCAGCGCATCCGGGAAAGCTGAGAAAAGGACACAAATATCACATTGTATTCATCTCGTTGGGCGATATGCTGAAGAAACCACACTGCTGATTGTAGAAGATGCACAAAAGTGTTTCTCACATTTTTTTGAAAAACAGGACATTTTTCAAAACCCCTTGCTCTGGCTTAAAATTTTTGCTAAAGTGTGTATAGTAAATGAACGGACGGCGTGCGACCCGTGCAGAGCGCGCCGACGTACAAGAGGAAATTTTTTAGGAGGACAATTATCATGAAGAAGATTTCTCGTCGCAGCTTTCTGGCAGCAGCAGGCGTTTCTGCCGCTGCTCTGGCACTGACCGCCTGCGGTGGCTCCAAGAGCACCGCAACCTCTACCGCTACTTCCGCTGCTGCTTCCACCGCCCCCGCTGGCGATGCTGCAGCTGCTGCTTCCGACCCCAAGGTGACTCTGGTCTACGCTGAGGTCAACCCGCTGGATACCATCGTCGGCCAGACCGCTACCCACTTCAAGGAGAAGGTCGAAGAGCTGACCGGCGGCTCCGTCGTCATCGACGTGCAGGCTTCCGGCGTTCTGGGCTCTGAGAACGACGTTCTGGACGCCATCCTCGGCGGCTCCACCTCCATCGATATGAGCCGTATCTCTGCTTTCGCACTGACCAGCTACGGCTGCAACAAGTCCAAGCTGCTGTCCATCCCCTTCACCTTCGAGAACCGCGCTCACTTCTGGAACTTCGCCAACAGCGAGCTGGCACCTGAGTTCCTGAACGAGCCCCAGGAGCTGGGCCTGCCCGTTCGCGGCCTGTTCTACGGCGAGGAGGGCTTCCGTCACTTCTTCACGGTCAAGCCCGTGTCCGGCATCGCTGACTTCAAGGGCCTGAAGCTGCGCGTGTCCAACGACCCCGTCATGAACGGCATGGTCGAGGGTCTGGGCGCTAACCCCACCGTTGTTGCCTTCGGCGAGCTGTACAGCGCACTGCAGACCGGCGTTGTGGATGGCGCTGAGCAGCCCATCGCAAACTACAAGTCCAACGCCTTCCCCGAAGTCGCTAACAACCTGATCCTGGACGGCCACACTCTGGGCGCTGTGCAGGCTGTCATCACCGACAACGCATGGGGCAAGCTGACCGCTAACCAGCAGGCTGCTGTTATGGCTGCTGCTGCCGACACCCAGAAGTTCAACGCTGATCTGTCTGAGACCGCTGAGAACAAGGTTCTGGAAGAGCTGCGCTCCTCCGGCTGCAACGTTGTGGATGTGGACGACAAGACTCCCTGGCAGGAAGCTTGCGCTAAGGTCATCAAGGACAACACCTCAGATCAGGCTGAGCTGTACCAGAAGCTGCTGGACATGAAGGCATAATCTGGCTTTCCATCCAATCTAAGTAGTACATTGCCCGGCGGGGGCCCACGGGAATACGCCCGCAGGCTTCGCCGGGCTTTTATATGGAGGAATTTCTATGCCGAAAATCTTTACCACTCTGGATAAGATCAGACCGGCGTACGACATTACCTACAAGGTGGTTCTGTTCATCTGCAAGATCCTGCTGATTGCAGATATCCTCATTACCACGATGTCGGTCATCGGCCGTTACGTCCCCTTTATTCCGGACCCCTCCTGGTCTGAGGAGGTCGTCCTGACCTGTATGAGTTACATGGCTGTGCTGAGCGCTGCGCTGGCCATCCGCCGCGGCGCACACATCCGCATGACTGCCTTTGATATGTACCTGCCCAAGAAAGTGGTCAAGGCGCTGGACATTCTGTCCGACGTGGCTGTGATGGTTCTTGGTGTGGTGATGATGGCGGTCGGCTGGAACTACGCCACCACGCTGGGCGGTCGTGGCTTCTATGTTTCCATGCCTTGGCTGAGCCGCTTCTGGATGTACTTCCCGGTGCCGCTGGCCGGTGTTGCCATGATCATCTTTGAAATCGAGTCTCTGTATAACCATATCAAGAGCTTTTTTGTAAAGGAGGAAATGTAATATGACAGTTCAGACACTGGCAATCATTGTCCTTCTTGTCAGCTTCTTTGTTATGATCTTCCTGCGCTTCCCCATTGCATACGCCGTTGGTCTGTCCAGCGTGCTGTGTATGCTGGTGCAGGGTCAGGCACTGACCGATGTCTGCCGCCTGATGGTCAAGGGCATTTCCTCCTTCAGCCTGATGGCTGTGCCGTTCTTCATCACCATGGGTGTGCTCATGGGCTCCGGCGGCATTTCTGAAAAGCTGATCGCACTGGCTGACGCCTGCGTTGGCTGGATGCGCGGCGGTATGGCCATGGTCAATATCGTGGCTTCCTACTTCTTCGGCGGCATTTCCGGTTCTGCCTCCGCCGATACCGCTTCCATCGGCTCTATCATGATCCCCATGATGGTGGATCAGGGCTACGGTGCAGACTTCTCCACCGCTGTTACCATCACCTCCTCCTGCGAGGGTCTGCTGGTTCCTCCCAGCCATAACATGGTCATCTACGCTACCACCGCCGGTGGTATCTCCGTGGGCAGCCTGTTCCTGGCCGGCTACCTGCCCGGCGCTCTGCTGGCTATCGTGCTGATGATCGGCTCCTACATCATCTCGGTCAAGCGCAACTACCCCAAGGGCGATGCGTTCAGCATCAAGCGCTTTATCAAGCAGCTGGGTACCTCCATCTGGGCACTGGCCGCTGTCATCATCGTGGTGTTCGGCGTTGTCGGCGGTGTGTTTACCGCTACCGAGTCCGCTGCTATCGCCGTTATCTACTCTCTGCTCGTTTCCGTGTTCGTCTATAAGGGTCTGGACTGGAAGGGCGTGTGGCACGCTCTGGACGAGTGCGTCAACACCCTGTCCATCGTGCTGATCCTGATCGCTACCTCTGCAGTGTTCGGCAACTGCCTGACCATGCTGCACGTGCCCGATCTGGCAGCAACCGCCATCACCGACCTCACCGATAACCCCTACATCATTGCACTGCTCATCGACCTGATCCTGCTGGTGCTGGGCTTGATCATGGATATGGCTCCCATCATCCTGATCGCTACCCCCATCCTGCTGCCCATCGCCACCTCCATCGGCATCGATCCCATCCAGTTCGGTATCATCGTGGTTCTGAACTGCGGCATCGGTCTGCTGACTCCTCCCGTTGGCTCCGTTCTGTTCATCGGCTCTGCCGTTGCAAAGCGCCCCATGGAGAAAGTGGTCAAGGCGACCCTGCCGTTCTACCTGTGTATGTTCGTTGCACTGCTGCTGCTGACCTACGTCCCCGACATCAGCCTTGCTATTCCCAAGCTGCTGGGCGGCTATGTAAGCCCCATCGCAAACCCGCTGGGTCCTGTGTTCATCCACTAAGCGCAGCATAAGAGAAAACCCCTTGCATCTATAAGACCGAAGCCTGTCAGCCCTTTGGGCTGCGGGCCCCGGTCTTTTTTGCGTGTGCACCAAAATGCGGACAGCTTGCACGGCGGGGAACACTATGATACAATAAAGCGTATAGAAGCTGGGAAGGGGAGAGAACACTATGGAGCAAAAACGCCTGTGTCCGTTCTGCATTGGGGAACTGCCGCCTGCGGCGACCGTCTGCCCCCATTGCGGGAAGATCTTAGAGGGCTGCAACCCGGCGGGCTGCCTGCCGGTGGGCACGGTGCTGGCCGGGCGCTACACTGTGGGCGAGATGCGCAGTCTGGACGGCGAGGGTGTGCTGTACAGCGGCGTGGAGAATCTGGGCGCTTTCCGGGTGACCATCAAGGAGTACCTGCCCGTCACTCTTTCTGTGGAGCGGGGCGCGGACTGCATCCTGCGCCCCAAGCAGGGGAGCGAAGTGCTGTTCAAGACCACCCGCATGGACTTTGCAGACCTGTACCGCGCCATCCAGCGCATTACCCCCGCCAGCGGTCTGGAAGCCGTGCTGGACGTGGTGGAAGCCAACAACACCGTGTATGCGGTGCTGGAAAATTTAGGCGGCACCCCGCTGGAGCAATGGCTGGAAAACCGTCCTGCCCCGGTGCGGGCAGAGGAGGCCTGCGCCATGCTGCGCCCGGTGTTTGAGGGCGTGGCGGCCATGCACAAGGCAGGGCTGGTGCACCGCGGCATCTGCCCGGAGAATATCCGGGTGATGGCAGATGGCCGCTGCCGTCTGGCTGGGTACGCCACTGTGGGTCTGCGCACCGCAGGCAGCGGCCTGCACGAGCAGCTGTACGAAGGCTACTCTGCGCCGGAGCAGTACACCACCGCCGAGTTTGAGGGGCGCTACACCGATGAGTACAGCCTTGCCGCCGTCTTTTACCGCATGGTGTGCGGGCAAGCACCCATGCCCGCTGCCCAGCGCGTGGTGTCGGACTCCAACCCCCGGGCACGCACCGTAGAGCCTGCCGTGCCAGCCTACGTTTCCGATGTATTGCAGCTGGGGCTGCGGCTCAAGGTCATGGAGCGCATCCAGACCGTGCCGCAGCTGTATCAGGCGCTTTCTTCCAAGGAATATACCGCTGAGCTGACCCGCACCATGAAGCCGGAGACCCCGATGCATCCGGTGCGGGCAGAGCAGAGCGGGCAGGGCAGGGAACATCTGCTCAGTTTGAAGGGATTGCTGGCGGGCATCCTGATCCTGCTTTCCGTTCTGATCCTGCTCACCCTGTGGGGCATCGTGAGCAGCAAGGAGGAACAGACCCCCGTCTCGGAGCCGAGTTCGGAAGCTGCCAGCAGCGAGGAAATGAAGCCCCAGAACCTTGTGCCCAACTTTGTGGGCATCGACTACGAGCAGATCAAGAATAACCGCGAGTACACCAGTATGTACCTGTTCCGGGCGGTGCTGGAGTACAGCGATACTGTGCCCTCCGGGCAGGTCATCCGGCAGGAGCCGGAGGCTGGCGAGGTGATGGAGAACGGCGAGGTGATCCAGATCGTGGTCAGTCAGGGCCCGGAAAAGGTGGAGATGCCAAAGATCATCGGTGCATCGCAGGATAAGGCCATTGAGATCCTGAGCAGCCGGGGGCTTGTGGCCAGCTGCTTCATGGTGGTGAACGATGGCTCCTATGCCACGGGCTGCGTAGTCTCTGCCAGTGAGGAAGAGGGCGCTATGGTCACGGTGGGTACGGTGATCACCATATATATCGCCGCAGACCCCAGTGTGCAGATCACCGCCACCCCGGAGGAGCCTGCTGCTACCGAGCCTACCACCCCGGAAACGCCCCCAGAGGGCAGCACAGAGCCGGAATACGATACAGATTAAAAAATAAAAGCAGAAGCGGGAGCCTTGCAACGGGCTCCCGCTTCTGCTTGTTTAGGATAGGAAAGAGAATGGCAAATTAAAGATTGGTGTAGCCCATCAGGCAGCGGTCTACCTCGGCGGCGCAATCGCGGCCCTCGCGCAGACCCCACACCACAAGGCTCTGGCCGCGGCGCATATCGCCGCAGACGAACACCTTGTCCACATTGGTCTTAAAGCTGTGGTCGGCTACATTGCCCCGGGCGGTCAACTCCACCCCAAAGGCATCGGCTGTGTAGTTTTCGCAGCCGGTAAAGCCTGCGGCAATAAATGCCAGCTGGCACTCGTAGGTAAATTCCTTGCCGGTAGGCACCATGCTGGTGCGGCCAGTCTCGGGGTCGCGTTCCGGTTTCAGGCAGCTGATGACGGCACCGGTCAGATTGCCGGCCTCGTCCTTCAAAAACTCCTTCACGGTGGTCTGGTACACGCGCGGATCCTTGCCGAACTTTGCAATGCACTCGGTCTGGCCGTAGTCCACCTTCAGCACCCGGGGCCACTCCGGCCACGGGTTTGCAGCGGTGCGCTCGACAGGAGGCTGCGGCATCATTTCCAGTGCCATCAGGTCGGTGCAGCCCTGCCGCAGGGCAGTGCCCTGACAGTCGTTGCCGGTGTCGCCGCCGCCGATGACCAGCACGTTTTTACCGGCTGCGTTGATAGCTCTGCCGTCTGCAAAACCCGAGTCCAGCAGGCTCTTGGTCACGCTGGTCAGGTAGTCCACGGCAAAGTGCACGCCCTTGGCGTCCCGGCCGGGCACGTTCAAATCGCGGGGCTTTTTTGCGCCGCAGCACAGCACCACGGCATCAAAATCTGCCAGCAGCTGCTCGGCGGGCACGGCACCGCCCACATCCATGCCGGTGCGGAACACCACACCCTCGGCCTGCATCAGCTTGACACGGCGCTCGATGACTGCCTTGTCCAGCTTCATGTTGGGGATACCGTACATCAGCAGACCGCCCACCCGGTCGGCACGCTCAAACACCGTAACGGCGTGGCCGCGCTTGTTCAGATACTCGGCCACCGAAAGCCCCGCAGGGCCGCTGCCCACCACGGCAACGCTCTTGCCGGTGCGGGTCGGCGGCGGGGTAGCGGTAAGCCAGTTCTTGGCGTAGGCCGTCTCGATGATGGCGTGCTCGTTTTCGCGCACGGTGACACTGCTGCCGGTCACATCCCCGCAGGTGCAGGCGGCCTCACACAAGGCGGGGCACACCCGGCTGGTAAACTCCGGGAAGCGGTTGGTGGCCATCAGGCGGTGGAGCGCAAGCTCCCACTTGCCGTGGTACACCAGATCGTTCCACTCCGGGATGAGGTTGTTCAGCGGACAGCCGGAGGCCATGCCGCCGATCATCATGCCCGCCTGACAGAAGGGCACGCCGCAGTCCATGCAGCGGGCGGCCTGTGTCTGCTGCTGCTCCCGCGAGAGCCAGATGTGGAACTCGTTAAAATTTTCAAGGCGCTCCAGCGGCGCAACGTCCGTGCTGGTCTTGCGCGCATAATCCATAAATCCTGTTGTCTTACCCATGCTGCTGCCCCTCCTTACTTATGCTTCTGCACTGCATAAAATGCTTCGATCTGTGCCTGCTCGCCGTCCAGACCACGCTCCTCTACCGAGGCGATGACCCGCAGCATCCGGTCGTAATCGTAAGGCAGCACCTTTTTGAATTTGGGCAGGAACGCACTGAAATTGTCCAGAATTTCTTTGCCGCGCGGAGAGCCGGTGGCCTCCACATGGGCGCGGATCAGCTCCTTCAGGGTGGCAACATCGTACTTATGCTCCACCGGCTCAAGGCTGACGGTCTCCTTGTTCACGCGCTGGTAGAAGTCCCAGTTCTCGTCCAGCACATAGGCAATGCCGCCGGTCATACCGGCTGCAAAGTTCTTGCCGGTCTGTCCCAGCACCACCACGGTGCCGCCGGTCATGTACTCACAGCCGTGGTCGCCAACGCCCTCCACAACGGCGGTAGCGCCGCTGTTGCGCACGCAGAAGCGCTCACCGGCCACACCGGAGATGAACGCCTTGCCGCTGGTAGCGCCGTACAGCGCCACGTTGCCGGTGATGATGTTCTCCTCGGGCTTGAAGTCGATGCCCTGCGGCGGACGCACAACGATCTTGCCGCCGGAAAGACCCTTGCCCATGTAGTCGTTGCAGTCACCCACCAGCTCCAGCGTCAGGCCGCTCGGGATAAAGGCACCAAAGCTCTGGCCGCCTGCACCGGTGCAGTGCACGGTGTACACATCATCCGGCAGGTCGTTGCCGTATTTGCGGGTGATCTCGCTGCCAAAGATGGCACCAAAGGCGCGGTCCACGTTGGAAACATTCAGGCTGACGCTCTGGGGAGCCTTGCTGCCCAGCTTGAACTTCTTCATCAACACCTTCATGTCCAGCGTGTTTTCCAGATGGAAGTCGTAGCTGTCCTCTTTGATGAAGTGGACGTTGCTGTTTGCAATGGCGGGGTTGTGCAGGATGCAGTCCAGATCCAACTCCGCTGCACGGCTGCCCGGGGCGGCGGGCTTGACCCGCAGCAGGTCGGTGCGGCCCACCAGCTCGTCCACGGTGCGCACGCCCAGCTTTGCCATGTACTCCCGCAGCTCCTCGGCCACAAAGGTGAGGTAGTTGATGATGTACTCCGGCTTGCCCTTGAAGTTCTTGCGCAGCTCGGGGTTCTGGGTGCAGATGCCCATGGGGCAGGTGTCCAGATTGCACACACGCATCATCACGCAGCCCTCGGCCATCAGCAGGGTAGTGCCGAAGCCGAACTCCTCTGCGCCCAGCATACAGCTGATGGCCACATCCCGGCCGGACAGCAGCTTGGAGTCACTCTCAATGCGCACGCGGGTGCGCAGGCCGTTCAGGATCAGGGTCTGGTGGGTCTCGGCGATGCCCAGCTCCCAAGGCAGACCGGCGTGCTTGATGGAGGTGCGGGGCGCAGCACCGGTGCCGCCGTCATAGCCGGACACCAGAATGACCTGTGCGCCGCCCTTGGCAACACCGGCGGCAATGGTGCCGACACCCGCCTCGCTGACCAGCTTGACGTTGATGTTGGCGTTGCGGTTGGCGTTTTTCAGATCGTAGATCAGCTCTGCCAGATCCTCGATGGAATAGATATCGTGGTGGGGCGGGGGAGAGATCAGGCCCACGCCGGTGGTGCTGTGGCGGGTCTTGGCGATCCACGGATACACCTTTGCACCGGGCAGGTTGCCGCCCTCGCCGGGCTTTGCGCCCTGTGCCAGCTTGATCTGGATCTCCTCGGCGCTGACCAGATACTTGCTGGTCACGCCAAAGCGGGCAGAAGCTACCTGTTTGATCTTGGAATTGCTCTCGCTGTGGTAGCGCTCCTCGGGCTCGCCGCCCTCGCCGGTATTGCTGCGGCCGCCCAGACGGTTCAGGGCGATGGCAATGGTCTCGTGTGCTTCGCTGCTCAGTGCGCCGTAGCTCATGGCAGCGCCCTTGAACCGCTTGACGATGCTGGAGACCGGCTCTACCTCCTCCAGCGGGATGCCGCCGTCTGCGGCGTAGTTGAAGTCCAGCAGGCTGCGCAGATGCACGCCCTCGGCACCCATGTTGTCCACCGTCTGGGTGAACTGCTTGAAGGTGTCGTAGTCGCCGGTGAAGCAGGCCTTCTGGAACAGGTGGATGGTTTGAGGGTTGAACAGGTGCTCTTCCTTGCCGCTGCGGAACTTGTGGGCACCGCCGTCCTCCAGCTGCATATTGATGTCGAGGCCCAGCGGGTCGAAGGCGGCGTTGTGGAGAGCCTCCACGTCTGCCTGAATGTCCTCGAGGCCGATGCCGCCCACGCGGCTGACCGTGCCGGTGAAGTACTTGTCGATGACGTCCTTGGAGATGCCGACGGCCTCAAAGATCTGGCTACTCTGGTAGCTCTGGATGGTGGAAATGCCCATCTTGGAGGCGATCTTCACG
>OIDS01000659.1_pt1 | contig 14614 bp, 14 predicted proteins | sample 1581491 | NCBI WGS metagenome assembly OIDS01 (sample SAMEA3882553, study PRJEB24775) | human gut metagenome | biome: human-associated habitat; feature: intestine environment; material: feces | place: Netherlands | collected 2009/2010
CCTGCTGGTGGACACGGGCAACAGCTATCAGGGGTTGTGCCGGATGATCCACGACCGCACACGCGGCGGGGACGGCATCTACATCACGTATGAGGAGGACAATCCGATATCCTTCAACCCGTTCTACACCGATTCCGGACAGTTCGATGTGGAAAAGCGCGAGAGCATCAAGACTCTGATACTGACCTTGTGGAAACGGGAGGACGAGGCACCGAAACGTTCGGAAGAGGTGGCGCTCTCGGGAGCGGTGAACGCCTATATCCGTAAAATTACCGGGAATCGGGAGGCAAGGCCGGACTTCAACGGCTTCTACGAGTTCGTGGACGGTGACTACCGCCGGATGATAGCGGAAAAGAAGGTACGCGAGAAGGATTTCGACATCGACGGTTTCCTGAACGTGCTGGAGCCTTTCTACAAGGGTGGCGACTACGACTTCCTGCTGAACTCCGACAGGGAACTGGACCTGACAAACAGGCGGTTCATCGTGTTCGAGCTGGACAACATCAGCGGCAACAAGGTGCTGCTGCCTGTGGTGACGCTGATCATCATGGAGACCTTCATCGCCAAGATGCGCCGTCTGAAAGGAATCCGCAAGGTAATATTGATAGAGGAGTGTTGGAAAGCCCTTATGTCCGCCAACATGAGCGGCTATATCCAATATTTGTTCAAGACCGTCCGGAAATATTTCGGTGAGGCCGTTGTGGTGACCCAGGAGGTGGACGACATCATCAGCTCCCCGATTGTGAAGGAGGCCATCATCAACAACTCCGACTGCAAGATCCTTCTGGACCAGCGGAAATACATGAACAAGTTCGAGCATATCCAGCGGCTGCTCGGCCTGACGGAGAAAGAGAAAAGCCAGATACTCTCCATCAACCAGGCGAACCATCCCGGACGTTTTTACCGTGAAGTCTGGATAGGGCTTGGCGGCACCCGTTCGGCGGTCTATGCTACGGAAGTGAGCGCGGAAGAGTATTTCACGTTCACGACGGAAGAGTCCGAGAAACTGGAAGTGCAACGGCTTGCCGAGGAGCTGGACGGCAACCTGGAACTTGCCATCCGCCGGATGGCAGAGAGAAAACGAGAGGAACAAAGACAAGTATCAACCCCAAAAAGAGAACAATGAGAAACAAATCCCTTATGAGACTGGCGGTGTGCCTGATCGGTATGGCCGCCATGGTATTACAAGGCTGCTCGGAGAGCGGCACCGACCGTGACAAGCTCTGCGGCTAGTGGAGCAGCGTGGAAGGCAAGCCGGACGTGCTGGTATATAAGGAAGGGGAAGCCTACAAGGTGACGGTGTTCGCCCGCAGCGGAAAGATGCGCCGTCTCAGGCCTCAGACCTACCTGCTGGTTGAGGAGAACGGGAACCTGTTCATCAACACGGGGCACCGCATCGACATCTCCTACAACGAGGCCGCCGACGTGCTGACCTTCTCCCCGAACGGTGACTATGTGCGGAAGGAGGAACGCCCATGAAAGCGAAGTCACTCCTGATCGGAACGGTACTCGCCCTGTGCGGCACCGGCGCCAATGCCCAGTGGGTGGTGACCGATCCCGGCAACCTTGCCCAAAGCATCATCAACATGTCGGACAACATCGCCCATACCTCGAAAACGGCGGTCAATACGGCCGACAGCTTTGCGGAGACGGTGAAGATTTACGAGCAGGCCAAGAAGTATTACGACCAGTTAAAGGCGGTGAACGACCTGATACAGGACGCCCGCAAGGTGCGCGACATCATCCTGATGGTGGGCGACGTGTCCGACATCTATGTAACGAACTTCGGCAAGATGATGAACGACGACAACTTCTCGTCCCGCGAGCTGGACGCCATCGCCTTCGGTTACACCCGCCTGCTGGAGGAGAGCAACGGCGTGCTACAGGATCTCAGGCAGGTCATCAACGTGAGCACGCTCTCCATGACCGACAAGGACCGCATGGACGTGGTGGACCGCTGCTACTATGAGATGCGCCGCTACCGCAACCTGGTGAGCTATTACACGAACAAGAACATCGCCGTGAGCTATCTCCGTGCCAGAAAGAAGAACGACCTGGACCGGGTGATGCGGCTTTACGGGAATGAAATCTCCAAATACTGGTAGCCATGATGCCGTTGTCGATAGATTTTGCCAACCTGCATACCATACTGGCGACCCTGTATGACGATATGCTGCCCCTTTGCAAGGACATGATGGACGTGGGCAAGGCAAGAGGTGTTGGCACTTATAATAAGCCACTGGCGGCCATTGCAGACGAAGCAAGGGTCTCTGTTCCGACGGTCAATCGAGCCGTCCAAAAGCTGAAAAAACGCAATCTGATAATACGGTACTGCAACTGTAACTGGGTGATTAACCCCCTCATGGTTGCCAACGGCAACAGACAAAAGCAAAAAGTGTTGGAGCGCCGCTATACAGGTGTACAAGCGGAAATTGAAGCCAAACGGAAACGCTACCGCCTGAAAGTGCTTTCCCCCTATGGGGATGGCAAGCCCTTTATTCCGGTGGGGCTACCTACTTCGCCGCAGAAACCATAGGGCTGTATTTAAGGCTTGACCCAACGGGCAACCGTCTTACGGTCTGTGCCGTACAGTTGGGCGATATGGTACATACTGATTCCTTGCTGATACATTTCCCGGATTTCTGCGAGCGTGTTATCCTCTGGCGGCGGGGCGAGCAGGTCAGAAAGTGACAGCCCCAAAAAGCAAGCAAGCTGTAAAATCTTGCGGACAGAAACTGTGCGATTGTTGGACGCGATGCCGTAAACCTCTTTTGAATCTACACTTTCAAAATTTTCGCCATAGAAAGCGTTGACCGCTCCTGCAATTCTGGCAGCGTAAATCCTGCCGCCTGTCACAGACGCATAGCCGCGATTGCGCAAGGCTCGCTTGATGATGGCGCGATAACCGCCGCCGTCGCAGAAATCATACGGCGCGGTCAATGCGTCCTGCATCAACGCAGCAAAGGTCTTTTGCGCTGCGGTGGGCGTGGTGTCCGGCGTGGGGAGCGGGTGGCAGTCCGGCAGGGCGGGAAACAGCAGATTGTGCCTGTGCCCGGTCAGTGTGATTTCGGTGTCAGCCAGCCAGCAGCCGTGCCGGGGGCAGACGGCTATACCGGGTATCTGGTGCAGCCGATGCCAGTACGGCTCGCCGTAAGTCGCAATATCCTCGTCAAAGCATTGTGGACAGTAGCGCAGCCGCCGTGCGTCCATGCTGCTGCTCTGATAGATGCCTATATGCTGCCCTGCGTGGCGGTTGCCGTTCAGCGCCAGCATATAGGCACTTTTTTTGCGGTTGATGGAAAAGAAGCGGGTATAATATGGGTAAAGCGTGTGCTGCATAATAATGTCTTTAGCAGTGAGGTCTTTTGTTGGGAGCGCGTCAAGCAGGGGTGAGAGCGCCCCGCATAACTCGACAGGTACGTTGATATGATTTGCACCGTATAGTTCACGGATGGAGTATTTGACCGATGGATTGCCGCTGCGGATGTGATAGCGACAAATGACGCTGTACCATAGCTCGTCCGGGTAAGGTGTCGGGAAGAATGGAATCATAACTCGACCTCGCCTTTGATGTAGTCTTTATATGCCTCCAACGGTGGTCTGCCGCTCTTTTTAGAAGCGCGTAGCGTTCCCCGCAAATCAAGGGGAGATGCGGCTTCGGGTGAGCGGATCGCTGCCGGGGAGCGTTCCACTTCTCTTTGCGGGCGGGGAACGCGGACGGCTGCAAGCTCCGCCATATAGTCAGAAACCATACCAAGGTTTTTCAAAAATGCACTTTCAAATACTTCGAGGTCTAGTTTTTCACGCCCATCTAAGATGCACAGCTTTTGCGCGTTGTACAACAGCTTGACAAGCACATCCGGGATGCCCTGTGTCTTGCGATACAGCCAGCTTTGCATTTCCGGGGTCAAATCCGTTGCAAAGCGGGTATACTGATAATGCCATAGACCGTGAAGTAACAGGGCAAATTCCTTGTCGTCCGGCAATCTGTCATATATCAGCCCAGTCGTGCGCCGAGCGGAACGGAACTCTTGCTGTAATACTTGCAGCACACGCGGTGTGCCGACCATGCAGATGCTGACACCCGCGCCGTTGATTAACTGCACCAGAAAATTTATAAAGCGGATGCCGTTTTGTCTTCTGTGAAGCCGCGTTGCTTTACAGCTTCATAAATCAGAATACCTGCGGCAACCGATACGTTCAATGATTCTATTTTACCCATTAACGGTATTTTGATCCATTCATCGCACAGGGAAAGGTGTTCGTAGGGAACACCTGTGTCCTCGGCTCCCATAATGATACATACAGGGTCTTTATAGTTTGCTTTGGTGTAATCATAATCACCTTTTTCCGTGGCTGCTACAATCTTGAATCCGCAGTCTTTCAGATACTTGATGGTATTAGTCAGATTTTGTTCGCGGCATACGGGAAGAGTGTGCAGAGCTCCTGCTGATGTTTTCATTGCGTCGGCATTGACACTGACACTGTTTTTCGAGGGAATAATAATGGCATCTGCACCGGCACATTCGCAGGTACGGGCAATGGCTCCGAAGTTACGTACATCGGTAATTCCATCCAGCATGACGAATAGGGGTGTTTTTCCTTCTTCAAACAGGAAAGGTACCAGATCTTCTGTTTTCTGGTAGGTGACAGAGGAGATGAATGCTACAACTCCCTGATGGTTTTTCCGGGTAATACGGTTAATACGCTCCACGGGTACACGCTGAACAGGGATGAGGGTATTTTTCAAGCAGGCAAACAGTTCTTTGGACAGTTCGCTCTGTATATCTTTCTTCACCAATACTTTATCTATCTCTCTTCCGGCTTGTATGGCTTCAATAACAGCGCGTACACCGAAAATCATTTCATTCTTTTCTAACATATTTAATAAGTGGTTAATGGTTAGTGACAGGTGGTTAGTGGTAATTGGCACTAGCCACTTATCAGCGCCTTTGCATTGTTCAGGGCTGCCTCTGTCAAGGTAGCCCCACTTAGCATATTGGCAATTTCTTTTACTCTTTCTTCATCAGTCAGGCGGCGGATGTGGCTGTTGGTGCCTGTTTCCGTATCTTCCTTATATACTTTATAATGAGTGATGCCGCGTGCTGCAATCTGGGGCAGGTGGGTGATGCTGATGACCTGACGGTTTTGTTTTCCCATCTCCTGCATGATGAGCGCCATTTTCTCGGCGATGGAACCGGAAACTCCGGTGTCTATTTCATCAAAGATGATAGTAGGCAGTTTCACAGCTCCGGCTATCATGGCTTTCAGCGAAAGCATGACACGGGCAATCTCACCACCCGATGCTACGGAAGCTACATTTTGTAATGTTCCATTCTTGTTGGCCGAAAACAGGAATGTCACACTGTCCATCCCTTTACTGTCCGGTTCCTTGCGCGGATTCAGTTCCACCACAAAGCGCACATTGGGCATACCGAGAGGAACCAGCAGGCTTTGCATCTGTCTTTCAATGTGCTTGCCCGATTGGGAACGGAGTTTTGTCAACACAGCAGCTTGCTTTATCACTTTGTCATATAGCGTTTCTTTTTGGGCGGTAAGTTCTGCTATACGGTCATCAAAAGAAGTGATGGCGTTCAGCTTCTCATGATAGTCGGTTTGCACGGCTATCAATTCCTCTATTGTTTGTACGTGATGCTTCTGTTGCAAAGAGTAGATTAAGTTCAGGCGTTCATTTACATAATCCAGACGGGTGGGGTTGAACTCCACTTCCTCCTGTGCGCCTGCTATTTCATGCGACAGATCTTTCAGTTCTATGTAACAACTGTCTAAACGCCCTATCCATTCCTGGGCACGTGTGTACACTCTCGCTATGTTATGCAGGGTTTGCATACATTCTTTGGTAGCGGACAACAGGCTGGCATCTTCCGAAGCCATTATTTGGTCCACTTTGTACAAGCCCGCTTTTATCTCTTCGGCATGATTCAAGGTTTCGGCTTCCTGTTCCAGTTCGGTTTGTTCTCCTTCCTGAAGGTTTGCATCATCCAGCTGTTCCAGTTGGAACCGGATGTAATCTTCATCCTTCCGGCTTTGCTCGGCTTGCGTTATGAAGTCGGCCAGCTGTTTGCATACGTTCCTGTACTCGGTATAAATATCCTTGTATGCTGAAAGTTCGTTGTCATCCTGTGCCAGGATATCCAATACATTCAATTGGAATCCCTCACTGTTGAGCAACAGGTTTTGATGCTGGCTATGTACATCTATCAGTTTCTCGCCCAGTTCCTTCATCTGCGCCAATGAGGCCGGAGTATCGTTTATGAATGCGCGGCTTTTACCTGATGCATATAACTCGCGGCGGATAATACATTCATCCGGATCATATTCCAAATCTCTTTGGGTAAAGAAAGGCTCCATCTGATAGGCGGAGATGTTGAAACGTGCTTCTACAATACATTTATTGGCGCCTTTCTTGATCGCTTTGATATCGGCCCGTTGTCCCAGTAACAAGCCGATAGCGCCTAGAATAATCGATTTACCGGCACCGGTCTCTCCGGTGATGACAGAGAAGCCGGGGGTGAAACTGATATCCAATGTATCAATCAATGCATAATTCTGTATATAGATAGATTGCAGCATATTCTTGCTCCTTTTTAATAATTTGCTGATTTGTCAATTTGCTAATTTGCTGCGCTGTTGTATTCCGCATGGTAATTAGCACATTAGCACATTAGCACATTGGCACATTGGCAACATGGCAAATTAAGAAATTATTTATTATTTACCAGTCTGTCAATAATATCCCTTGCTACTTCCTGTTTGCTTTTCAGCGGATAAGGAGTTGCTCCCTGACGGTCTATAATCGTTATTTTGTTGGTGTCACAACGAAACCCGGCTCCTTGGTCGTTCAATGAGTTCAGTACAATGAAATCAAGGTTCTTACGTTCCAGTTTTCTTTGTGCATTTTTTGTTTCATCATTTGTTTCCAAGGCAAATCCCACTAATGTCTGTCCGTCTTTTTTCCGGTTTCCCAGTGCGGCGGCAATGTCTTGTGTGGGTTTCAGTTGCAGTATTAAATTATCTTTCTCTCTTTTGATTTTATGACCGGCTACGGTTTCCGGGGTAAAGTCGGCCACTGCCGCACACAGGATGCCGGCCGAAGCTGTAGGAAACTCGCGGATGGCGGCTTCGTACATTTCTCCGGCACTTTCCACATCTATGCGGCGGATGTTAGGGTGATAGGCCTGAATCGTTACCGGTCCGCTGATTAGCGATACTTCCGCTCCACGTGAAGCGCATTCCTCGGCAAGTGCGAATCCCATTTTTCCTGAAGAATAATTGCCGATAAAGCGTACCGGATCTATTTTCTCGTAGGTTGGACCGGCGGTAATGACTACTTTCTTTCCGGCCATGTCTTGTTGTTTGGCAAAGAAAGCTTCCAGAATTTCCACTATTTTTTCCGGTTCTTCCATTCTGCCTTTTCCTACCAGATGGCTTGCCAGTTCCCCTTCTGCCGGTTCTATAATATGATTTCCGTAAGAACGGAGCGTGTCCAGATTCTTCCGGGTGGAAGGGTGTGCGAACATATCCAGATCCATTGCCGGAGCTACGAATACGGGAGCTTTCATTGACAGATAAGTCGTGATCAGCATATTGTCCGCTATTCCGTTGGCCATTTTACCAATAGTGGATGCGGTAGCCGGAGCGATAATCATGGCATCCGCCCATAGTCCCAAATCAACGTGGCTGTTCCATGTCCCGTCACGCTGGGCAAAAAACTCGCTGATAACAGGTTTGCTTGTTAATGCAGACAAAGTGATAGGTGTGATGAATTCTTTGCCTGCGGGGGTAATCACGACTTGTACTTCCGCTCCCTTCTTAATAAGTCCGCGAATGAGTATAGCCGCTTTATAGGCGGCTATACTTCCGGTTATACCTAGTACGATTTTTTTTCCTTTCATACTCATTTCATCATTCCCGATTCACGTAGTCTGATTTTTGTCAGTACGTTTTTTGTGTTCAGCGTAAAGTCACCGTTCAGTATCCAGCTGTAGTAGCCCGGATCTTTTTGTAATACTTCGCTGACCGACATTCCTTTGTATTTCCCAAAATTAAAGACTTCCACGCCTTTGTCATCATAAACAATGCGTCCGGCGAAATCTACGTTCTTGTTGAAACTTGAATATTCGGCTAGAAATGCCATATCGTTTTGCAATTCTTCCGGATAGCGGTCCAATTGGGATTTCAGTACTTCGTATGTGGCACGTGTGTCGGCTTCGGCTGTATGGGCATCTTCCAGATTCTTTCCGCAATAGAATTTATAGGCGGCAGACAGGGTGCGCTGTTCCAGTTTGTGATAAATCACCTGCACGTCAATGAATTTTCGTTTCATCATGTCAATGTCTACTCCTGCGCGCAGGAACTCCTCGGCCAGAACCGGAATGTCGAAACGATTGGAATTGAAACCGGCAAGGTCACATCCCTCAATGTCCCGGGCTATCTCTTTTGCCACTTCCTTGAAAGTAGGGCAGTCCGCCACATCTGCGTCATAAATACCGTGGATGGCAGAAGATTGTTCGGGAATATGCATTTCCGGATTGATACGCATGGTCTTCGTTTCTTCGTTGCCGTTTGGGTACACCTTCAGATAGCATATTTCCACTATTCTGTCTGTGTTTATATTTGTTCCCGTTGTTTCCAAATCGAAAAAAACAATAGGATTCTTCAAGTTCAATTTCATTTTCAGCTTGTATTATATATTGTTTTTCCGCCACATGGTGGCGTGTTGTTTTTAGTCGTTCAGCATCATAGGCATCAGCAGCATCAGCAGGTCTTCTTTTTCTTCCTGTTCTACAGGAACAATAACACCCGCACGTGAAGGATCAGCCAGTTCGAAAAGTATTTCCTGTGCCGAGATATTGTTTAAAATATCGATCAGGAATGTTGATTTAAAGCCGATGCTCATGGGGCTTCCTGTATATTGGCAAGTCAGTGTTTCTTCTGCTGAGGTGGAGAAGTCTATGTCTTGTGCGGAGATCTGGATCTGATTTTCACTGAGGCGGAGTTTTATCAAACTGCTTGCTTGTGATGAGAATACAGATACACGGCGGAGCGCACTGATCAGCATCATGCGGTCAATGGTGGCCTTGTGCGGATTATCCTGCGGAATTACTGAATTATAATTGGGATAGCGTCCTTCGATAAGACGGCATATCATGCTGTAGTTTTCTAATGTAAACGTAGCGTTACGGTCGTCAAAATCAATTTGCACATCTCCTTGTTCTTTCGGCAACAGGTTCTTCAGCAGGGTTGCCGGTTTCTTGGGCAGAATGAAAGCGGCTTTTTCATCGCCGTGTGCCACAAATGTTTTATTGCGTACTAATTTGTGCCCGTCTGAGGCTACGAAAGTGATGTCTTCGGTAGTGATATCAAAATAAATACCATTCATTACCGGACGTAACTCGTCATCGGCAGTAGCGAACAAGGAACGGTTGATACCCGCCAGCATCACCGGAGCGCCCATTGTTACGTGTACCGCATTTGCGCCTAATGCGGGAGCCTGCGGATATTCGTCGGCATTTTGTCCCATCAGGCTGTATTTACCATTCTGATATTGTACGGTGATTTCCAGATTCTCTGTATTTACCAGGAAAGTCAGTGGTTGTTCGGGTATTTCTTTCAGGGCTTCGAGTATGGTTTTTGAAGAAACGGCAAAGCGTCCGTCACCGTCACTTTCATTTACTTCCAAAGAAGTGGAGAGGGTCGTTTCGCTGTCAGAGGCAGTGAGCGACAACGTTCCGTCAGTCAGTTCCATTAAGAAACAATCAAGAATAGGTAACGAATTTTTAGAGTTGATTACTCGGCTAATAGCTTGTAAATGACTGAATAATCCAGTACTTGAAACGATGAACTTCATAGTTTTATATTATTATATTTATATTCTATATCTCTATATTCATTTAACTGCCAAAGTTACGAAAAGATTATGGTTCAAGCGCAAAAAATGGCGAAAAAATTAGTTTACTCGCAAGGAAAAGTGTACTTTCGTGGCGAATTTAAATAACGTAATATGGAATTAGCAGGAAAAGTAATAGCAGTCCTCGAACCGAGAGGAGGAGTTTCAAAGACAGGAAATGAATGGAAAGTACAAGAATACGTAATTGAAACGCATGATCAATATCCTAAAAAAATGTGTTTTGACGTATTTGGAGCAGATAAGATAGCGCAATTTAATATTCAGGCAGGTGAAGAGTTGAATGTGTTTTTTGATGTGGATGCCCGCGAGTGGAATGGTCGTTGGTTCAACAGTATCCGTGCGTGGAAAGTAGAGCGTGTGGGTGCCCAGGGACCTGTTGCACCGGATGCTCCGTTTCCTCCCATGAATGCTGCTCCCGCTGCACCGGTAGATTTTGCCGCGACAGACGAGAAGGATGATTTGCCTTTCTAGGGGATAGAGGATTCCCATAAACATAAATAAGCCGGCAGAATCCGTGAAAAGGATTTTGCCGGCTTATTTTATATAGTCTGTTTTTATGGTCATTCTCAATCATGGTGTGAAGTGTTGATGGGATATTTGCGTTCCATGAATTTCCATTTATCATCCGGTGTGGTATGATTACGGTGGAGTAAATTAAACAGGCGGAAACTATATTGCTGTAGTTGCCGCCTGTTCTTTATTTGGTTAAATAAAAAAGTCTTAAAATGTAGTGTAGAAGATTTGCATTTTCAGCTTATTCTCAGGATTCGTTCCACCTTTTAACATAGCGCTTTCCATACCTAAGCTGTTGGATATTTCAACTATTTCATTGTTTGAATTGGATACTGCTTTGACAGGTATGATGACAACTCTGTTCCAGTCCGGATTTTCAGCGTCCCATTTTTTTCCGTCTTCTTCCTTTTCAGGATCTCCACCTGCTGCTGTTATGCCTTTTTTCCGTTCCTCAATGCAGTAAGTGATTAAGGGAGCGATGTTGGTAAAGGTGTATGTATTGTTACTGCTGCTATATGAACTTAAGAAAGAAGTCTTGTTGTCGATAATCTTGTTTTCTTCAAAGAACGAGAACATATCTTTCTTTCTGACCATCAATACATATTGGGGGATGCCCATTTTGTATTTGGACTCTTTCTCGTTGTAGCGTGTGAACGATACATTTACACCATTTAGCGTATCTCTTTTATGTTCATTGTAAATCTCTGCAATGGGGAAAGTCGCTTCTGTAAAAATACCTGCCGGACTTTTGAGGTAAGTATGGTCCGGATCTTGGGCTAACTCTTCCAATCTGCTACCGTTACTGAAGTGGTTGGCTTGTATCACTTCCTTGGTTGCTCCAAAGAAATAGGACTTGTAAACCAACGAATCCCGCTTGCCGGAAGAACTTTCTATCAGGGCTTCAAAATTAAGATTCAGGCTTAAACCGTCAATGTATAAAATGGTTCCGTCGCCATGAGTACAGCGAATGTAAACTCCCTTTAATACATTCTTGATAAAACTTTCAGGAGTCTTGAAATACTCTTTGTTCTCCTTGTATTTGTTGAAGATGTGATCGCCTAATGAATTGGGCAATTTGATAGTCTGTATAATTGTTCTTTGCTTGACACCGCTGCTTGTGGTTGTAGTTTCATCTTTGCTTGTAGACGGACCTACTGCCGAATAGGCTTTTACAGCGATAGGCTTTCCTTTTTCGTTGTAATAATCTTTAGGATCCACACTGGTATAGAAAGTACTTAGTTCTTTTTCAGGAATAACCTTGTCCAATGTGTCAACCTGTAAGCGCATGGCATTCAGTGAGTCACCAAAGAAAGACCCGTATTGCAGACTTATATTTACTCCGATGACTTTGGTCAGCTCTTCTTCAAATTTGAAGTTGTCCATACAGGTGAACTGTGCTATAAAGTCGGCAGTAAATTCTCCAAATTGCTCATCGGTATATCGTCCTAAATATGCAGTACTGGTACGTGCATAAACAGAGTCGGCCAACAGAGATTTGGTGGTAAACTCATAACTGTCTGTATTTGCCGGAATCTTATCTCCACCAGGGATAAGATCAGTCCCGATGCCGGTTGTTGAATCATCGCAACTATAAATAAGTGCAGCCAACAACAATGCGCATAAGTATTTGATTTTCATCTTTATTATTCTTAGTGAGTTATTTCTTTTCAAACTCCCATACTTTGTCATAGAACTCATTGAAAGCATCTACATAGGTATCGGCAGGCTGATAGTCGAGCACGGGCACACCCGATTCACGGGCGAACTTCATGACATTCTCGTTCACTTTTTCGCTGTTTTGTATCACACCGTCGGAGTAGGCAATGGCCAGTTTGCACAGCTCCTCGTAATTTGCCGGAGATTTGACGATGCTTTCCACATCATTCTTTTCAATGCCTTTCAGCATGAGTTTTTCAGTCAGATTACCTTCGCAGTCCGATTTGAAATCATCTTCAAACACCGAAAATACTACTTTTGAGTCTCTGAATGACGGTTCATCCTGATAAGCCTTCTTGATATAAAGAGGTACAAATGCACTCATCCACCCTTGGCAATGGATAATGTCCGGACACCAGCGTAATTTCTTTACCGTTTCCAATACGCCGCGTGCATAAAAAATAGCACGTTCGTCATTGTCTTTGTATTCTACACCGTTTTCGTCAGCTACCATTTGGCGGTGCTGGAAATAGTCGTCATTGTCAATGAAGTAAACCTGCATACGTGCAGCTTGGATAGATGCTACCTTGATAATCAGCGGATGGTCCGTATCGTCTATGATTAAATTCATGCCGGACAGGCGGATGACTTCGTGTAATTGGTTTCTGCGCTCATTGACATTGCCCCATTTTGGCATAAAAGTTCTGATTTCTCTGCCTTTTTCCTGAATAGCCTGAGGAAGAAATCTTCCCATGTTTGCCATTTCGGATTCGGGAACGTAAGGGGTAATCTCTTGTGTAATAAATAAAACTTTATTTGCCTTCATCTTAACTTTTTGTTGCTCATAATCATTTTGCAAAGATATAAAAAAAATAGATGAGAGTGGCAAGAAACGAGGAATAATAATTCCTTATGATATGTTAAGTGGCTGGTAATTAGTAATTAGCAGTTGGAAGTTAATGGCCGATGCCTTGCGGAATTAGGTGAAAAATGGGAAAGAACAGGTGGCCGGCCGGTGGCTGAAGAGGGCTTATTGCGCCATATCTGCAAGCTATTAACCACTTATTACTAACCACTCATCATTAATTAAAACTCTTTTTTTCTTCGTTATCTCCCAAATAATGGTTTACTTTGCAGCCGTTTTAAATGAAACTACTCAAACAAAAGAGATAAAAAGATGAAGTTAGTTCAAACAATCAAAGAGCTTCAGTCAGAGCTGGATGCCCTGCGCAGTGAGGGAAAGACAATAGGTCTGGTACCTACGATGGGTGCACTCCATGCCGGACACGCTTCGTTGGTGAAACGTGCTGTTGCAGAAAATGATGTAGTGGTGGTAAGTGATTTTGTGAATCCTACCCAGTTTAACGACAAAAATGACTTGGCAAAATATCCGCGTACATTGGATGCCGATTGTGAATTGTTGGAAAAAGTAGGAGCGGCTTTTGTTTTTGCTCCGTCTGTAGAAGAGATTTATCCTGAGCCTGATACCCGGCAGTTCAGCTATGCGCCGTTGGACACAGTGATGGAAGGCCGTTTCCGTCCGGGACATTTCAATGGAGTATGCCAGATAGTGAGCAAGCTGTTTATGATTGTAAATCCTACCCGTGCTTATTTCGGTGAGAAAGATTTCCAGCAGTTGGCTATTATTCGTGAAATGGTGAAACAGATAGGGTTCAACGGACTGGAAATTGTAGGTTGTCCTATTGTGCGTGAGGAAGACGGGCTGGCATTGAGCAGCCGCAATGCACGGCTTTCTGCGGTGGAGAGAGAGTATGCGCTGAATATTTCGCAGACTTTATTTAAGAGTTGTACTTTTGCAAAATCTCATCCGGTCGCTGAGACTCAGAAGTTTGTAGAAGATGCGATTGCTGCCGCTCCGGGTTTGCGTCTGGAATATTTTGAAATAGTAGACGGCACTACGCTTCAGAAAATAACGGATTGGGAAGATACGGATTATGCAGTAGGTTGCATTACGGTATTTTGCGGAGAGGTACGTTTGATAGATAATATAAAATATAAGGGATAGTGATCGTTAACCATTAGAATTATGATGATTGAGGTATTAAAGTCGAAACTGCATTGTGTCCGTGTAACGGAAGCCAATTTGAATTACATGGGTAGTATTACGATTGACGAGGACTTGATGGATGCCGCCAACATGATTGCCGGCGAGAAAGTGCACATTGTGGATAATAATAACGGCGAGAGGTTTGAAACTTATATTATTAAGGGTGAGCGCGGTTCGGGATGTATTTGTCTGAATGGGGCTGCTGCCCGGAAAGTACAGGTGGGTGACATTGTGATTATCATGTCATACGCCATGATGGATTTTGAGGAAGCTAAATCGTTCAAGCCGACGGTGGTTTTCCCTGATTCGGCGATGAACAAGATTGTATAACGATATTTTTGTTCGGTAATCCAAAAGCCCGGTAGACGTGAGTCTGATACGGGCTTTATTTTTTTAGGGATATTCAGTAAATGTCTCTAAAAAATAAGATGGCATATGAAGATGAT
>OIDS01000661.1_pt1 | contig 14590 bp, 15 predicted proteins | sample 1581491 | NCBI WGS metagenome assembly OIDS01 (sample SAMEA3882553, study PRJEB24775) | human gut metagenome | biome: human-associated habitat; feature: intestine environment; material: feces | place: Netherlands | collected 2009/2010
AGGATGACGAGGCCCCAGAACAGCACCGTCACGAGGGATGCTGCCAGCGCATGGGGCAGAAAGGCGATCATGCAGTTGACGCTGTTTTTGAGGGTCTGGCCGAGGGGCTGGTCCAGCAGGACGATCTGGGGCCACATATAGGAGAAGAGCATATGGAAGAGGATGAGGTTGAGCACCGTGGCCACCCACATCCCCACGCCGACGTTGGTGCCGTGGTAGAGCATATTGAAGCAGAAGTAGACGAGAAAGACCTGCACCGTGACCACGACGCAGTAGAGCATCCCCGGCAGGATGCTGGCCTTGAAGTTCTGCCGGAAGGCCTTGCGGTAGGTGGTCCACCAGTAGCCGGCCTCGTCGCGCAGGGCGCGCAGGACGGTGTCGTACATCCCCGCCAGCACCGGTCCGGCCAGAATGCCGCCCACGGCGGCGCTGAGGACCATGACCGTCAGGCTGTTCATCAGGAAGCCGATGTACACCAGACAGATGACCGGCAGAAAGCCCAGACAGGTGAGCAGGTTGGCAAGGAACATCCCGCTCATATCCCGGCCCACCAGCTCGAAGAAGCGGCCGACGCCGGTTTTGCGGGGGGCGTCCTTTTCCACGCCCGGCCCGGACTTGAAATCGTTTGCAGAAGGGAACAGACTCATGGTATGTGAATATCCTCTCTCGCTGTCTCTGGGACAGCTCTCATTGCACAGCACGGTTTGGCATAAAACACCATTGTGCTGGCTTTCTGATTATAAATATACCCGGATTTTGTGGATTTTGCAAGCCGCAAAGCCCCCGAAATGTAAAAAAAGTGTTTCCTCTCCCTTTTTGAGGCGGAGTGTGTTACAATAGAGACGGCTTTTCAGCCGAAAGGAGGAATCTCTCTGTGAGCATTTTCCGCACCATTGCGATGTTCACCTATCTGTTTGGCTACATGATCGTCCACTACGGCGTGCTGCGCAAAGCCGAGCGTGCACAGGCCGCCGGCGACACCGAGACGGTGCGCCGTCTGGTGGAGCAGCATATCCCCCACTGGAGCCGGGGAATCCTGAACGTCACCGGCGTCCGGCTCAGCGTCGAGGGGCTGGACAACATCCCGAAAGAGGGACCCTGTGTTTTTGTGGCGAACCATCGCAGCTATTATGACATCCCCCTGCTGCTGGCCAGCCTCGACAAGCCCTACGGCATCCTCGCCAAGGAGGAGCTGGAAAAGATCCCCCTGCTCAGCCGCTGGATGAAGCTGCTGGGCTGTGTCTTCGTCCAGCGCGATGACGTCCGCGCCTCGGTGCGCGCCCTCAACGACGCCACCGCCATCGTAGAGAGCGGCAGGAGCTTCATCATCTTCCCCGAGGGCACCCGCTACAAGGGCGAGGAGGGCGGCGCCGGTGAGTTCAAGGCCGGTGCTTTCCGCATCGCTGTGAAGACTGAAACCCCGGTGGTGCCGGTGGCCATCTCCGGCGCACGGGGGCTGTTCGAGGCCCACGGCAACCGGACGACGCCCGGCACGGTGCGCATCCGGGTGCTGCCGCCCATCCAGACGGCGGGCATGAGCCGCGCTGAGCAGAAGGAACTGCCCGCCGCCGTCCGCCAGACCATTCTGGCACAGCTGTAACACAAAAATTGGGAGGACACTGCCGCATGGCAAGCTACCGTTACGAGCGCGACATCGACCCGAAGGACATCGCCCCCCGCAGGGAAAAACAGTACACCCGCAAGGAGCGCTGGGCCAACTGGTGGGACTATAACCTCAAGTGGGTCATCCTCATCGGCATCGCCGTGGTCTTTGTGGCCTACAACTTTATCGGGCAGTACTTCTTCGTCACTAAGCCCGACTACAACGTGGCCGTGGTGGCCCCCTACTACCTGCCCGAGGACACCGTGAACGCCTTGCAGGAAGCTCTGGCGGACTACGGCGAGGACCGCAACGGCGACGGCAAGGTGGTCGTGACCCTGAACGTCTACACCCTCGATTACGCCGAGGGCGAGACCCAGACCGAGAGCGACGCCTACCTGACCATGGCGGGCACCACCAAGCTTGCCACCGATGTGCAGGGCGGCCTGAGCTCCGTCTTTCTGCTCTGGGACCCGGCAGGGTTTGAGGAGAGCACCGGCTCACTGCGGTATCTGGACGGCAGCCTGCCCGCCGCCGACAGCGACGAGGACTGGTGGAACATGGTCTATAAGTGGAGCGACTGCCCCGTGCTGGCGGGCCTCGACCTCGGCAGCTACGGCCCCGACACCACCCAGAGCCGCAGTGGGTCCAGTCAGGAGTATATGTCCCAGTTCTACGTCGGGATGCGGGGCGCATGGAACAGCGGCACCGCCGACAACCTCGCCGGCGGCGAGGAGCTGTGGCAGAAGCTGACGGCGGGGGCTGTCTCCACCGTTGCGCCGGAGGGCTGAGCCATGCGGTTCCGCGTTCGGCGCAAGGGCAGGGCGGGGCACATCAGCGTCCCCGAAAAGCCCGAGAAAAAGGCAGCGCCGTTAAAAGCTGCCGACCTCGACAACCCCTATGGCCGGGTGTTCGGCACCCCCCGCAGCAGGGAAGACCTGCGCAAACAGGACAGATAAGTGAAATGACCCTCTCCGACCGCCTCGGAGAGGGCTTTTTTGTTGCAATCTCTTCGCGTTGACGGCCCCGGATTTGAAATATTCTCCACCCTCAAAGGGAGAGGCGCTTGTTGTTTCCTCGTCCGGGTTATGGTATACTTACTAGGTATCGTCCCAAGAAATTTTACCCGAAGGATGTGGAACAGATGGACACACTGGAACAGGCCCGCGCTGAGATCGACGCGGTGGATGCGCAGCTGGCCGCCCTGTTTGAGCGGCGGATGGCCGCCGTGCTCAGCGTCGCCCAATACAAGCAGGCCCACGGCCTGCCGGTCTATGACGCCGCACGGGAGGCGGTGGTGCTGGAAAAGGCTGCGGCCCGCATTCAGGACCCCGCCCTCCGGCCCTACTACAGAGATCATGTCCAGAACATGATGGACGTCGCCAAGCAGTACGAGGCGGAGGTGCTGGGCGAGAATCGCGCCGCCTATCAGGGCGTGGAGGGCGCTTTTGCCCACATCGCGCTGCGGGCGCTCTTCCCCCACGCGGAGGCAGTGAGCTACCCGACGTGGGACGAGGTCTTCGAGGCCGTCCGGCGGGGGGACGCCGCCCACGGCGTCGTGCCCTTCGAGAACAGCCACGCGGGCGATGTCTCCGCCGTGCTGGACCTGTGCTATAACTACCCGGAGCTGTGGGTGGTGGACGTCTACGACCTGCCCATCTCCCAGAACCTGCTCGTCCTGCCCGGCACCCAGCTGGCCCAGCTCCGGCACGTCTACAGCCACCAGCAGGCCATCGCCCAGAGCGAGACGTTCTTAAAGCAGTTCCATCTGCCCGCCACAGCCATGCCGAATACGGCCATGGCAGCAAAGTTCGTGGCAGAGTCCGGCGACCCGTCCCAAGCCGCCATCGCCAGCGCGGAGACCGCTGCCCTCTACGGGCTGGAGGTCCTTGTGCCCAGCATCAACACCGACGGCGACAACACCACCCGCTTCATCGTCCTCAGCCGCGAAAAGCCCACCGGGGGCAACCGCTTCTCGCTGCTCTTCACGCTGGACAACAAGCCCGGCAAGCTGGCCGAGGTCATTCAGGTCATCGGCCGGTTCGGCTACGACATGGAATCCATCAAGAGCCGTCCGCTGCCCCATGTTCCCTTCGATTACTATTTTTACGTCGAGCTGGTGGGAGACCCCGCCGACGACGAGACCGCCGCGCTGCTGCGCGAGCTGGATCATACCTGCCGCACCGTGCGGCTGTTAGGAGTGTATACGAAATGAGTGGATTTATCGGCACAAAGCTCACCATGAATCTGGGTGAGCGCAGCTATGACATCATCCTGAAAAACGGCGCACTGGAAAATCTGTACCAGTTTGCCCGCCTCGACCGCCGGGTGGCGGTGGTGACGGACGCAGGCGTCCCGGCAGAGTACGCCCAGCGGGTGGCCGACCAGTGCCGCGACGCAAAGATCATCACCGTGCCGCAGGGTGAGGCCAGCAAGAGCATGAAGATTCTGGAAAGTGTCCTGCGCCAGATGCTGGAGTTCAATATGGGACGCGGCGACCTCGTCATCGCCGTGGGCGGCGGCGTCGTGGGCGATCTGGCGGGCTTTGCCGCCTCCATCTATATGCGGGGCATCGACTTCATCAACTGCCCCACCACCACTCTCTCCATGATCGACTCCTCCATCGGCGGCAAGACGGCGGTGGATCTGGGCGAGACGAAAAACATCGTCGGCTCCTTCTGGCAGCCCAAGCTGGTCATCGTGGACCCCAGCACCCTCGCCACCCTGCCCCGCCGCCAGTACATCAACGGTCTGGCCGAGTCGGTGAAGGCAAGCCTTCTGGCCGACCCGGAGCTGTTCGCTATCTTTGAAAAGGGCGACATCGACGAGCAGATCGGAGAGATCATCTATCGCAGCCTCCGCTTCAAGAAGAGCATCGTGGAGCAGGATGAGACCGAGCGCGGGATGCGCAAGGCCCTCAACTTCGGCCACACCATCGGCCACGGCATCGAGGCCGTCAAGGGCGTCAAGGGACGCCGCACCGTGGGCCTCTACCACGGCGAATGCGTGGCGCTGGGGATGCTGCCCATGATCGAATCCAAGGCATTGCAGAAGCGCGTCCGGGCGGTCTACCGCCGTCTGGGCCTGCCCCTGCGCACCGCCTACAATAAGGATAAAGTCTACGCCGAGATGCTCCACGACAAGAAGGCGCAGGGCGGACAGATCACCGTCATCAAGGTGCCGGGTCTGGGCTGCTGGCGTGCCGAGACCATCCCGGTGGAGGGCCTGCGCACCCTGCTGGGCATGGAGGACTGAGCCATGAAAAACACCTTTGGCAGCGCATTGGCGCTGACCATCTTCGGCGAGAGCCATGGCCGGGCCATCGGCGGCGTGCTGGACGGCATGGCCGCAGGGGTGCCGGTGGACGAGGCGTTCATCGCCGCCTGCATGGACAGGCGCCGCGCCCGGGGCGACGGCCTCTCCACCCCCCGGGTGGAGGCCGACCGGGTCCAGCTGCTCTCCGGAGTCGTGAACGGCCACACCACCGGCACAGCCATCGCCCTCATGATCGAAAATCAGAACACCCGCAGCGGCGACTACGCCAAGACCGCCGACCTGCTCCGCCCCGGCCATGCGGACTACACCGCCTATGCCAAATACCACGGCTTTCAGGACGCCCGGGGCGGTGGACACTTTTCGGGCCGCATCACTGCCGCGCTGGTGGCAGGCGGTGCCATCGTGCTGGGTGCGCTGAACCGCGCCGGCATCGACATCACCACCCACATCGCCCGCTGTGCCGGCCTCTCCGATACCCCCTTTGCGCTGGACGATACCGCTGCGCTGGCCGCGCAGGTCAGCGTGCTGGAAAATAAGGGCGAGGGCTTCGCGCTGCTGGATGCCTCCGTCGAAGAGCCGATGAAGGCGGCCATCCGCGCCGCCGGGGCGGAGGGCGACAGCGTGGGCGGCATCCTTGAGACGGCGATCCTCGGCCTGCCTGCCGGTGTGGGCGAGCCGTACTTTGACAGCGTGGAGAGCCTGCTTTCCCACATGGCCTTCTCCGTGCCTGCCGTCAAGGGCATCGAGTTCGGCACCGGCTTCGGCTTCGCTGACCTGAAAGGCTCGGAGGCCAACGACGCCTTCCGGATGAAGGGGAACACCATCGTTACCGCCACCAACCACAACGCTGGGGTCAACGGCGGCATCTCCAATGGGATGCCCGTGGTCTTCCGCACCGCCGTCAAGCCGACGCCCAGCATCTACAAGAAACAGGAGACGGTGGACTATCTTGCAAAGCAGGATGCACCCCTCTCCATTCAGGGCCGCCATGACCCCTGCATCGTGCCCCGTGCCGCCATCGTTCAGACCTGCGCCGCCGCGCTGGCTGTGGGCGACCTGCTGACGGCCCGCTACGGCACGGCATGGATGGAGCGGCCCACCAGCTACCGCAGGGAGGGACTGTGATGGAATACGGACTCATCGGCTCGAAGCTGGGCCACTCCTACTCGAAGCTCATCCACGAGATGCTCTGCGGCTACCGCTACGACCTCTGCCCCCTGCCCACCGAGGAGGAGGCCCGGGCCTTCCTCACCAAGCGGCAGTTCAAGGCCATCAATGTCACCATCCCCTATAAGCGGCTGGTGATGGAGTACTGCACCTACATCGACCCCCGGGCCAAGGCCATCGGCGCGGTGAACACCGTCGTCAACAAGAACGGCCTGCTCTACGGCTACAACACCGACTATCTCGGTTTTGCCCATCTGTGTGACGCCCACGGCGTCGATTTCGCGGGCAGGACCGTCCTCATCCTCGGCACCGGCGGCACCCACCACCAGTGCCGTCGCCCGGGACAAGGGCGCGGCGAAGGTGCTGACCGTCAGCCGGACGCCCGACGCCGCCAAGGGCCAGCTCTCCTATGAGGAAGCTGTGTCCAGCAGCGCACAGATCGTCATCAACACCACCCCCGCCGGGATGTACCCCAACGTAGGGGTGTGCAGTCTGGACGTTGCCCGAATGCCCGGGCTGGAAGCGGTGCTGGACGTGGTGTATAACCCGGATAAGACCGAACTCATCCTGCGGGCCGAGGAGGCCGGCGTCCCGGTGGCCGTGGGAGGCCTCGAGATGCTGGTGGCGCAGGCGGTGTACGCCGCTGAATACTTCCTCAGCCGGAAGTTCGACGACGCGGCGGGGGAGATCCGCCGCATCACCGCCGCGCTCCGCCGCGATATGCTGAATGTGGCCCTCATCGGGATGCCCTCCAGCGGCAAGTCCACGGTGGGCCGTCTGCTGGCAGACAAGCTGGGCAAGCGGTTCATCGACCTCGACGAGGAGATCGTGAAGGCCGACGGCCGCAGCATCCCGGAAATCTTCGCCGCCGAGGGCGAGGACGGCTTCCGGGCGCGGGAGTCGGCCCAGACCGCCCGCTTTGCAAAAGAGGGCCGTCAGCTGCTCTCCTGCGGCGGCGGCATCATCAAGCGGGGCGGGAATCTGCGGGCGCTGCATCAGAACGGCGTCCTGCTCTTCCTCGACCGGCCCCTGGATGCGCTGACGGTGGGCGGCGGACGGCCTCTCTCGTCCAGCCCCGAGGCGCTCAGGCAGATGGAGGCGGAGCGCCGCCCCCTGTATCTCGCGGCGGCAGATGCCGTCATCCCCAACAGCGGCACGGTGGAGGACGCCGTGGCCGCCGCAATGGAGGCTCTGGATGAAATTTTTAGTCATTAACGGCCCCAACCTCAACATGATGCACTTCACCGAGCCGGGCGTGGCCGGCCAGCTGGACTACAACGGTCTGCTGGATTATCTCGAGCTGTGCTGCACCCAGATGGGCCTCGAGGTGGAGTTTTTTCAGTCCAACCACGAGGGCGACCTCATCGATGAGATCCAGTCTGCCGCAGGCCGGGCAGACGGCATCATCCTGAACCCCGGCGGATACGCCCACTACAGCGTCGCCATCCTCGACGCGCTGCGGCTCTGCGGCGTGCCTGCCGTGGAGGTGCTGCTGAGCGAGCCGGACGAGCATGAGCCGTTCCGCAAGACGGACATCGTCTCCTTCGGCTGTCAGGGACACTTCATCGGTGAGGGCATCAGCGGCTATCTGCACGCTGCGGCCTATCTGACCCAGCTGCTTCGTCTGGACGGCAGCGCACACACCCATCTGGTCATGTGAGCGGAAAAGAAAGAGTGAAAGGAACGAAATTCTATGATCATCTCCACCAAAAAGGGCACCCCCAAGGAAGAACTGGAAAAGATCGTGGACCGCTTTGAAAAGCAGGGCCTCGACGTCACCCTCATCACCGGCAAGGACTACAATGTCTTCGGCCTCGTGGGCGACACGACGAAGATCGACGAGCGCGACGTCCTCGCCAACCCCTGGATCGACAACGTCACCCGCGTCTCTGCCCCCTATAAGCGGGCCAACCGCCTCTTCCACCCGGCAGACTCCGTCATCGACTGCGGCGGCGTCAAGATCGGCAGCAAGGAGAAGATCGCGGTCATGGCAGGCCCGTGCAGCATCGAGAGCGCGGAGCAGGCCCTCCGCATCGCGCAGGGCGTCAAGGCGGGCGGCGCGACCCTCTTCCGGGGCGGCGCATACAAGCCCCGCACCTCGCCCTACTCCTTTCAGGGCCTCGAGACCGAGGGCATCCTTGACATGGTGAAGGCCCGGGAGGCCACCGGTATGCCCATCGTCTCCGAGCTGATGAGCGAGGACCGCATCCCCGAGTTCGAGGAGTATGTGGACGTGGTGCAGATCGGTGCCCGCAATATGCAGAACTTCCAGCTGCTCAAGGCCGTGGGCAAGATGCATAAGCCCGTCCTGCTCAAGCGCGGCCTCTGCAACACCATCGAGGAGTGGATCATGAGCGCCGAGTACATCATGGCCGGAGGCAACGAGCAGGTCATCCTCTGCGAGCGGGGCATTCGCACCTTTGAGAAGTACACCCGCAACACCCTCGACCTCTCCGCTGTGCCCATCATCCACGAAAAGACCCACCTGCCCATCATCGTGGACCCCAGCCACGCCACCGGCAAGGCCAATCTGGTAGAGCCGATGATGATCGCCGCTGTGGCCGCCGGTGCGGACGGTCTGGAGGTGGAGGTGCACTACGACCCCCAGCACGCATGGAGCGACGGCGCACAGTGCCTGACCCCGGACGCCTTTGCACAGGCCATGGCAAAGTGCCGTCAGGTGGCTTGGGCCATCGGCCGGGAGATGTAAACCGTTTACCCCCCTCAGGCGCTGGCGCGCCAGCTCCCCCAAGGGGGCGCCTGAAGCGCTGCCCGGGGGAAATCTGCAAAAGGATAACACCGCTATGCTAGTAACCATCAGACCTGCCCCCGGCGGCATCGGGGGCGTGATTGCCGCGCCGCCCAGCAAAAGCATGGCGCACCGCGCCGTGCTGTGTGCCGCGCTGGCCGTGGGGCGCTCCCATATCACCCATCTGGAATTCAGCAAGGATATCTCTGCCACCCTGTCCGCCGCCGCGCAGCTGTGCGCCGCCGTGGACACCGGCGCGGACGATGCCACTGTGCAGGGGCTTGGGCATTTTCTGCCCCTGACCGCCCCGGTGGACTGCTGCGAAAGCGGCAGCACCCTGCGGTTTTTGATCCCCATTGCCAGCTTGACCGGCCAGCCGGTCACCTTTACCGGACGCGGACGGCTGATGGAGCGCCCGCAATCCGTATACGAAACGTTATATCGCGAGCAGAATCTACGGTTTGAGCAGTCCCCCGCCGGGCTGACCGTGGAGGGCGCACTGACCCCCGGGGACTACCGGCTGGCGGGCAACGTGTCCAGCCAGTTCATCAGCGGGCTGCTGTTCGCGCTGCCCTTGCTGCCCGGGGACAGCACCCTGCACCTTATTCCCCCCGTGGAGAGCCGCAGCTACATCGACATGACCCGCGCCGTACAGGCCGCCTTTGGGGTGCACAGCCGCTGGCTGGACGCAACCACCCTGCTGCTGCCCGGCGGGCAGCAGTACCGCCCCTGCGACTACAACGTGGAGGGCGATTACAGTCAGGCCGCGTTTCCGGCGGTGCTGGGCGCGGTGTGCGGCGGGGTGACCATCACCGGCCTTGCGCCGGACACTTTGCAGGGCGATGCCGCCATTCTGGACATCCTGCGCCGGTGCGGCGCGGTGTTCACCCGCAAAGGCGACAGCATCACCTTTGCAAAAGCACCCCTGCATGGGGTGGACATCGACCTTGCGGACTGCCCCGACCTTGGCCCCGTGCTGATGGTGCTGGGCCTGCTGTGCGAGGGCACCACCGTCATCCGCAACGCCCAGCGGCTGCGCCTGAAGGAGAGCGACCGCATCGCGGCCATGGAAGCCGAGCTGCGCGCCTGCGGCGGCGTGCTGGAAAGCGACGGCGGCACCATCACGGTGCAGGGCTGTGCTGAGCGTCTGCACGCCCCTGCCGCGCCCCTGCACGGCCACAACGACCACCGGGTGGTCATGAGCCTTGCGGTGCTGGCCGCAGCCGCCAAGCTGCCCCTGACCGTGGACGATGCCGAAGCCATCCAGAAGAGCTGGCCCGGCTTTTTTGCAGATGCAGCGCCGCTTGGCGTGGAGGTAGAAGATGCTTGATAAAACAAAACGTTATCTCGTAGTGGGTCTGGGTCTGCTGGGCGGCAAGTACGCGCTGGAGCTGACCCGCGCCGGCTTCCATGTGGACGGCATCAACCGCAGCGAGGGACACTTGCAGTACGCGCTGGAGCACGGCTATATCGCCAGCGGTAAGACCCACGATTTTGAGGATCTTGTCCGGCAGGCCGACCATATCATCTTTGGCCTGTACCCCACCGCGCTGCTGGACTGGTTCCGAACCTACGGTTCCCTGCTCAAGCCCGGGTGCATCTTTACGGATGTTTCCGGCGTCAAGACCGGCCTTGTGGAGCCGGTGCAGGCGCTGTGCCCGGCGGGGGTGGAGTTCATCGCCAGCCACCCCATGGCCGGCCGCGAGACTTCCAGCGTGGAGCACGCCGCCGAGGTGAATTTTGCCCCGGCCAACTTCATCATCACCCCCACCGAGAAAAACACCCCGGCGGGCATCCAGTGGGCAAGGGAGCTGGCCGAGGTGCTGGGCTTCAAGCACATCTGCACCCTGACCGTGCAGGAGCACGACCGGATGATCGGCTATGTCAGCCAGCTGTGCCACGCCATCGCCGTAAGCCTGATGTGCGCCAACGACAACACCTCGCTGTGCGAGTACACCGGCGACTCCTTCCGGGATCTGACCCGCATTGCACGCATCAACGATAAAATGTGGGCAGAGCTGTTTTTGTGGAACAAGCAGAACCTGATCAGCGAGATCGACCAGTTCGATTCTGCTTTGCAGGAAATGCGCGCCGCCCTTGTGGCAGACGACCGGGACAAGCTGGAAGAAATGTTCCGCCTTTCCACCCAGCGCCGCGCCGCCTTTGACAAAAAGCTGCCGGAATAAACCGTGACGGAGGTATTGCCCCATGCCCAAGCAGGAAGGACAGAAATCCAAGCTGGTAACGCTGCTGCGCATCCTTGAGCAGCGCACCGACGAGAACCACCGCCTGAACGTGCCCCAGCTGGTGCAGCTGCTGGAAAATCAGGGCATTCTGGCCGAGCGCAAGAGCATTTACAGCGATATCGACACCCTGCGCAGTCTGGGCTACGACATCCAGCTGCAGCGCGGGCGCGGCGGCGGGTACTGGATGGCAAGCCGTGCATTCGAGCTTTCGGAGCTGAAGCTGCTGGTGGACGCGGTACAGTCCAGCAGCGTCATCTCGGCGCGCACCAGCAAGCGCATCATCCACAAGCTGGAAGCCCTCTGCTCCGACTACGAGGGCACCCAGCTGCAGCGTCAGGTGTATGTGGACGGACGTCCCAAGACCGACAGCCAGACTCTTTTGTACAGCATCGACGCCCTGCACACCGCCATCAACCGGGGGTGTCTGGTGCAGTTCCGCTACAAGGGCAGCAGCGCCGTGCGCACCGTAAGCCCGTGGCAGCTTGCGTGGGAAAACGGCTGCTATTACCTCATTGCCTATCAGGACGAAAAAGCGCCCCCGGTGCGCCACTACCGGGTGGACCGGATGGCCGGGGTGCTGGTACTGGACGAGCCGCGCCGGGGCAAGGAGTTCTTCCGCACCTTCGATCTGCCCGCCTACCTGCGCAAGCACTTCAATATGTTCGGCGGCACCGAGTACCGGGTCACCCTGCGGTGCACTGCCGACCTTGAGCCGGTCATGCGGGAGCGCTTTGGCCGCGAGCCGGTGTTCTGCCCGGAGGACGCGGAGCACTTCCACTTTGACGTGCCCATCTGCGTCAGCCAGCAGTTTTTCGGCTGGGTGTGCGGCTTTGGCGGCAAGGTAGAGGTCACCGCCCCCGCCGCCGTCCGCGCCCAGCTGCACGAGATGCTGCAGAGCTTAGCAGAGCAGCACGGGTAAAGCGCTTTGCCGTTAATTTTCACTTTACAAACGCCGCAAGAACTATTACAATCAAAGCAGTGCCGAAGGGCCGTTCGTTTTCATCCACCGCGCGCAACCGTTCCGACAGCGCCGGGGCTGCGCAGAGCTTTCTTGATCAGGAGGTTTTTTGCATGAAAAAGATCACACGCCGTACCATTCTTCGTGCCTCGGGGCTGGCAGCCGCCTCGCTGGCTCTGTCCGGCTGCGCGCCCGCCGACAGCGCCTGTGTGGGCAACGGCTTTTCCGGCTGGCTGCAGCAGACCTTCGGGAAGGGCAGCTCTGCATCCTCTGAAAGCACCGAAGCTGCAGCCCCGGACGCAGGAGCGGCATCCGAAGCCCCGGCAGAGAGCGCCGACAGCAGCCTGCCCGCCTATAACGCCGACCCCCTTACCGGCGAGCCGCGCCGCAGCAACGGCCGTATTGTCGGCGTGATGGTGAACAACATCAGCAACACCCAGCGGCAGAACGCCCGCCCGCAGCGCGGCATCGGCTCGGCTGACCTGCTCATTGAGAGCAAGGTGGAGGGCGGCATCTCCCGCTTCTGCGCGGTGTACCACGACGCCAACGCCATCCCGGAGGTGGGGCCGCTGCGCTCCGGCCGCGACCAGTTTTTGCAGCTGCTCATGCCGTGGCAGGCGCTGTACTACCACGACGGCGAAAGCGCCCCCTGCACCAAGTTCATCAACGTGTATAACTACTCCGGCCTGAACATCGGCGGCAAGAGCTATTTTAATACCACTACTCACCCCCATGTGGCGCACCGCGACAGCCGCGGCCGCAACGTGGCGTATGAGCACACCGAGTTCACCTCCGGCGCTGAGATCCGGCAGGCCGCCGCCAACGCAGGCATCGGGCTGGAATATCCCTACGAGAGCACCTTCTTCCGCTTTGCGGACTACCGCACCGGCGCAGAGAACAAGATGTCCGGTGCTGCCGCCGCCAAGACCATCAACATCGTGCACTCGGACAGCTACAAGACCACCTTCAGCTACAACCGCTGGGAACGCCTTTATAAAATGTCCATGTACAGCCGCGCCGACGGTGCTTTTGAAAACACCGTGGACGAGCTGACCGGAAAGCAGCTTGGTTTTACCAACCTGCTGGTCTGCTTTGCAGGCATCGCGGACTACCCCGGCGACTCCGGCGGCGTGCAGCAGGTGGACTATGTGTCCGGCGGCGAAGCCTATTTCTTCACCCGGGGCGCGGTGCAGCACGGCACATGGCAGAAGGCATCCCCGGAGCACCCGCTCAAGGTCTATGCCGCCGACGGCAGCGAGATCTGCTTCAACCGCGGCAAGACCTATCTGGCCATCGTGGACGACGACGAGTGGCAAAACTTTAACTATCAGTAAGGGGAGAGACCCATGAAACGCAAATGGAGCCTGCGCCTTGGTGCAGCCGTGCTGTGCGCGGTGCTGCTGGGCAGCTGCGGGGGCACCGCCGCTGCGCCGGCAGAAAGCACCGCTCCGGCAGACCCGCTTACCGGGCAGCAGCTGCTGTACCCGGAGCAGCGGGCGGCGGCGGTGGTCATCGAGAACACCACCGGCAGTACTACCCAGTGGGGCATCGGCAGCGCCTCGGTGGTGCTGGAAGCCCTGACCGAGAGCGGCAGCTCTACTGAGCTGTGTCTGGTATACCCCGCCCTCAGCGCCATGCCCGTGGTAGGGCCGGTGACGCGCGGGCAGGACTTATACTGGCGGCTGCTCAGCGGGCAGCAGGTGCTGCCCATCCAGTGCGGCAGCAGCGCATACGCCAAACGGTATCTGGAATACTACAATCTCCGCGCGGTGGACGCGCAGGAGGTGGGGTGCAACGCCTTTGTCAGCACCGGTTACAGCTGGAACAGCACGCCCCTGTGGCGCACCAGCGGCAAAGCCGTTTCCTCGGTGCTGGACAGCCTGAGCATCTCCGCCGCCGTAAACCAGAACGCCGCCGGCAGCGAGAGCGAGACGGCAGGCGTTCTGCCCGCTCTGCTGCCCCAGCGGGACACCGGCCATCTGCCGGATGCAAACGCCGCCGATGCGGTAAACGTGACCGTGAATTTCCAGTCCGGCGGAGCTACCGGCTTTGTCTATGACAACGCCCTTGCCGCCTACGGGATGCTGCACGCCGACAGCACCCCGCAGCTGGATGCCAACACCGGCACACAGGCAGCCTTTGACAATCTGCTCATCCTGTACAGCGGCTCCTCCCTGCGGGACGACGGCCGCACGCTGGACTACGACCTTTCCATGGGCGGCGGCATCTGGCTGAACGGCGGGCACCTGTGGCAGATCACATGGACGCAGGGCACCCAGAGCACCCTTGCCCTCTACGATTCCAACGGCAAGCCGCTGGAACTCCCGGCAGGGCGCAGCTACATCGCCCTGCTTTCCAGCCTTACCGGGCAGGAGCTGCTGGTGCAAAGCAGCACCGGCGAAGCGCTGGTGGGGGTGTAAGCGCAAAAAAAGTGTTGCTGCTTACGGTCAGCATCCTCGCCCTCTCCGTCTTTGCTCCGCAAATCCACCTCTCCCAAAGGGAGAGGCCTTGGCAAAAAGATAAAGTTTGCGTGGACTGCCAAGGGCTCCCACTTTGGGGGAGCTGGCGAACGAATGTGAGCCTGAGAGGGCGAG
>OIDS01000671.1_pt1 | contig 14460 bp, 12 predicted proteins | sample 1581491 | NCBI WGS metagenome assembly OIDS01 (sample SAMEA3882553, study PRJEB24775) | human gut metagenome | biome: human-associated habitat; feature: intestine environment; material: feces | place: Netherlands | collected 2009/2010
GTTTTTGAATATGCTTATCTTCGATGCATTATGGATGAGATTTTTGGCTCTGCCAATTTCCGAAACTGTATTGCAGTTCGTCGTGGAATTAAAAATGTTCAGGCTCAATTTGACGAAGTTCAGTCGCTTTCGTTAGGACATGAGTATATTTATCTGTACTCAAAAAATCCTCAAGCTAAGTTGCCGAAGTTGTCAAAAGGGTTTGAAGCTGATAAGGCAGGAAAATGGGATACATTCTGGCGTGGAACGGATCGCCCTACCATGCGGTATGAAATTTGGACGAGCCACAAAAGCAATGCAAAATTATGAAAATTACTTATCGAACTATGCAGCATCAATGTCGATAGATGATTTTTATATTGACCATCTTATGGCAACTAATGAAAAGATGGATTTTGTCAGAAAGAACGAAAAGGGTACAATTCAATATTATGTACCACCACAGACAGGAAAATTATTAAGTGATAACTGGATGGATATTCTCCTTTCTGGCTCGTATGCAGGATTTGATACCGAGAAAAATGTTCTTCTTATCGAAAGAATCATCAAATGGATAACGAAGGACGGCGATGTTATTCTCGATTCTTTTGCGGGTTCGGGCACAACTGCTCATGCCGTTCTAAATGCCAATAATGAAGATAAAGGACATCGCAGGTTTGTACTCGTTGAGATGGAACGGTATGCCGATACTACGACTGCTGAACGTGTGAAGCGTGTGATCAACGGCTATGGCAAAGACAAGAACGCCGTAGAAGGCACTGGTGGCAATTTCAGTTACTACGAACTGGGCGAGCGGCTGCTTCTGCCGGATGGCAACCTGAATGAAAGCATCGGCATAGACAAAATTCGTGACTACATCTGGTATACGGAAACGAAGAAACCTGCGGTGAATCAACAGAACGGAAGCCCATATTTCCTCGGTGAGAACAACCACACCGCTTACTATTTCTACTATGAGCCCGACCAGATGTGCGTGTTGGACTATGCTTTTTTGTCTACCATTCCGGAAAAAGCGGAAAACTATCTGATTTATGCTGACCGCTGTGCATTGAGTGAGAGTGACTTGCTGCGGTTTGGTATTACGTTTAAGAAAATTCCGCGCGACATTGCGCGGGTGTAAGGAGGACGGCTCTTATGGAATTGAAAAATTATCAGAAAGCCGTCATTCGGGATTTGGAACGCTATCTGGAAATCCTGATGCAGACAAAGAACATCGAAACGGCCTATACTCGGCTCTGGCAGGAGAAAGATGTAAAAGTCGGATTTGGCGGAATGCCCAAGTATCAGAATCTTCTGCCCGGTGTGCCGAATGTCTGCCTGAAAGTTCCTACGGGCGGCGGCAAAACATTTTTGGCTGCAAATGCCATCGAGCCGATTTTCTCCGCACTGGGTGTGGTAAAACGCCGTGCAGTGGTTTGGCTGGTTCCGTCAGATGCTATCCTGACCCAAACCTTGGCTGCATTGCGTGACCCTGCACATCCTTACCGCCAGAAAATTGATGTTGCCTTTGGCAGCCGTGTAGAAGTGTATACCAAAGAACAGCTTTTGATGGGGCAGCACTTCAATATCTCTGCGGTCAACGAGCAGCTTTCCATCATGGTGCTGTCTTACGATTCGTTCCGTGGCAAGAAAGAGCGACTCAAGGCCAAGCAGGAGAACAGCAGCCTTGTTGCGCTGGCAAATGCACTGGGCGAACCTGATATGCCGCTGGAAGATACCGACCCGACCGCCTTGATGCAGGTCATTAATCAGCTGCATCCGCTGGTCATTGTGGACGAAAGCCACCATGCGCGCAGTAACCCAAGCAAGCAGATGCTGCAAAACTTCAATCCCTGCTTTGTGCTGGATCTGACGGCAACGCCCACTAAGGAAAGCAACATCATCTCCATTGTGGATGCGATTCACTTGAAACGCGAGAACATGGTCAAGTTGCCTGTCATCGTGATGAATCGCAACAGCCAGCAGGATGTGCTGCATGATGCCATCGAGATGCAGCGGACACTGGAAATTCACGCAAAAGATGCCTACGAAAAGGGCGGCAGCTACATTCGCCCCATCGTGCTGTTTCAGGCGCAACCCAAGAGCACAGAAAATGCAACGACCTTTGAAAAACTGCGCCAACGCCTGATTGCAGCCAACATTCCAGCAGAGCAAATTGCCATCAAGACGGCAGAGATCAACGAGTTGAAAAATGTGGATTTGCTGTCGGAAAAGTGTTCGATTCGCTTTATCATTACAGTCAATGCCTTGAAAGAGGGTTGGGACTGCCCCTTTGCGTATATCCTTGCTTCGCTGGCGAACCGCACCAGTCAGGTGGATGTGGAGCAAATCGTGGGGCGTATTCTGCGCCTGCCCTATACCCGGAAACATTCTTCTCCGATCCTGAATACTTCGTATGTTCTGACCTCGTCTGCGGACTTCAAGCATACGCTGGACGGCATCGTCAAGGGCTTGAATAACGCAGGCTTCACTGACCACGATTACCGTGTGCAGGAAGAAGCTGCCCCGGTCGAGCCGCTGCCCAAAGTGGAGCAGACCATCTTCCCGGCACAGCCGATAAACGAAGCAATGCCCGCCGCATCGGCGGAAGAGGAAGAGTTTTTTGATTTCGACCCGACACTGTTGGGCAGCACCTTGGCAAAGGCAAGTGTTTCTCCCTCGGTGCAGAATATTTTTGACCGCTCTGAAAAGGAACAGAACGATTTTGATGTTGCTATGCAGCAGCACCAGAATGACCCGTTGAGCGATTTGCCGCTGGAGGTGCAGGATAAAGTGGATACCTCTCATGTAAACCCGGAGTTTTTGGAGGATGTTCACACCCTCAAACTTCCGAAATTCTGCCTAAAAGTACAGCCATCGCTTTTCTCGATGTACGACAGCGAAGAACTCTCAAAGGAAAACCTGCTCAGCAACTTTACGTTGAAGGGAAAACCCAGCGCAATCGACTTCGGCCATCTGGACGACGATTTGGCGCAGGTCGATTTGGAAGACCGCGATACCACGACACCGCGTATCTCCAAGCTGAAAGATGATTATCAGCAGTACATGAACAGGCAGTTTCCACTGCTTCCGGGCGAGGATAAACTGCGTATCTGCAAGGATATTATCCACAAGAGCCTTTGCAAGATGAACGCGGTGGATGATAATGAACTGCGGCGTTATGTCGATGGTATCGTGGATAATATGAACCGCGAAGAGCTGGACGCGCTGGAACGGATGCCTGTTAACTTTGCAGCAAAAATTCGTGCATACGTCATGCAGCTTCAAGAGGAAACTGCACGGGAAAACTTCTACAAGTGGCTGGAAACGGAGAAAATCGTATGTGAACCCCGCTTTCAGTTGACGGAGTATATCACCCTCCCGGATAGCACTTCTTCAATGAGCAAGAGCCTGTACCAGACCGAGGGCAAGATGGATGGTCTGGAATACAAAATGGCTCTGGCAATGACCAACATGGACAATATCCGCTGGTGGCATCGCAACCCGGAGCGTAACAAGTTTTCGTTCTGTTTGAACGGATTCCGCAACCATTACCCGGATTTTATCGTCCGCACGATCAGTGGAAAGATTATTCTGATTGAAACCAAAGGCGACCAGCTGGAAAATGCAGAGTCCAGAGAAAAAATTCGTCTGGGTCGTGCATGGCAGGATGCCGCTGGCAAGCAGGCATACCGCTATTATATGGTGTTCCAGAATAAGGATTTGCAGATGGAGGGAGCATATCGCCTTGATGAGTTTTTGACGCTGCTGAGGGAACTGTAAACAGAACCGAGGCTGTGGCTGAGAGGTAAAATTATGGGTAAAGGTAAGAAGAAAAAGCCGATTTCTCCGAAGAAAAGTATTCAGAGCCTTCAAGAATCAAGAGATGGTGGTCAAATTGCGCTTAGAGGATATACCTACCAGTTTTTGTATGCTTGTTATTTGATGCTGACGAACCAGAATGAGAGTACAATCTTTCAACTTGAAGGCATCGAAGATGTTGACCGAATTGAAAAACAAGACGGCGGCCAAATTACACATATTCAGCTCAAGTACTCCGTCAATCGGCAAAACGCAAGCTTTTTGGCTGATGTTCTGCAAAATTTTCTTGAGGCATATCTTCTTGATAAAGACAGATATTTTAAGATGGTCTATGATTTCCCAGTTGCAGATGGAAATTTGAAGAAAATTCTTGAGGGAAAATTAGATGAAGCTTCTCTTAAATATTGGAAAGAAGTGATTGAAAAAATTAAAGAGAGCCAAACATCATGGGATTGGAGCCAATATAATTTTGAAGATTTTTTGTCTAGGCTGTCGTTTGAAAACTTAAAAAAAGAAATTTTTGAAGATGAAATAGAAAAGGCACTAATTCAATACCACGATATCAGTACAGATAATCTCAAATTATATGTGAATAGCATAAAAATCCTTTGCCTTAAAAAAATGGAGAATCGCGATTTAATAACAAGAAAAGAATTGGTTTCTTGCGTTGAAGCAGTTAAGATGGACATTAGCAAAGGGGCTCAAAATCCAGCGCATAGCTGGATTAGAAAACTTAGTTTTTCAAAAAATGCAGCAGAACATGAGAATGATTTCTATGAAGGGAAAAAAGCAACTCCTGCGGATATAGCAAAAAATCTTCCGGTAGAACGTCCAATGCTAGAGGGAAAAATTATAACGTCTATACAAGAAAATATAGTGACTGTAATAAAAGCCTCCAGCGGGCAGGGAAAGACAACACTCGCATTAAGATCAGCTTATTTGCTTCAGAATGAATATACTGCCTATCAAGTGACAGTATGCGATAATAATGAACAACTAGGCAATACATTTCAATATTTTAACTCTCGGTTACGTCTTGGAGAGAAGCTTCTGATTTTGATTGACAACTTGGATGGCAGAGTACAAAAGTGGAATGGACTTGTACAGCTTTTGCAAGCTGAATTACCAACTAATTATAAGGTTCTTCTTACGACAAGGGAAATTGATTGGTACAATTATAGTGGTGATTTGAGCAATATCCGCTCAATAAATATTATAGTCCCGACATTAGAAGAACAAGAAGCAAAAAATATTTTCCAAAAATTAAAAGAAACAGGAAATCTGCACCCCAGCATAACAAATTGGAAACGAGAGTGGAATCGAATTGCCGAACGGAAACTTTTAATAGAGTATGTTTATTTGCTGACTCATGGTGAGATGCTTTCTGAACGAATTACAGCTCAGATGAAAGAACTTGGGCAGTCTTCATTTGGACAGCTAAAATGTGACATTTTGCGTAAAGTATGCTTTGCTGATGTTTGTGGGGTAAAGCTTACTGTCCGAAATCTCTTTTGCAGTCAAAAAGATTATGCAGGAGCAGATTTTGGCGAACTGTTAAAAAATCTAGAGTCGGAATTTTTAATTCATCTCAACACAGATGATAATTATGTAGAAGGACTGCATCCAATCCGTTCGTGGCATATTGTAAATCAGTTACATGAATTTGTTCCCCTCGAAAACACGGCAATTTCTGTAATTAAAATGGTCGAAAAGAAGGATTATGCAGTACTATTTTCTCATATTCCCGAATTTTCGTTAAATAAGAGTGCTTTTTTCAAAGAGGTCCTAGATTTTTTGTGGGACGAAAACGATCTGTCCGGATGCCTTCGGGCAGTAAAAGGTCTTTTTTCGGGGGATGTTTTACAGTATTATCGGGATAACAAAGTTTTTTTTGATGATGCAAATGCTCATTTTGGACTAGAACTTATCGCAATGGAAAAATGTCCATTTAAGACATTTGATAAATTTGGCGTTTCAGTGCAAACGCTTGATAATCTGCAAAAAATACATTCAGATAGTCTCAACGGAAAATATTTACAAAGACTTCGAGATAAAATACCTGACTGTGATTTGCCGCAAATGTTTATCTTTGGATTTTGCAGCACGCTTTACCAAAGGGCCAAGACTGTTTCTTTTGAACAAGTTACAGATCTTGAATCCTATTCCCAAATTGCAGAATGGATTTATGACATAACTTCTGAACTTAGCTTGGTGGCAGAAATACCACTAAATGAGGTATGGAAAAAGTCTGATAGGATGTCTTTGGAATGTATGGCGAGACTCATGTATCTCTCGTTCTGTAGCAACCAAACGGCATATAGAGCATATATTTCTCAAAATATGGATGAAATTTTGACGTACTATAAGCACATGACGAAATCACATAGTGTCTACGTTGATGAAACTTCAGATGCTATCCATGTTGAGTATATACTCTCTTTAAGTGAAATTGGAAATGCGAATGAAGAAAGCGTTTCAAGAATCAAGCAACTTTGTCGGATGCTCCCGATATTCAAAAAATATTGTACAGATGCATTAAAACCAGAAATCGAGATGCTGAAAAATTATTTTGTTCCGGATGATGCACATAAAGAAATGCCAATTGAGAACGTAGTGATAATGTTCCATCAGCATTTAACATCTTTATGGAATAAAACAATTCTTAGCAATTATGAATTTGAAATGGTGACAGACTGGATAGAATACTGGTTTAATCTTAGAAGCCATATTTGTACAATGGCGAACGATTACTGTGAGTGTTTAACCAAAGCGGAAAGTCCAAAACTAAAAGAAAGTGCAATCAGAAAGAGCATTTGTATTTATAGTGAATATCAGAAGCTCATAAATAATGAAAGAAAATATCCCGGAGAAGAAAATCCATTTGAAGAAGATGTTCCCTGTGTAAGAAAATTTCAAGGTATAAAAAGAAAATATTTTTGGTCTATAACAAACTTCACAGGACAATTTCCCGGACTCTTAAAAAGAGACCCCAAAAATGCGAAGCTTGCAATGTTTAATATTTTGGCTGCACAGCGCGCGCTATCAGATGTTCAGCAATTCTTTGATGAAATAGTATTCGACACTCCGTTAAAAACGAAGCATTTACAATTGTGTGAGTTAGAAAAAGTGAATGTTAGCCGCCTTATGATGGGATGTTACTATTATTATGACAACCCGATGAACAAAGGTTTTAACAAGTACACAATAGATGGTTGGTATAAGGCAAGATGCACTAAAGAAAGGCAAAAAATTCAAGAAGGGCTTTCTGACTTGACTGAATTTTATTCTGTGATTTTTCCAGAGAACAATTATTATGCCGGAATATTAAATTACTATCCTATCATAATTGGTGGATTTGATAAAAGTTCCGAAGATGCTTGGAATGCTTTGCTGATTAGCGGAATGCAAATTTTGAATTCCAAATTTGATTATTTAGAGGTGCTTTTTAAGACAAATCAGGGAGAAATAGAAAATGTTGCCTATCGCATTCCAAAACAGTTTTTTGCCTATGTGAAAAATGCTTTGGAATCTCCATCGGCAGAAGTACAAGAAAATCGGACATCTATATATCCTGTAGAGGTAACACCGCAAATGTTAGGATGCTTTTCGCAAAAATATATAGTTGAAAAAGCAGAAGATAATCTTGCAAAGTCTATAATAAGCGAGATTGGCGAGTATCTATGGGATTACTCAATGTGCCGAAAGTTGTTGGCCGGTCCTGAAGATTCAGATTATGGTATAGAGCAATTGGATTTCTACCGAATGGCTATCAACGAAAAAATGGCTCTGTTAGATTTAGATGAATCTAAATGTATAGAACCTGTTTGTTTGAAAGTCTTTTCTGGATCAGACTTTTCCAGTGAGGAATACAATAGTTTGCTAAACACATTGATTTTTAACAATGTATGATTCCTTATTGAAATTTATATTATAGACTGAATCCCAATAATAAGCCCACAGGCTGGTACTCATATCCAACCTGTGGGTTTTGCTATACTTGTCAACTGATACCAATTACTATCAGCTGTTTTTCTGATTTTCGTTCATGATTCTTCTGGCTCGTCCGCGCGTGGTATCCTCAAAGGTTTCATCCTCGCTGAATCGCAGCCAATAGGGGTCTTCCATCAGGCAGGCGTTGGTGCGTTTGACGATTTCCCAAGCATTGTAATCAGGCAGGCCCATCATTTTCAGGATTTCCTTGCAGTCCATCCGATTTTTCGGAAAGATTCGTTTCTTTGCCCAAACCACCACATCGACCAATGGAACTTCACGTTTGTCACCGATGAAAAGGTTCAGTGGAAGGCTATCCTGCGGCACGCCCTCATTTGCGCAAAGAGACTGCCCATCTTCACTTAGGTGGGCAATTTCTTTTTCATCCATCATCAATTTCAGATAGGCCATTTTATCACCCCATGGCGGCTTTCAGGTAGTGCAGACGGTATTTCAGGTATTGACGGATCGCAGATGCTCTTTTTTCGCTCAACAATGCAAGAATAGGCGAGATGGACTGAATGATTTCACTATACAACTCGTCCAAGTCACGCGTTGGCAGCACAGGCTCATCGATCAGCTTGATTTGCTGGGCGTGACGGCTGCGGAACGGCTTCGATTTGTCGAACTGATAACGGAGCTTCGTGTCAGTCAATTCTTCATCCGTTGCCCACGCAAGCAGACTGCCGCCATTGTCGTAAATAGGCGGAGCATTCTTTTTTCCATCCCGGACGATCACATCAAAATTATTCTCGTGGCGGTCTTCGTTGCCGATAAAGGCATCGAACGCCAGCATTTGATAGAGCCACTTCTTACCATACAGTTCTATCGCATACTGGAACAATGCTTCCGGTGAGGATGCCTGACCGCTGGCGAGGAAATGGGCATCAGCCAAGTCTGCAAAATGATACAGTTGTTCATCGTCCGTTGTGAACTTGGGGCAGACGCTGACCACATCGCAGGAATAGGTTTGAATGTCGGGAAAGAGTTTGGCAGGCATCAGGGCGTATTCCACATGCGGCAGACCCAGCACCTGTGCAATCAGCGAAGCCATCACCTCAGAATACGGCTCATACCCAGCGGTTCCGGCCTCTGTGATGGAGTTGCCCTTGACCATAACAAGCTGATCATCTACATGATACCAGCCCTTTGAGAGCATTCCACGGCTCGTCCGTGTTTCACGCTTTTCAACCAACTGGATTCTTGCAGGGACTTCAATTGGGCTCATGGTATCACGCTCCTTTGCCCCATTATACCATGTTTGGATGGATAGACAAGGTAAACTATGGTCAATAGCAAAAATCAAAACATCAAATTGTTTTTTGAAATTTGAAGTAGAAAAGTCAAATCAAATATGAAATTTCGATAGAAACATTAAATTTTTCGCTCAATAAGTGAAATGAATGCTCAAAAAAATGAAATCCAAACCACAAAAGTGAAATTTGATGGTTGAATACTGAAAAAGTGTTAAAAAGATTTTAATATTCTAAATTCGACTTGAACTGGTTTTTGCATATCGTCCTTGCAGATAGCCCTTGGAGATGTTCTCACCTTTCCGGGGAGAAAACTCGGTCAGAGCGTAAATATCGGTCTGCATGGTCTTTTCGTTCTTCTCTGCAAACCAAATCTGATCGCGCCGCAGCAATGTCAGGTCGAGAAGTCCGGTATCATGCGTGGTGAAGATGAGTTGTGCATGGTTTGTATTGATAGCGGCATCCTGCACCATCTCGATCAGATGCCTTGTCAGCAGCGGGTGCATACTGGATTCGATCTCGTCTACTACCAAAACAGACCCGGATTCCAAAGCGGCAAGCCACATACCGATGCGAGAGAAGAAACGCTGTGTCCCAACGGATTCCTGCCCCAACGGGAGCCAGAAACCCTTAGAAGTGCCATCTTCGGCATCGAGGGTGTGCAGTGCGGAAATGATAGGCTCTTCCTTGGAGCCTGTAATGCGGATGTCCTTGATACCGAGGTCTGCATACAGCATTTCATGCAGGATACGGCTCTTTTCAGAGCCGCCCTGCCGAATGGCAGACAATGTAGCATCCAGCCGCAATTCGGTTCCTATAAAGCCTGTCAGCTTTTCAAAGAACCACAGATACGCTTTTTCGGTTTGCGGACAGTTCCACTCGTTCGAGCTGGACAGATACAGACGATTTTCGGCAGTTCGTCCAGCAAGCGTGAACTGCTCTTGAATGTTCTCGCGGAACTGATAGCCATTGTTTTCTCTGGAAAAAATCAGTGCTTCCCGACCATTAGGCCAGTGATAGAGATATTCGGTCAGGACTTTGGACTTGTCAAACGAGAACCCATAGGCATACTTGATGCCGCCATAAAAATAGATGGCTTCAAAGCTGGTCGGCTGTGTGGGCTGGTCAGTGAAAGCAAACGGCTCCTGCGGAAGGGACTCGCCCTTCAGCAGCTTGGCATATCGGCCACAGACCATTTCCCGCATGAGCAGGAGAGCATGGAGAACATTGCTCTTCCCGGCTGCATTTGCGCCGTACAGTGCCAGCACAGGCACAAGCTGTTTCTTCTCGTCCGGCGAAATCAGGCAATCAGACAGACTTTTATCCGTAGATGCTTTCAAGCTGATAATAGCCGTGTCCTTGATGGAGCGGTGGTTGGTGACTGAAAATTGAAGCAGCATCGCGATTCCTCCCAGATGATTTTCTGAATCCAGTGTACTCTATTCTGGGCAGAAAGTCAAATTTTGATTTTGAAATTTGCAAATATTCCGCAAAAATCAAGAATAAAATCCAAAATGTCGGCTTTTGATACCGTTCGGATGCTATCAGAAATCATTCTGCATACACGACTTCCCTCACCACCACTTCCTCAGCCTGCGCTTTCAGCCCGTTCATGTGCGCCACCCAGAGAAGCTGTGCGCGCTCTTTGTCCGGCGCGGGGTACTTGTCTAACAGAGTGGTCATCGTGCGTTCCAGCCACGCGCAGGCCGTTTTCTGGACATCCTGCAAATGCGGCCAGAGCGTACCGTTCAGCAACATCCGGTTGTACAGCACAGGACGCTGATTCTTGAGATAGGCCAGCCGCATCCGGCCATACTTGCCCAGCGGTTCGGTATCATCGGTCTGCGGCAGGGTGAGCAGGGGCAGCTGATACTCCCCAACCTGTGCGTAATGGATCTCGGTGCGGACGGCGTTCGTGTTCTTCATGGAAATTCTCCTTTGCATTTTCAACGTGTGTTATGGCCTTTGTGGAAAACAGCGCTTACTTCTTCCGATTCTGTGCGGTCAGCCAGTTGCCCTGCGCCTGATAGTAGTGCTCCATCGTGGTGGGGGCGTTCAGGATGGTGGTGCGCAGATAGGCCATGATGTTCTTGATGGGCTGGGTGGTGTTGGACATCACATCGAAGATGTACTCAACGTGCTGGCTGGTCAGCTTGTCCAGCCGCAGCCGGATGGCTTTAGTGGTCTGCGGCTGCTTGCCGACGTACTGGGTCTGCCGTGGACAGCAGTACATCTCCACAATGTTGTCCAACAACTCCTCCAACTTGTCGGGGTCGTACCGCTGGGCAAGAGTGTCAATCTCCAGCCGTTCCCGGAACTCCTCCCGTACCTGTGCTTCCATCTGGTCAAAATCCGCAGATTCGTCCGTCTGCCCTGATAGATTAGTACTTTGTCTTTTAGTATTTTGTTTATTAGTATTTTGTTGTGTTGGATTCTCCAACGTTGGAAAACCCGACATTGGATTTTCCGATGATGGTGAATTTGGCACTGGAGCAGGGCGTTTTTCAATCCGTTCTTTCTGCGGCAGTTCAAAGACTTCATAGTTGTAGTCAATAATGCGGCCACGGGCATCACGGACTTTGCTCCGACACAGATACCCGCCATCTTCCAGTTCGTGAACCGCACTTCTCACACTGTCGATGCCATCCCTGCACCCGGTTGTCAGCCCTTTCAGGCTGTAATCCCAATCGTCCGGCAGGGAGAGCATATAGGACAGCAGTCCCTTGGCTTTCAGGGACAGTCTCTTATCCTGCAGGTGGTGGTTGCTCATAACGGTGTAGTTGACGTTTTTATTGACGCGGAATGTTGACATGGCGGCTTCCCTTTCAGCCCAATGCGGGCAAGAGAAAACGCAGCATCTCCCGGCTTTCGGGAAACGCTGCGTTCAGACAGGGAAGCCTGCTGTGAGCTGGCACAGCAACGGCAGCACTGCATATTTCTAACGGACATCTAACACAACTACACCTGAAATGCAGCCGCTGACGACCTGTGTGAAAAAGGCTTTTTCTAACGTCATTTCGCAAAAAGCGGCTGATTTTTGCCTGCAAATTGCGGTGTGACGTGCCTTTTGGAAGGTTACAAGAATGCCCTCAGCTGCCAATGACAGCCGCGAGGGACCAGCTTCATCCAACAATTTTAAAGACTCGAAATCATTTTGTCCTTAATCGGGCACGTGGGTTCGAATCCCACCATCTCCGCCAGAAGTCGCAGATTCAAACGAATCTGCGACTTTTTCTTTTGTGTACTTCTGCTGCGACGGGGGAATTCTCCGGGCGGTTGGCTGGTTTTCAAGGTCTGTTCTCTCCTGCATTCTCTCCAACGGGCGAGTGAACTGATTGCTTGTTGCTGCTTGCATGATAATGGATCACCGAATTTGTCTTGACTCATTCAAGCTGTTTGTTATAGAAATTCTGCAAGTCGGTGGCTTTCAGGTCTACCAGCTTGATATTGCACTTTCGGAAATGCGGAACGATGATGCGATCCAGCAGGATGCCGTACAGTGTCCGGGCATCGGTGGAGAGCTGCCGGAAACGGCTGTCTTGGAACAGTGCTTTCGGGATGCGGAAGTAGGAGAACAACTCGCCTGACTGACCATAGAAGTAGTCCAGCGTCATTTGGTGTGACCTCGGATTTTCAACTGTATGGGTGTGTTCATGTTGAAAACCATCCCTCCCTCCGAAATGAATGAAAAACAGGTTGACATTCACCAGAAAAAACGCTTACAATGGTGATAATAAAAGTGTCAACCGATGTAACAGGAGAAGATGCTTATATGCTTAATGTTTTTTACGGTGATATGCCGAACGTGATCTACAACACCGCTGTTTATTTTAAGAACACTTATGCAGAGGAGTGGATCACGGCTCCGCTTACTCGTGAGATGATACAAGACGTAGACCATTCCACTGTACTGGACAGCGGTGTGATCGATAGTCCGGTGCTGGGGAAGATTCCCCCGGTGCAGTTGTCGGGCGGAGTAAAGACCTTGATTTTGATCGCCAACGAGCCGGAAAAGGTGTTCAACGCTTCGACCTGTGGAGATAACTGTGCCAAATGGCTGTTAAAAATCGCTGAAAATCGGGATGTTACCATCAACCTTCGGCATCTCATGGATTTTGGAAATGGAACATTTACCATCCGCATCCTGAACACCGATCAAATTGTTCACTCCATGCGGGAACTTGTCCCCGTTGCAGGACTTTATGTGTGAGGATTTTTTATGACAGGAGCATATCGGGTCGTTGTACAAAACCGAAAAATCAAGTTCGATTTTGAAATACGCCGGAACATCACGATCTTGCGTGGAGATAGTGCCACAGGAAAAACAACGCTCGTGGAGATGATTCGGGAATACGAGGAACTAGGCCCGGACAGTGGAATAGAACTGCAATGCGAGAAGGATTGCGTTGTTCTTTCCGGGCGGCAGTGGGAAAAACAGCTTTCCGACCTTTCGCAGAGTATCGTTTTTATTGATGAAGGGAATGCTTTTACTGCTTCAAAGGAATTTGCCGCAGCGATTCAGAAAACAGACAACTACTATGTGCTCGTCACGCGGGAAGGACTTGAAACATTACCGTATAGCGTAACGGAAATTTACGGCATCCGGGCATCCAAACACTTCGGAGACTTGAAACAGACCTACAATGAGTTTTTCCGAATTTACGGAAAGCCGATGGGGTTGGAGAAACTAAAACCAGCGGCAATCATTACAGAGGATTCCAATTCGGGATTCCAGTTTTTTCAGGCTGTTTGCGCCGAAAACGGAATTATCTGCGAATCTGCTGGTGGAAAGTCCAACATTTTCAAAATGCTGTCTGACCGTGCAGGGGAGAATATTCTGGTGGTTGCAGACGGTGCGGCATTTGGTTCGCAGATGGAGCGCATTATGCAACTGCTTGCCCTCCAGCCGGATTCTCATATTTACCTGCCAGAATCATTTGAATGGTTGATTCTTCGTTCTGGATTGCTCGAAGACACAGAGGTCGATGAAATTCTGAAATCGCCGGAAAATCATGTGGAAAGCCAGCAATATTTCAGTTGGGAGCGGTACTTTACAGCTGTGCTGATGCAAAAGACTGTTGACAGCTATCTGAAATATACGAAGTCAAAACTGAATCCTGTGTATTTACAGGAGCATGAAAAGAAAGCGATTCTTTCGGAAATGTCCCGCATCCAGCTCGACAAGAAAGACATATAAATCCCTACTAAGCAAACAGGACTGCTTCACACACATTGCACTGTGGAGCAGTCCTGTTCGTTTAATATGTAATTGTCATTGCACCTTCATGGCAGTCCTGTGCATAGGTGCGGAGCAGATCAAGGTACTTTGAGGATTTTCGGACGATAGCCGTTGCACGGTCGCCGGACATAAACTCAACGACCGCAAGCCGTGGAATCGTCAGTGTGCCACGGATTT
>OIDS01000675.1_pt1 | contig 14324 bp, 10 predicted proteins | sample 1581491 | NCBI WGS metagenome assembly OIDS01 (sample SAMEA3882553, study PRJEB24775) | human gut metagenome | biome: human-associated habitat; feature: intestine environment; material: feces | place: Netherlands | collected 2009/2010
GCTACAACAAAGGCATACAGCGCACAGTTGGCAGCGATGTACTGCTTGGCGGTTCAGTTTGCCAAGGTCAGAGAGAAAATCACAGAAGAACAGTACAGCTACTATATTTCTGAACTGCTGACTATCCCGGAAAAGATGCAGAAGATTCTGGAAGACAAAGAGCGCATCCAGTGGTTTGCAGCAAAATATGCCAATGCACAGGACGTGTTCTTCGTGGGCCGCGGCATTGACTATGCAGTTTGCTTGGAAGGAAGTTTGAAGCTGAAAGAAATCAGTTACATCCACTCCGAGGCATACGCTGCGGGTGAGCTGAAGCACGGAACAATCAGTCTGATCGAGCAGGGGACACTTGTAATTGGAGTATTGACACAGAGTGATCTGTACGAAAAGACTATCAGCAATATGTTGGAATGCAAGAGCCGTGGTGCGTATCTGATGGGCCTGACTACTTACGGAAAATACGAGACCGAGGATCAGGTGAACTTCACAGTCTATGTGCCGAAAGTGGATGAGCACTTTGTCGGTAGTCTGGCTGTTATTCCGTTGCAACTGTTAGGCTATTATGTATCTGTTGCAAAAGGTCTGGACGTAGATAAGCCAAGAAATCTGGCGAAAAGCGTTACTGTAGAGTAACAGAATTGAGGAAAAGCAATGGGAAAATACTTTGGAACAGATGGCTTCCGTGGTGAAGCCGGAAGTACTTTAACAGCCGACCACGCTTATAAAGTAGGTCGTTTCCTCGGCTGGTATTACAATGTTCTTCGTGAGCGTAACGGAGATAACGAGCCCGCTCGTATCGTTATTGGTAAGGATACTCGCCGCAGTTCTTATATGTTTGAGTACAGCCTTGTGGCAGGCCTGACTGCATCTGGTGCAGATGCCTACCTGCTCCATGTCACGACCACGCCGTCTGTGGCTTACATTGCCCGTGTGGATGATTTCGACTGCGGAATCATGATTTCTGCCAGCCACAACCCTTACTATGACAACGGCATCAAGCTGATCGACTGCTACGGCGAAAAGATGCCCGAGGAGACCCTGCTGCTGGTGGAGGACTACATCGACGGCAAGCTCCATGTGTTTGATAAGGACTGGCCGGAGCTGCCCTTTGCCCATCGCGAGCACATCGGCTGCACGGTGGACTATGTGGCAGGCCGCAACCGTTATATGGGTTACCTGATTTCTCTGGGTATCTACTCCTTCAAGGGCGTCAAGGTCGGTCTGGACTGTGCCAACGGTGCAAGCTGGAATATTGCTAAGAGCGTTTTCGATGCTCTGGGTGCAGATACCTATGTTATCAACAACAAGCCCAACGGCCTGAATATCAACAACAATGCTGGCTCTACCCATATTGAGGGTCTGCAGAAGTTTGTGGTGGAGAACGGTCTGGATGTCGGCTTTGCCTTCGACGGTGATGCTGACCGCTGCCTGTGCGTGGACGAGAAGGGCAATGTTGTCACCGGCGACCACATTCTGTACATCTACGGCTGCTACATGAAGGAGCACGGCGAGCTGATGAACAACACCGTAGTCACGACTGTTATGTCCAACTTTGGCTTGTACAAGGCGTTCGATGAGCAGGGCATTGGCTACGCCAAGACGGCTGTGGGCGACAAGTACGTCTACGAGTACATGGCTAAGAACGGCTGCCGTATCGGCGGCGAGCAGAGCGGTCATATCATCTTCTCTAAGTACGCCAGCACCGGTGACGGCATCCTGACCAGTCTCAAGATGATGGAAGTTATGCTGGCCAAGAAGCTGCCTATGAGCAAGCTGGCTGAGCCCCTGAAGATTTACCCGCAGGTTCTGGAGAATGTCCGTGTGACTGACAAGAAAGCCGCACAGAACGACCCGGCGGTGCAGGAGGCCGTCAAGGCCGTTGCAGAAGCACTAGGCGATACCGGCCGTATTCTCGTCCGTGAGTCCGGCACTGAGCCGCTTGTGCGCGTGATGGTGGAAGCCCCCGACCACGACACCTGCCAGAAGTACGTCTCTCAGGTCGTGGAGGTCATCAAGAACAAGGGTTACGCTGTTTAAGACTTATGCCTGTGCGTAAAAATGCACAATGCTATAAAATAAACCTATAAAAGATCAAACCGCGAGGAAGTGCTTTTATGAACGCATCCTCGCGGTTTTTTAATGGCGAAGCGTTTTGCGTCAGACGGGATGCCTGCCCCTGCACGATGGGACGCCATTACCCGCAGAGCATGACCTTGGCGGAGAAAACGCCATCCTGATAGGTGAACGTACTTGCGCCGCCGGTCTTTTCTGCAATATGCTGGACAGACTGGATGCCGATCCCGTTTTCTTTTCGCTTGGACGAGCGGAAAACTCCGCTTTTTTCGTTGACTTCACCGTCAAATGCGTTTTCCACCTCGACCAGAAGCAGCCGCTCGGCATGGACATACGCGGTGATCCTGATCTGCCGCCGGGCAGGTGCGGTGCGCAGGCTGGCTTCGAATGCATTCTCCAGAAGATTGGACAGCACCAGACACGTATCGATCTCGTCCACAGGAAGCGCCTGCGGCAAGTCGAGCTTGGCACGGAAGGGGATATCCTCGCGCTTTGCAAGGGTGCAGTAATAGCCAACGACGCTGTCTGCCGCACGGTTCTCGCAGAAACTCATATCCAGATTCGGGATACGGGAGACGGTTTTTGCAAGGTAAGCTTTCAGGCCATCCAGATCGCCTGCTTCGGCCAGCGCAGAGATCTGATTCAGCTGGTGGCGCATATCGTGCCGCGCCTGCCGGACTTCTTCAATAGCGGCTTTCAGGCTTTCATAGCGCTGCTGCTGCATGGATAGAAACTGGTTCTCCTGCTGCAATCTCGCATTCCTGTTAAGGCTGTTTGCCATCAGCAGAAAGATCGCGTTGAACAGGAACATCAGGAACAAAAGGGCAATGCTCATAACAATGTAGACCTGCAGCACCCGCCCTGTCCGAAGCGTTATCTGGTAGCGCGGGATCATAAAAAGATTCAGCAGGATGAACACCAGCGGCAGCACCCAGAACACATACCACGTCTGCGCAAAGTTTTCATCCTCGACCATGGTGCGCACTGCGTGGGTGGCGGGATAATACGCTGCTGCTGCGGTCAGCCAGCAGACCATATTATAAAAAATGCAGGCACTAAAGCAGAACCACGGCTTGTCCGACGGCAGCTGCAGCAGGATCGTGATCGCCGCGCCGACGGCACGGGACAGACTGTTCAGGCACGCAAACACCGCGCAGACCGCCAGCGCGATCGTCCCGGATTTCCAGAGAGAGATCCGCAGCGTTTTGAGATACAGAAAAATTGCCGCAAGCGTGATGAGCAGCAGGGGGAACGCGGTGGAGAGACAGAAATGATAGCAGAGCAGTCCGCCGCCAAGGCAAAGCCCGAGCAGCAGCGGCACCGCCCATGCGGCAAGCCTTGCGGGAGACTGCTTCAGATAGGAGCGCACCGGAAAATACGCGAGCAGCAGGCCGGGAAACACAACGGTAAGCTCCAGGAGCGGGCGCAGAATGTCCTTCAACCCACACGCCCCCTTTGCAGCAGAAATTCCATAAACGCCTGCCGGGCTGCTTTCAAAAGCTCCTGACTGACATAGACACGGCTGCCGTCCGTCATGCAGAAGGCGGCATCCTGAAAATCGGCAGCATTCTCCATATTGATGATCGCGCCGCGGCCGCAGACGAAAAAGCGCGGGTCTTTTTTGAGCGGCTCTGTGAATGCCTTGAAGCTTTGGCGTGTGGCAAGCGTTTTGCCGGCAGTGGTGCGGATGTTGATCATGTGGGCGAAATGCTCGGCAGATATGATGTCCCGATAGCGCAAACGGATGTCGCTGCCATCCACCTTCACCGTCAGGATCGGCTCCGGGCGCGGGAGCTTTGAGAGCATTTCATCCAGCAGACCGGAAAGCTCGGTTTCGGAAAATGGCTTGACCAGATAATGAAATGCCCGCACCTGAAAGCCCTCAAGCGCATGGTCTGTCGAGGTTGTGGTAAAAACCAGAAGGCAGTCCGTATCTGTTTTCCGAAGCTCCCTTGCCGCGTCCATGCCGCTTAAGCCTTCCATGTAAATATCCAGAAATGCGGCGGTAAAGCGCCGCTCTTTTTCTGCCGCCAGAAAAGCTTCGCCGCTGTCAAATTCTAAAAGCTCTGCTTCTGTGCCGCGCTGGCGCAGCTGCCGCGCTAAGCGCTCCTTCAGCAGCGTGCGCTCGGTATCAAGGTCGTCAACGATCGCAAATCTCATGCTGTACCAAGAAGCCATTGTTATAGCTTCCAACCTCCTTTATAAACTCTTTCATCCTGATTATAGCACAGTTGCACGGTTCTGTCGCAGCAGAAAACGGGATTTCGTGACGGAAACAGTGCTTTCGTGCCAGATACCTTGAAAAGACCGCGCCTGTCCGTATACTGGAGACAGAAGCCCCCAATAAGGGAAGAAGAGAAAGGAGGAAAGCTGTGTACCGAATCGCCGTGCTGACAAACAGCAGGGCGCAGGAAGCTTTTCTGACAGAGCAGATCTTGCAGTTCTGCGCCGAGCATTGTTTGTTTCCCCAAATGGACTGTTACCACGATCAGGAAAGTTTTTTTGAAACCGCACGCAGCGAGCCGCTGACAAACGCCGTGATCGCCCTGCCGGGTGTCGACGGCTTGAATGCAGTAGAGCATCTGCGCGCGCTTTGTCCCCAAACACGTGTTATCTGGTGCAGCGATCTGGATTTTTCGCTCCATGCCTTCCGGCTGCGTGCAGACTATTTTCTGCTGGAGCCGGTGACCGAAGCCGCCTTGCGGCAGGGTTTTTGCATCTGGCTGGATCAAAAAAAATCCGGCAGAGCAGCGCCGACCTGACCGCAACGAACACAACAAGGAGAACGGTTTATGAAAAAGAAAAGGATCATCCATTCTGCGTTAAGCTTGTCGCTGACCGCAGCATTGTGCCTGTCCATGGCCGCCTGCGGCGGTACGCAGACGCCCGCAGACAGCGGCGCAGCTTCGCAGCCCGCTGCACCATCCGCTGCGGTGCAGCCCTCTTCTGCACAGACGACCTCTGCGTCGCTGCCGGTAAAGGCATTGAACCCCAAGCAGGTGGAGGAAAACCCCTATATGGCCAAGAGCGATGCAAACATTCATCACGACGGCTATAACACCGACTCGACGGATGAGATCCTGCCGCTGGGCATTTATCCCGAGATCAACGTTTCCTACGAGACAACGAATGCAAATGCTTCTCCCGCCATCTATTTTGACAGCTACGGCCATGCTGTTGTGCCGCTGCTGGGCGGCATTGCCATCCGCGACCTGAACGCCGAAGAGACAAAGACGCTCGGCTATTTCTCCCCGAAGAAGCATGACGGCGGCGGGTACGTCATCCAAAGCTCCTATACCTTCATGGACGCGTCCAACCGCATCGTCTGCCCTACGAGCAACAACCATGTGCTGATGCTCCGCGCAACGGACGAAAACGGCAATGTGCTGCCGGAATTTGAAAAGGTGCTGGACATTGATATCAAGGCGGCTGCCGAGGCTGCACTTGGAAAAGAACTGACGCAGAATCTTCTGTCCGTGGTCTTTGACTATGACGGAAACCTCTGGTTTGCAACGGGCGGCTTCCGCATTTACCCGCAGCGCCAGCAGCAGGGCGTCATCGGCTACATTGCCCGTTCTGCCATTGATGCCATCCTGAACGGTGAGCAGACAGACCTTTCAAAGGCTGTCTTTGTCCACGAGCTGACCCCCGGCGAGGGTGCCGAGAACGGCATCGCCGCCTCCAAGGACGGTGCGGTGATCCTGACCAACCAGAACTGCTATCTTCTGCGTGCAGAAGAAGGCGTAGACGTTGTGTGGTGCACGCCCTATGAGAGCGCAGGCGCAAAGGTGAGCGGCGAAGGCGATAAGACCACCGGCGGCGGTCTTGCATGGGGCGGCGGCTGCTCTCCCACACTGACACCGAACCTTGTGCTGTTCACCGATAATCAGGATACCGTAAACCTTCTTGCACTTGATATGAAGACCGGCGAGGTCGTGGCAAGCGCCCCGGTGCTGGATGACCTGCCCGAGGGCTATCAGGTGGCCGTTGAGAACTCTGCCATCGTCTATGATGACGGCAATGGAACCGTCAGCACCATCGTCTGCAACTGGTTTGGCGCGGGCAATGCAGGTCTGGCGGACCCCAACAACGACTCCTCCATCCAGAGCTACGCCAATATTTATGACCAGAACTGGCTCATGAAGGGCAACGTCATGATCGCCCCGGGCATTGAGCGCATGGACACCGTAAAGACCGCAAACGGCTACGAGATGAAGAGCATCTGGAGCCGGAACGACCTGAGCGATACTTCCATCATGAAGCTTTCCACCGCAACGGGCTATATCTACGGCTATGTGCAGGATGTGACCACCGGGATGTGGCAGTACATCATTCTGGACTTTGAAACCGGCGAGACTGTTTTCACGATGGATGTTTCCAACAAGTACGGCTACAACAACATGGCCATTGGAATGTATGCCGGCAACAGCGGCAACGCGCTCTACTGCCCGACAGGCTATCTGGAGCTGCTTCGTCTGCAGGACCGTTTCGTTTATCTGCCCGAAATGCCCTACCGCAAGGTCGATCTTGATCAGGCTGCAAGAAATGTCCTCTCGCAGGAGCAGTTTGCGCAGGACGGCGGCGAAGGCACCGTTGCAAGCTGGCGCAACACGGCGACAGTCCGCAACGTACATCCCAACACCACGGTAGCTTTCCGCATGAATAACCTGTCCGGCAGCACCTCCGGTCTGATCCTCTACGCCTATGGCGCGGACGGCAGGCTGGCAAAGGTCGATTCTGCACTGTGGTCGATCACAGACGAGGACGGCAATGCTGTGACGGAGCTTACCGCCGGTACGCTTTATGAGCTGCGTGTGACTGTTGCCGACGGCGGCGCTCTTGACCTGAGCGAGACGGAAAAGGAGATCAAACTCTCCGTTGTGCTTGGAAAATAAATCCGCTTTGGGCGGCTGAAAAGCATTACACAAACCCCGGAACCTTTTTCGGAGCCGTTATGGCTCAAAAAGGGCTCCGGGGTCCTGTTTTTGCGCGGGAGTGTCTCGTTAAATAATCTACTAGCGGAAAAAACCTTGTATCTTTGATACGGCAGTGGGCGTGATCGTGGCGCTGTTGGTCAATTATTTCCTGCCGCGGGAGCGGGTGGTGGCCTGCTGGGAAAAGGTCAAGGGACTCTTCCGCCCGCTCGAGCACTCCTGATGGAACACCCCGCGCTGCGGCGGGTTTTTTTACAAAATAGCAAAAGGCTGCTGTACAGTGAGATCCTGTGCGGCAGCCTTTTTTCAGGTCTGCTTCCGGTCTGTTACAGCAGTTTACTTTTGGCAGGAGAAATGCTATGATACATCTTAGAAAAAAGCAAGGAGGAACTACGATGGGCATCGCGGGAAATGAATGGGGTTTTCAGGTGGGCAAGCTGCCCAAAGGTGCGCTGGATAAGATCAGCGATGTGCCGGGCGTGACGGTGGGGCACTGCACGCTGGCAGACGGTGTGGTGCAGACCGGCGTAACGGCGCTGCTGCCGCACCCGGGAGATATTTTCCACGAAAAGGTGCTGGCGGCCAGCCATGTTATCAACGGCTTTGGCAAGACCACCGGCCTTGTGCAGATCGACGAGCTTGGCACGCTGGAAACGCCTATTCTGTTTACCAACACCCTCAGTGTGGGCACAGCGCAGACGGCACTGGTGAAGTATATGCTGGAAAAGAACCCCGATATCTGCGAGACCACCGGCAGCGTGAACCCGGTGGTCTGCGAGTGCAACGACTGCGGCCTGAACGACATCCGGGGACTTCATGTCACCGAACAGCACGTCTTTGCTGCGCTGGCGGACTGCAAGGCAGACTTTGCCGAGGGTGCCGTAGGCGCAGGGCGGGGAATGCGCTGTCACGGGCTCAAGGGCGGCATCGGCTCTGCCTCCCGGGTGGTGGAGCTGGACTGCAAGCAGTACACCATCGGTGCACTGGTGCTCTCCAACCACGCGCTGTTTGACGACCTCATCGTGGCGGGCAAGCCCATCCATACGCTGCTGGACGACAGCATCCCGCCCCACGAGGACAAGGGCTCCATCATCACGGTGCTGGCTACGGATATCCCTCTGAGCGAGCGGCAGCTGCGGCGGTTGTGCCGCCGGGCGCTGGTGGGGCTTTCCCGCACCGGCTCCTACTGCGGCAACGGCAGCGGCGAGATCGTTATCGCCTTTACCACTGCCAACCGGGTGCCGCACTATTCGGACAAGGCGCTGCTACCCATGACCCTGCTGCACGATGATGCCATCAACCCCTTGTTCCGGGCGGTGGCAGAGTGCGTGGAGGAAAGCGTTCTCAGCAGTCTGCTCCATGCCGAGACCGTCACCGGCAGCCATGGCAGGACCTTCCGCAGTCTGACGGAGCTGCTGAGACGGGACGTCTGACGCACCGAAATAAAAAAGCTGCTGTCCCAGCAAAAATGCCCCGGATGCCTTGACAGATGCAGCCGCAGGGCGTATTATTTGGGCGGGAAGGCCGCTGGATGGCGGCTTTTCTCAGAAACGAAAGTTAGCTAATTCTAACTATTGCTTCTGCCCTGCACAGAGGATGTGAAGGAAAAACGATGATCGTCATAAGAAACTGAAAGAAGGTACAAAAATGTTCCAGACAACCGTAGAAGTGGACGGCATGGCCTGTTCCATGTGCGAAGCGCATATCAATGACACGATCCGCAGTGAGTTCCCGGTGGAAAAGGTCTCGTCCTCGCATTCTAAGGGCAGGACCGTGATCCTTTCCAAGGAGCCGCTGGACGAAAAGGCACTCCGCGCCGCCATTGAGGGCACCGGATACCAGGTGGGCGAGATCTGCCGTGAGCCCTACGAAAAGAAGGGATTGTTCTCCTTCTTAAAAAAGTGATAGTTTACGCCTGCACCCCTGCGGGGCAAAAGCAACGGTCTGGCTGCCGGTAAAATAAAAATGCAAAGGGAGCTGCTGCACATTATCTGGTGCGGCAGCTTCCTTTTTGTGCGGAGCGCCTATCCCTGACTTTCCCACAAATAAAATAGGAAAATATGAATTTTCTATTGACAATTGCCCGGAAGGAGAGTATACTCCCTTCAAACAACAAAACATACATAACGTGTGGGTTTGTAGAAATAGGAGAGAGCTATGAACAGACGAATGTGTTGTCAGACGAAAACGAAGTAAACCAACAAACAAAAGAAAGGGTAACGTTTTATGTCTGTCGAAATTTTGGATCTGGGCGCGCTGGCGCTCACCGCAGTATTTTTTGCATTGCTGTATTATCTGCACAAGAAAAAGCACGTTGATTTTGGCGTGCGCACCATCCTTGCCGTGGGTCTTGGCCTGATCGTGGGTCTTGCATTCAAGGGACACCACACTTACGTAGCAGCCGTAGGTACTATTTACGCCCATGTGGTCTCCGCTGTGGTCATTCCGCTGCTGATCTTCAGCATCATTTCCAGCATCACCAATCTGGGCAATTCCGTCCGCCTGAAGCAGATCGGTCTCAAAACCGTGTTCTTTCTGGTGCTGAACACCTTCATTGCCAGCCTGATCACCCTGATTGCCGGTGTGGCTACTAACATTGGCAGCGGGGTGCAGTATGAACTGGCCACCGATTACACCGCCAAGGAAGTACCCACCTTTGTGGATACGGTCATCAGCCTGTTCCCGCAGAATCTGGCTGCGCACTGGTCCAACGGCGAGGTGGTGCCCATTGTGGTGTTCTGCATTCTGGTGGCTGTCAGCTATAACAAGATCGCAGCCAAGAAGCCCGAAGAGGTGGCACCCTTTAAAAAGTTCATTGACGCCGGCGACCTTGTGATGGGCCGCGTGGTCAGCTATGTGATCTCCTTTACCCCGTATGCAGTCCTTTCCCTGATCGCCCGTGCAGTCAGCCGTTCTTCTCCTGCGGATCTTATTCCGCTGCTCAGCGTTCTGGTGCTGGCGTATGTGCTGTGCGGCATTCAGGTCTTTGTTGTGGAAAGCGCCCTGATCAAGTTTGTGGGCAAGCTGAGCCCCGTCTGCTTCTTCAAGGGCATCTGGCCCGCGGCTACCGTTGCCTTTACCTCCCAGAGCAGTGTGGGTACTATCCCGGTCACGGTCAACCAGCTGACCCGGAAGCTGGGTGTGAATGAGGACGTTGCCGCCTTTGGCGCAAGTCTGGGTGCAAACCTTGGTATGCCGGGCTGCGCGGGCATCTGGCCCACTCTGCTGGCAGTGTTTACCATCCATCTGCTGGGCATCGAGTACACGCCTGTGCAGTACGCCTTCCTCGTAGTGCTGGCTGTGGTCGTTTCCATTGGTACGGTCGGTGTGCCCGGCACGGCGACCATTACCGCAACGGCGCTGTTTGCCGCTGCCGGTCTGCCGGTGGAAGCCATCATCCTGCTTTCTCCCATCTCCAGCATCGTGGATATGGCGCGTACCGCTACGAACGTTGTGGGTGCGGCTACCGCCACCACCCTTGTGGCCGCTACCGAAGAGCAGCTGGACACTGCCGTTTACAATGGTACGGTGGAGACGCTCGCGGCAGAAGCCTGAGAGTGACATCAAAAAACTGTTCGCCACAAAAATACAATTTAAAAAGAGAAATCAAGAAAAGCACTGGTTTGCACACGAAAAAGCGAATCGGTGTTTTTTCTTAATAAAAGAAAGAAATAAGATGAAAATATACAGCCAGAATTGAATTAAAAAGGATTTTCAATTGAAATGCTCTTTACATGAAATGTGCTCAAGGGTGAAAATTATACAAAAACCAAGAAAAACTTCCGGCAAAATGTTGGATAAACCGCAGAAATGTGCATTTGACGAGGACAAATTTTCAAAAAACTCTTTTCTTTCGGAAAACACGGATGTATAATGCATCCATAGCACAAGGGCGTGCAAAGTTCCAGAAGGAGGAACGGACATCCCTTGTGTATTTTTAGAACGCAACGCTTTAGCAGAGTATAAAGCTAAAGCGGTGAAGAGAGGGGAAACATCTATGAGATTTGATCGTCGTATTTCGCGCCGCAGCTTCCTGGCAGCTGCCGGTGTTACCTCCGCAGCACTGGCTCTGACAGCCTGCGGCGGCTCTTCCAGCTCCGTGGCGGCTTCTTCCGCTTCCGGCACTGCTTCCTCTGCAGCTGGCACTGCACAGGGCGGCACCCTGAACATTATGCTGGAGACTGAAGTCCAGTCTCTGGACCCGCAGATCGCCACCGACGGCACCTCCTTTGAGGTCATCGCCGATTACACCGACGGCCTGATGCAGATGGATGCCGACGGCGCAGCAGTTCCCGCCATTGCAGAGACTTATGAGATCAGCGAGGACGGCAAGACCTATACCTTCCACCTGCGGGATGTCAAGTGGTCCAACGGCGATGCCGTTACCGCTGCCGATTTCGTGTTTAGCTGGCAGCGTGCCGTAGACCCCGCCAACGCTTCCGAGTATTCCTATATGCTTTCTGATATCGGTCAGGTGGTCAACGCTGCCGAGATCATTGCCGGCGAAAAGCCTGTCACCGATCTGGGCGTCACCGCAGTGGACGACAAGACGCTGGAGGTCCAGCTGAATGTTCCTGTCAGCTACTTTTTGAGCCTGATGTATTTCCCCACCTTCTATCCGGTCAACGAGGCTTTCTTCAACACCTGCAAGGACACCTTCGGCACCAGCCCCGACACGGTGCTGTCCAACGGCGCTTTCAAGCTGACGGATTACCAGCCGGCTGCTACTGCCTTTACACTGGAAAAGAACCCCGATTACTACGATGCTGCTAAGGTCGCACTGGACGGTCTGGCCTATCAGGTCATCAAGGACAGCCAGCAGGCACTGATGAGCTACCAGACCGGTGCTCTGGATATGACCCTGCTGAACGGCGAGCAGGTGGATCAGGTCAAGGATGACCCCGAATTTACCAGCGTGGGTGCCGGTTACCTGTGGTACATCAGCCCCAACATCGACGGTGTGCCGGAGCTTGCCAACGAGAACCTGCGCAAGGCCATCACCTTTGCACTGGATCGTGACGCCATTACCGGGGACGTGCTGAAGGATGGCTCTGCACCCTGCTACACCGCGGTTCCGCCGCAGTTTGCCACCGGCCCCGACGGCAGCGATTTCAGCGCCGACCAGACCAAGTTTGCAGAGTTCTGCGCTTATGATGCCGACAAGGCCAAGGAGTACTACGAGCAGGCCAAGAGCGAGCTGGGCAAGGACTCCTTCACCTTCAACATGGTGGTGGATGCCGACGACGCACCCCAGAAGGTGGCACAGGTCGTCAAGGAGCAGTTGGAGACCACGCTGGCAGGCTTTACCCTGAACCTGACCGTGGAACCCAAGAAGCAGCGCGTGCAGGATTTGCAGGACGGCAACTTTGAGATCGGCCTGACCCGCTGGGGCCCCGACTACGCCGACCCCATGACCTATCTGGGTATGTGGGTGACCGGCAATTCCAACAACTACGGTCTGTGGAGCGATGCCGACTACGATGCCATCATTGACGAGTGCACCACCGGCGATCTGTGCACCGACCCCGAGGGCCGCTGGGCTGCTTTGTACGAGGCAGAGCAGATCATTCTGGAGCAGGCAGTCATCTTCCCGCTGTACGGCCAGTGCAATGCCGAGATGGTCTCCTCTGCTGTTACCGGCGTAGATTTCCACCCTGTGGCACTGAACCGCGTGTACAAGAACGCTACTAAGAGCGAGTAAAACTGAAAGCACACTGAACAAGGCCGCACAGTGGCCCGCAAAGAGCCACTGTGCGCCTTTTTGACATTGTGCCTGTACGCGGCAGGCGAACGATTGACCGCGAAAAACGCTTTGGACAAAGGGGGTCCACCCGACGTGAAAAAGTACACACTCAAGCGAATCCTGACATCGCTGTTCACGCTGCTGGCAATCCTGCTGGTGCTGTTCATCCTGATGCAGCTGATGCCCGGCTCGCCCTTCAATGATGAAAAGCTGACGCCCGATATGCGGGCAGCCCTATATGCAAAGTACGGCCTTGACCAGCCCATCTATATCCAGTTCTTCCGCTATGTGGGCAATATGCTCCGGGGCGATCTGGGTGTCAGCTACAATATCTCCAAAAATACGCCCATCTCTCAGCTCATCCAGTCCCGTCTGCCCATCTCCATTCAGGTGGGCGGCATGGCGGTCACGCTGGGTGCCATCGTAGGTCTGGTGCTGGGCATCCTCGCCGCCTTAAAGCGGGATACCGTGGTGGACACCATTGCTACCATCATCTCGGTCATCGGCGTATCGGTGCCGTCCTATGTGTTCGCACTGGCGCTGAGCTACACCTTCGGCTTCAAATTCCGCTGGTTCCCCATGTTGTTTTCCGCCAAGGACATCTTTGGCTCCAGCGTGCTGCCCAGCATTTCGCTTTCCATGTTTACCATGGCATCCATTGCCCGCTTTACCCGCAGTGAGATGATCGAGGTGCTGGATTCCGATTATATGCTGCTGGCTGAGAGCAAGGGCATTTCCGGCCCGGCGCTGATCTTCCGCCACGCGTTGCGCAACGCCCTGATCCCCATCATCACGGTGCTGGCACCGCTGATCGTGGATCTGATGACCGGCTCGCTGGTGGTGGAAAAGATCTTCGCCATTCCCGGCATTGGCTATTACTTTGTAAACAGCGTGACCCAGCGCGACTACACCACCATCATGGGCGTTACCATCTTCTTTGCTGCGTTCCTGATGGCAATGGTGTTTTTGGTCGATATCTTCTACTGCCTGATCGACCCCAGAATCAAGTTTGACGCGTAATGTTGAGGAAAGGTGAAAACACTTATGGCAGATTTAACCGCACAGAACAAGTGGGAACCGCTTGCTACCGATAACAGCGACCGTGAAAAAATCTGGTCCAAAAGCCGCACCTTTGCAGGTGACGTCTGGTTCCGTTTCCGCCGCAAGCCGACGGCCATCGCCGGTTTTGTGATTATTATCGCCCTGATGCTTTTTGCATTGGTCGGCCCCCTGTTTACCCCGTATGATTACTCCGTGCAGAATCTGGAAGTTGTCAACGTTCCGCCGGTCATGAAGGTTTACCAGATCCCCAACGGCGACTACCTGTACATTACCACCGCCCTGAAAGTCATCTCCGTTACCCCGGACGGCAAACTGAGCGGCCAGTTGCGCAAGGTGCGCGATGAATCCGATAAATCCATGACCATCTTTGATGCCGACGGCACCGAGGTTGCCCTGTATTACGGCGGCAGCCCCTATGTCATTGCCGATGAAGCCACCGGCAGCATCTACCCGTCCAAGACGATGTTGAACAAATCCTACATCCTTGGCACTGATGCCCTGGGCCGCGATGT
>OIDS01000677.1_pt1 | contig 14291 bp, 9 predicted proteins | sample 1581491 | NCBI WGS metagenome assembly OIDS01 (sample SAMEA3882553, study PRJEB24775) | human gut metagenome | biome: human-associated habitat; feature: intestine environment; material: feces | place: Netherlands | collected 2009/2010
CACTGCCATTGTAACCATCGACAATTGCGAATTTGCCGTCGACATTTTCCTCGAATTTAACACCGATCAGTGCCGGAATATTCATCGTCCGCGCCAGAATCGCTGTATGGGAATTCGTTGAACCATGTCTTGTCACAAACGCAAGCACCTTCGACTTGTCAAGCTGCACCGTCTCACTCGGTGCCAGATCATCTGCCAGCAGAATCACCGGTTCGTCACCATCTAATACACTATCTTTCTTTCCCTGCAGAATCTTCACAACGCGATTGGAAATATCTTTTACATCCGCGGCACGTGCTTTCATATAATCATCGTCCATCGCCGCGAACATGTTCGAGAAATTATCACCTGTCGTTGCAACCGCATACTCGGCATTGATTCCCTGATTCTCGATCATGTGTGTGATTGCTTCCACATAATCAAGATCATCCAACATCATCTGATGTACATCAAATATCATCGCATTGACTTCTCCGACTTCCACCAGTGCTTTTTCGTAGAGTGCCTGTAACTGCTCCTTTGCGGTTTCCTTTGCCTCTTCAAATCGTTTTATTTCTGCGGCTGTGTTCTCGATCTTTACACGTTTGACAGTACTTTCATCCTTGTTATATACGGAGATCCGACCGATTGCAATTCCGCCAAATACACTTTTTCCTTTTAATTCCTGCATACTCTCACCCGGCTGTATAAGACCTTCCCTTTCTTCGTACATCAATTACAGATTCTCGTTCATAAATGCGGAGAGTGCTGCGATTGCCTCATCTTCCTGTTCACCGTCTGCCTGCAGGATCACTTCCTGTCCCTGCTTTGCGCCAAGGCTCATAACGCCCATGATACGCTTTGCGTCAACGCTTCTTCCGTCCTTTGCGATCGTTACCTTGCAAGGATAAGCGGCTGCGAGCTTTACAAGCTGTCCGGCTGGTCTTGCGTGGATTCCCTGTGCATCTGTGATTACATAACTAAACTCTCTCATAATTTTATTCTCCTTTTCTTTTATGGTTATTCCAACATCTATGTTTTCTTTTCGAGTTGCGTACACTACACATTCTACGCAGACGCGCTCTCGCTCACTTCCACACGCAGCGGACACTAAATTCACGTCAAACACGTTTGCCGTTCATTAAGTGCCGGCGTGTTCCAATGGTCTGCTTTAGAATTGTGTAGTGTCCCGCAACTCTATCTACAATATTGGATTTTGCAATCCTATATAAAAATTATATGGTATAAAATCCTTCGGTCGTGTGACCTTGTATTATGCGACTACTTTCTTCTTTAATACACCGAGCAGGAGTGCGGAAATGATACTTCCGACTACCAGTGCGAGAAGATACATTGCGGCGTGTCCGACAACCGGGAATACGAAGATTCCACCGTGAGGCGCCATCAGTGTACAGTTAAACGCTGCGGAAAGTCCACCAGCGACACCTGCACCAACCACACATGCCGGAATGACATGTAACGGATCGGCTGCGGCGAATGGAATTGCTCCCTCTGTGATGAAGGAAAGTCCCATAACGAAGTTTGTAGGACCTGCCTTGCGTTCCTGCTCTGTAAACTTGTTCTTGAACAATAAGGATGCGATTGCAATTGCGATTGGAGGAACCATACCTCCGATCATAACCGCTGCCATGATATCATAATTTCCGGCTGCAATCTGCGCGGTACCGAATACATACGCTGCCTTGTTGACCGGGCCACCCATATCGACTGCCATCATCGCGCCGAGCAATGCTCCAAGCAGGATAATATTTGCGCCACTCATGTTCTTCAAGCCATTGTTCAAAGCTGTATTGATAAATCCGACAACCGGTTCAATCACATACACCATACCTGCTCCGGTAATCAGCAATCCAAAGACCGGGATCAGCAGGATCGGCACCATTCCTTCCAGTGCAGAAGGAAGCTTCGAGAAAATCTTCTTCAGCAGCAATACAACATAGCCTGCTATAAATCCGGCAGCCAGTGCGCCGAGGAATCCGGACTTTCCATTTGCTGCAATGGCACCACCTAAGAAGCCAAGTGCAAGTCCCGGACGGTCCGCGATACTCATTGCGATAAATCCGGCGAGGATCGGCAGCATAAAACTAAATGCCACGCCACCAACCTGAGCCTTCAAGAAATAAGCAACCGGCGTCAATGTGCCGAAGTTACTCTTTACATCCGCAACAGAACCATACTTGTCAATCAGATACTGCGGAACGTGGTTTAAGTCAACGAGCAATCCATCAATCAGGAATGCAAGCGCGATCAGAATACCACCGCCAACGACAAATGGTAACATATGCGATACACCGTTCATCAGATGCTTATAAATCTGGTGTCCGACACTTTCTTTGCCCTCGGTCTCTTTGCTTTCGGCTGCATCACCGCCTGCTTCATAGACAGCTGCTTTGCCTTCGGCTGCTCGTGTCAGTAATTGTTCTGCCTTATTGATACCATCTGCCACCTTGCAGATGATCACCTTCTTGCCGTGGAAACGATCCATCGGCACCTGCGTATCTGCAGCTACGATGATCGCATCTGCTTCTTTGATTTCTTCTGCAGTCAATACATTCTTGGCTCCGCCGGAACCTCTGGTTTCTACCTTGATTGCGTAGTCCAGCTCCTTTGCTTTCTTCTCCAATGCTTCGGCAGCCATATAAGTATGTGCGATTCCGGTCGGGCATCCCGTTACTGCTAAAATCTTCTTTGTTGCTTCTGAGATAGTCGGAATCTCTTCCTGCTTGGCATCACCATTTTCCGCCTTGTCAATGATACTTAAGAATTCATCTACTGTCTTCGCGGATTTCAATGCGTTCGTGAAATCCCCGTCCATAAGAAGCACGGATAATTTGCTCAGTACATCGAGATGTACATTGTCTGCGGTATCCGGTGCTGCGATCAGGAACAGCAGATGTACTGGCTCGCCATCCAACGAATCGAAATCAACACCATCCGGAATCACCATCGCTGCAAGTCCTGCCTGCTTCACGGCTGCCGACTTACAATGCGGAATCGCGATTCCTTCTCCAATTCCGGTTGTTCCTTCCTGTTCTCTTGCATACACACCCTTGCGGTATGTGTCAACATCTGCGATCTTTCCGCTCTCTGCCATCAAGGCTACGGCACGATCCAGTGTTTCTTCCTTCGAGCTTACCTTCGCACCAAGGTAAATGCTCCTCTTGTCTAACAAGTCTGTAATTCGCATATGCAACCCCTCCTTTATCATTTTTTGCCGAAGGTCTTCACGTACAAGCCTTCGACTTCTTCCTTCGTTGCTAGCTCTTCCGAAAATGCACTCGCACTTCCGGTACATACACCCATTTCAAATGCGTTTCTATAAGCATCTGCTCCGCCATCTGTAATCAGATATCCGGCAATAAATCCGGCGACCATCGAATCTCCGGCACCGACGGAATTTTTCACTGTGCCCTTTGGAGCCTCTGCCCGGTACTCACTTCCGTCCTCCGCAAGTAATACCGCGCCATCCCCTGCCATGGATACAAGCACATTTCTGGCTCCCTGCTCCTGCAGCTTCTTCGCATATTTGCATACATCGTCTTTGTCTTTGATCTCCACACCGAAGATCTCGCCGAGTTCGAAATTATTCGGTTTGATCATAAACGGCTTATATGGAAGCACATTCACCAGAAGATCTCTTGTCGCATCTACGACGATCTTCAACTTCTTGTCCTGCAGACGTTTCATGATATCCATATAGGCGGACTGCGGCATGCTCTCCGGAATCGAACCTGCCAGCACAAGGATATCGCCCCCCTGCAAGGTCTCTAACTTCTGATATAGCTGTTCCAATGCATCCGCGGAAATCTTCGGTCCCTGTCCATTGATTTCGGTTTCCTCCTTCGCGCGAATCTTGACATTGATCCGTGTCATGCCTGCATCTAACTCAATAAAATCGCTTTCCACACCTTTTGCCTTCAACATGGATTTCAAAACCTCTCCGGTAAATCCGGCCGTAAATCCAAGTGCCTGATTCTCGAATCCAAGATTCTTCAATACCATAGATACATTGATTCCTTTTCCACCCGGCAGAATCTTCTCGCCACTGGTACGGTTGACATATCCAAGATTCACGCAATCCAGATCCTGCACATAGTCGAGAGAGGGATTAAATGAAACAGTGTAAATCATACGCTCACCTCCGTGATATTCTTCATTCCTCTGTACTCATTATTTTCAATCTTCGTTGTAATTATCCTTGCAGACTTGAATTCCGCAAAACTAATCGAACAAATCTCACCGAATTTGCTGCTGTCGCACAGCACATAGCGTTCTTTCGTCTTCTGCATGGATTTCTTCTTCACCATTGCTTCTTTGACATCCGGTGTTGTAAATCCGTTGCCTTTCGTCACGCCGTTCGCACCCCAGAAGCCTTTCGTGAAGTTATATTTATCCAAGGAGATAATTGCTTCTTCTCCAACGATCGCTTCTGTGACCGGCTTGAACTCACCGCCAAGGATATATGTCGTATAGCCTTTCTGTGACAAATGCTTTGCATGTGCAAATGAGTTTGTGACGAATATCACATTCTTCGCTATGATATAGTCAATCATCAGCTCGGTTGTCGTTCCGGCATCCATATACACCACATCCTGATCCTTGATCAATGCTGCCGCATATCTGGCAATCTCAATCTTTTCTTCCCGGTTGATCTCCTTCCGGTATTCCACCGCATCGTCCTTCACATGGAAGCTTCCGCCGATTGCCATCGCACCGCCATGTACCTTCACCAGTCTGCCTTCCTTATCCAGTGCGTTCAGATCCCGCCGGATCGTGGACTCGGAAATATCAAGAAGCTGCATCAGTTCCTGTACGGAAACGCTGTGTCTTTGTTCTACTGCTGCAAGTATCGCCTGCTGTCTTTCTTCTCCTAACATGTTTCTCCTTTCCGTCAAAATCGTTCATTTTGTTTCATTTTCGTTCAACTTTTCTATATAATAACGCCATTTTTCGTCATTGTCAATCATTTTCTTTCATTTTTCTCCAATTTTCAGTCAAATTCCGTCAACTTGCCGTCAGCAAAGATAACAGACATAAAATATAAACAAAAAAATACTTTTGAGGAGTTCACTCAGGGTATTGAATGAATTTTTAATTTTTGAGAGACGCCTTCAATTGGGAACAAAAAGACAACAACCCTATTAGAGTCAAAAATACTCCAGTAGGGTTGTCTTTGTTGTTTTCTATATCAAATATCAAAATGGTATGTGAGATTATCTTTGTTTTAACCAATCTTCGTATAGCCATGCTATCTTAGCAACCTGAAAAGCAGAATAAATTTTCCCTCCTAAGTTTGTATTATTATCTTCTTGAATCTGATATTGGTATTTTTCCATAATCTCCTCGGCAGTATGATCGTCAAAATGATCTAAGATAAATGAATCAAAACATTGCTTATCCTCTTCATTTTCAAAAACCAATAATTGATTGTAGTTTGGCTCTCTGCTTGAAATATCACAGTTACCGTGTGTGAAAATCTTAAGCATTTTTCCTTCGATAGAATCAAGCGTATAGTAGGTGTACCAGAAATTAGCATGCTGACCAACCAAAGAATTCTCTGCTTTAGGCAAAAACTTGCGGAACTGATCGAATGCCCATAATTCCGTCTCGTAAATCACAGTATTATGGTATGTAATATTTAATCCTGCTAAATGCATTACTGGATGAGTATAAAATGCTGCAGCCGGCTCCCAGCCTTGTTGCATATCATTTATCTGAATTATTTGAAACTCAGGATGATCAGCGTGATAACAACATTTCTTATTACCCCAATCAAAAAACCATTTATCAGTTTCAGATAAGAGAATGTGAAGGCGTTCTATTATAGAACATTCAATTCCAAACCTTTTACGCCATAGAAACTCAACATCATTTATGTCTGCTTGTTTGTCAATTGCAGTATTATTATCCACAACTCTTGTATAAATGTGATATGCTCTAACAATTTTTCCATACCTTTTACCATCGTTGTTTTTTATATCTTTATCCTGATAGTCCTTTTCCAAATAGTACGGAACATCAAAGCTATCTTTAATAATCAAAACATCAACCTCGTGATTATCTATGCAAACAGTTTGAATCTCAATACGAGGGCGAACACCTCCGGCAAATATAACACTTCTTAAAATGTCGGTAATGCCTTGTTGGTTTCGCCTGTTTGGATCGTTTTCGACTCCTACAACTGAGAAGGTTGTATCATCAATACCGAAAATTATGTATGAGTCTTTTCTTGGACGATTATTTGCCATGCATAAAATATCATGTACCAATTCCGCCTTATCATGATGATGTTCTATTTTAAAGTCCCACCAATCATCTTCACGCTTAGATAATATTAGGTTACGGATTTCTGTTCGTAAACTATCTTTATTCAAACACTTGTCCCCCCTTTATCCGCTATTACATCATCTATAATTTGCTTAACTTTCTTATTACTTAACTGTGTATGGAATGAAACTGTATAGCCATCAATAGTGAGTTGCTTGAAGAAAGCTTCCGCACACTTTATCTTAGCATCTTCAATTCCTCGAAGTGTGGATTTGTTTTCTACCAATTTTGTTTCGACAACAATATTCAATTCCTTAGTTCCATCCTTATGCTTTACAACATACATAAAGTCTGGACTATAGTTTTCACCAACTATTGTAGGAATTGCAACACTTGATTTTGGTATTTTCCCGTATACAACAACTTCGTCTATATCAGTCGTAATGTTAGTCTTTTCAAGAGGTGAATCAAACACAATTTTATCATATAAATATTTATCTGAAGGTGTACCTTCAACAAATTTAGTACCTACATTTCCTTGTTTAATAACATCTCTGGGCGAACCATCTTTATAAGTTAAAGCTGTTTCAGTCACAGGCTGTGCAGAACGTTTATACTTAAATCGCATTTGCATTTTTTCTATACGCCAATCAGTAAAAGCTGAAACAATATTAGCAACAGAATATTCATTGATGTATTCATCCGGAATATCTTTTTCCTTAGAAAGCTCACACATAGCTTTGTGGAGTTCTCTAATAGGAATACTTGTCTGCTGACTAATTCTCTTTAAGAATTCATTGTAAGGAATAGAGCGTTTTACGGAATATGATACACCCGAATCCTCTATTACATCCATAATATTTCCCTTTGTTACAATTTGATCCCTATGGCTTTCCAAAGTAACATTACCCAAAATTCCAGTCTTTCTCAGAATATCATGAAGTGTCTGTGGTATTTCATTAGACAAGTCTGCATCATAAAACAAATAATATTTGTGGTTAATACGTTCCCATAACTCCTTTAGTTCAGAGTATACAGCTTTTCTTACATGGATTTCTTCTTTTTTATTCTTGTTGACATCAATAACCTTGTTGCTATCCACACCTATAGCAAATTCAGGATAATCGGCAAAGAAAGTATCTCTCTTATCGGCAATTATTTCACGATTCATATTAATATATCCCTTTGTTCCCAATTCAAAGAATAAAGCATTAGAATCCACGCCACGTTTTTCAGCTACCCTTTTAAGAATGTCATCTGTAATCGTATGCGTCTCTGGTAATTCATCGTTTATTTCATCAACAAGTTCTTGAGCAAAATCCGCTTCTTTAAAATCCACAATATAATTAAGTTTAAATTCTTCATTAGAAATTCGATTACCATTTTCGTCAACAGGTAGACGAAGTCCACGACCTACTTCTTGTAATCTGCTGTTATCGCTCCCACTAGAACGCAATTTTACAATTGTAAAAACATTAGGATTGTCCCAGCCTTCCTTAAGTGTCCATTTAGAAAACAAGAATCTTCTTGTATTGAATGAACCATCTTTTTTACGTAGGGAAATAAGCTCTTTCTTGTTGTGGAGAATATCAGCAACTTCATTTGCAATAGCTTCATCTGAATCACTGTTGTCCTGTGCAAAATAACCTGCATGGCAAGCGGAGATATCAGCTTTACTTGCTTCAAGATAGTCTTTATATTCCTGTTCTCTATCAGGAAGTATTCTCAATAATTCTTCAATTTTTTCAAGTAAAAGTTTTTCAAACATCACTTTCAAATATGCTTCTTTACCATCATCAGAATTACGATAAGAGGTAATGTCATCTATAAAAAATAATGCTAAAGTTTTAATTTTAAATTGTCTGCCAGAGAAATTTTGACGTTCTGTCTCAAAATGTCGCCGAATTGCTAATCTTAACATTTGTTCTTGGTAAGATGATGAATAGATATCTGTATTGAATTCTTCGCCTTGAAATTTCACTTGTCCACTTATTAATTCAATAAAATTTTTACCAATAGCACTTATTGTGAGCCCTTCGAAAGATGAATCAATAACAGATAACGAATCACCTGTCGTAAGTGTATATGTTTTTGTTTCTTTTCCACGTTTTTCGAATCGGAACGTAGCGGAAGTCTTTGATTTCACAGACAACAACTTAACTTTTTCTTCCTTTTTAGATAAGGGTTCAACATGTTCTTTTGTAATACCTTTAATCAAGTTTAGATTAAAGGAATCGCAAGCATTCAACTCATACACTAGATTATTAAAATCTTTCAAAGTAGCTTTGTTTCTGCCTTTACCAACAATTACGTTTGGGAAGGTAGCTCCATAACGAATAATCATCTGTGGACACAGTTCCTCAACTATGATTTTATATGCTTTTTGATCACGAGAAAATCTATGTGGTTCATCAATAATTACAATCGGCTTTGTTGCTTTCAATGCGTCAAAAGGTCTGTAAAATCCTTCAACCAAATAATCATAATCTGATCTTGTAAGCATATTACCATTTGTCAACAACTGCATATTGACAAGCAATACATATATCTTGTTTGAATTCTGAAATGAACCAGTTACAAAGTCACGGACAGCAGGTGGCATAGCCAAAAAACCTTTTTTCTTTTTCTTTACACTTTCTAATATACCTAACTCAATATCACAGTTATATCCACACGTATCAGAAAAATGATGCTTTACATATCCGTCACCAATAAACTGTGATATGCCTGCTTTAATAGGAAGTGATGGTACAGCAATAATAAACTTATTAAAGCCAAACTTTTTATGCATTTCATAGATAGTTTGGGTATATACATATGTTTTTCCAGTTCCTGTTTCCATCTTAATATCAAGGTTTAAGTAATCTCCATCATCAAGACAGCCTTGATAATCTGCACGAATATTTTCTTGAACGTCTTTTATGTTTTGCTCAAGACGTTTTTCTTTTCTGTCAAATGTGGGATTTTCATAAGCAAGATAAGGCTTTATCATCGTAATCCCATTAAGGGCAGAAATTATGGCATCAACAGCTTTTTGTTGATGCTCTAATCCTCGTTCTAGTATTAGTTCCAAAACCTGCACCCCCTTAATATCTGATGTCAAGATTGATTTTTAAGTTCTTCTCAGAATCGCGAAGAATCTTAACATTTGTTTTCAAATTTTCCATTTCCACATAATTAAAACTATAGCCAAAGAGAACAATATTTTGAGGATTAAATGCACCTTCACTATTGTATTTTTCAACAAGAGACTTAATTGCTTCTTCACTAAGTCCCGGATTGATAAGATATAAATGATTATCACACCAGTATGCTACATATCCTGTAAGGTCTACCATTTTGCAATTGTTTACAAATCCATAATTGTCATGTACCAACCAAGTTGTAAGCACCGTTGCAATACCAAATTCATCATATATAGTTGTATCAGTAATAAATCCACTGTTGTCAAACTTTTCTATCTTATCTAATGTGGTCTGATTTACCTCTGCTAATGTATAATGCTTAAATCCAAGGTCTGCTGTGGTATCAGGGTTATCCTGTTTAATTCTTAATGCTGAAGCTTTAATTCTCTCAATTCCTATAAAATCTAATGTATGTGGTCTATTTTGTCTATCAAGAAAATCTATGGCATTTTTTACAGTTTTTTTTACATCACCAGTGGCATTTGCCAACTTATAATCTAAGTCTTCTGCTAGCTGGATTGCAATAAAGTGTATTTTTTTGTTTTGGTCTTCATTCAAATGCATTACTGTATCAGCTGATGATGCTGAGCCTGAAAAGAAATCTAACACATAAAATTCATCATCTTCAAACAATGTAAATAGAAGTTTTAAAAATCCCATATTCTTAGGCGTAGAAAAAACTGCCACTTCTGTATTTAACAATTGTTTTAAATACGTTCTTGCACCAGTAGTTGTAAGTTCCATACTATAATCTTTTTTGACTCCATTTACAATAGCTTCAAATTTTCGATTTACCAGCTGACTTTTCATTCTAATAGTATCAGCATAGTTCTTTTCATATATTTTCTCTGCAGTAAACTCCAACGCATCATTTTCAAATAATTCTATAAATTTTTTTTCAGTATAAGTATTTTCTATCAGTAAACCTTCTCTAACGGAAGCATATCTAATATACCCCGCAGCGAGCAATTCGTTATCTACCTCTCCTATATTATCTTTTCTAATTACAAGATCATTTGTTTCTTTTTTATAATAAACAGAATAATTTTTATCCGACTCAACATTAGTAACCAAATTATTAAAACAATTCTCCCCTACCAACACTCTTTTACCACTGTTATGCACATAATTTCCATTTTCGTCTAAAGTCATATCACTAGCGGCTTTAGGAACATTTTCTATAAAATGTGCAACATCCTTATTCTTCGAATAAATCAAACAATACTCTGAACTAACAGCAATAAAATCAGAGTTTTTTCGTCCTTTTGGATTATTTTCAATAGAGAGACATGAAATGAAATTTTCTGCACCAAATATATCATCACAAAGCAATCTCAAATCGCTAACTTCATTATCATCAATAGAAATAAAAATCACACCATCTTTATCCAATAAATCTCTTGCGAGTTGTAGTCTAGGAAGCATAAAAGTAAGCCATGCAGAATGTGAAGCTCTTCCATGCGTTGTCATGTCAATAATATGATTTGCCTGAGTTTCATCAATACTAAGCTTTACAGTAAGATCTTCTGCTGTAAAGTTAAACTTATCATTGTAAACAAATCCATCAGACCCTGTGTTGTAAGGAGGATCAATGTAGATGCACTTAACTTGTCCTGCGTATGATTTAAGCAGATGTTTTAAGCCATCAAGGTTATCTCCGCTAATATATACATTTTCACTATTTGCATTTTCAGGAAGACTATTGTGCGCCTCATCTGGAACAATTACAGTTTCTGTATCAAGTGATGCAAGCATTTTGGCGTAGTTCTTGCCTAAAAACTTTAATTCGTATCCCTCATGAGAAATGTCCACTTTATCCTTCAAAAACTCAGAAAATCTTATCACGTCAAAAGTGCCATCAGCACTAAAACATGATGGAAAATTTTCTTTTAGAACATTTATTTCTTTTTGAGTTGGCGTAACCAATTCATTTGCAGTCATTATGTCTTTAATCATTGCAATTTCCCCTCCACTATGTACTCTCTGTTTGCACAACATTTTTTATATCACAACTCTCCATAAAAAAGCACAATCCAAACTGGACTGTGCTTTTTGTTATTATTACGCCATCTGCGTCTGAAACAACGTATCAATCTCTTCTTTCGTTGCAAGCTCCTCGGAAAAAGCACTGGCACTTCCGGCACAGATACCAAGCTTCAACGCATACTCATAATCGTCACGCTCGATATAACCTGCCAGGAATCCGGCAAGCATCGAATCACCGGCACCGACAGAGTTCTTCACCTGTCCCTTCGGTGCGGCTGCGCGAATCACTCTGCCATCCTCTGTCACAAGGACTGCACCCTGATATGACATGGAGACGAGCACATTTCTCGCGCCACGCTCCTGCAGCTGCTTCGCATACACCTCTGCCTGATCCATCGTTGTTACTTCCACACCGAACAGGTTTCCAAGCTCGGTACGGTTTGGCTTAATCAAAAATGGGTGATACGGAAGAACATTCGTGAGCAGTTCTCCGGTCGCATCCACGATAATCTTGTTGTTATTATATTGCAGCATCTGCATGATATCCATATACGTTGTCTTGGACATACAGTCTGGCAGGCTGCCTGCAAGTACCAGATAATCATCCTGATCCAGATATCCAAGCTTCTCATAGAGCTCTGCGATATCCTCGCTCTTGATCTCCGGTCCCTGTCCGTTTACCTCTGTCTCATCGCCACAGCGCATCTTGACATTGATACGCGTCAGTCCATTTGCAATATCAATAAAATCCGCGTTCATATCACGCTGCATCAACAGCGCCTTCAAAGCTTCCCCGGTAAATCCCGATGTAAAGCAGATTGCCCGGTTATCGATACCGAGATTCTGCAGTACGATGGATACGTTGATGCCCTTGCCGCCCGGCAGAATCTTCTCACCTGTCGTACGATTCACCTGGTTGCGTTCGAATTCCGTCAAATCCAGAATATAATCCAGCGACGGGTTAAATGTAACTGTATATATCATATTTTTCCCTTTCTCTCTATGCGTAGATCCCGAACCAATACATTAATTTTATAATACCCTATTCCCCGCGTGATTGTAAATGTTTTTTTATCTATACATTCCGGGAATTCCTATACGCTTTTGTCACTCCTTTACGGACAGTATAATTACCATCACTAAAATACATGCCATACCTACCAGATCCATCGTCGTCATGACCGTTCCAAGCCACAACACGGAAAAAAGTGTTGCCGAAACCGGTTCCACGCTGGAGATCATGCTGGCACGCACCGGGCCGATGTCATGTACTCCCTGCAGGAATAACAAAAACGACATCATCGTTCCGATCAAAATCATCGCCGCAACTGCTAATATTCCATGGAAATCGAGATGCACCGGAATCGTCCATACCTTGACGATACAGCTATATACCACGCCACAGATCAGCATGCCATAGCCAACGACCGGCTGACTGCCCCATTTTTTTAGCATCCGCTCCGGAAGCAGGGTATACATGCAGAACCCAAACGCCGCAAGCAATCCCCACTTCAGTCCCTCTTTCGAGATACTCATCTGATGGATATTTCCATGCGTTGCGATGAGAAAAGTACCGCCAACCGCCAGAAGCACCGCCACAATCTCGCGAAACTTCGGCGGACGCAATCTGCGTACACAGGATATGATCAGCACCATCACCGGTGCCAGATACTGCAGTGCCGTTGCAATCCCGGCGTTCGTATGATGAATGGCTTCCAGATATGCATACTGACACAAGCCCACGCCGAAAATCGCAAACAGGATGATTCCGAAGAAATCCCGTGTCGATTTGAATATATCAAATGCCGCTTTTCGCTCGCGGATAATATATGCAATTGTGAGGATCACACCGGTGACAAGCATGCGCATACAGGAAAGCCATGCCGTGTTGATGTTGTAGTGCGAAAACAAAAACTGTCCGCAGGCACCCGAAAATCCCCACGAGATTGCGCCAACCAGTACGCACAGCACACCGCGCAGCTGATTCCCATGTGTACCCTCATCATAATTTCTTCGTTTACTCATTGCTGATTTACCAGAACAGCTTTGATCTCGTCCACATTCGCATATCCGTTTTTCTCCATGATATACTTCAAAGCCTCCTGTATATCCTCCTCTGTCAGGATAATCTGCTTGCTCTCCTCTGTTACGACCGTACAGCCGCCCTTCATATCACAGCATCTGCCACTACAATTATTCTTCTGTATATTTTTCCGGCTGATCGCACCGATTTCCTCGAGCGTATTGATCATGCGGTACACGGTCGCAATTCCAATGCTGTTGTCTCGCTTATGCGCCAGAAAATAAACTTCCTTACAACAGGTATATTCTTCATTTGCAATAATGTCGACGATCAGCTTGCGCTGCTCTGTCAGACGATATCCATGTTCCTTGAGTGACGCAAGAATCTCTTCCTTACTGCTTGCTACCTGTCTGATTGGTTCCTGATCGTTCATTCTGTCACCTCTTTCGATTCTATTTCATTCTTTTTATTTGCGCTCTTTAATTTTTTGACGGTACTCTGGTACAAGATTACGGATAATGTCGTTCCGATCGTCCACCCGACCGGCCATGCAAGCCAGATTCCGGTGCTGCCCCATTCCCTTGAGAAAAGCGCGGCTAAGATCACACGCAGAAACAGATCCAGAAATGTTGTAACCATAAACTGCTTCATTGCTCCAACGCCCCGCAGGACACCGTCCGTAATCAGCTTGACCGACACCACAAAATAAAATGGTGCTAATATATGCAGGAATTCAACACCGACCTTCTTCGCCTCGATACTGTTTTCATCCATGAAAAGCTGCACCAGACTGCCGCTGCACGTAAGATACAATATTACAACCGGCACGC
>OIDS01000686.1_pt1 | contig 14157 bp, 15 predicted proteins | sample 1581491 | NCBI WGS metagenome assembly OIDS01 (sample SAMEA3882553, study PRJEB24775) | human gut metagenome | biome: human-associated habitat; feature: intestine environment; material: feces | place: Netherlands | collected 2009/2010
TCTTTTCCCTCAAGCCGGGAACTTTTTTTCTGGGAACTCATACCAGTATCCTCCTATCTAAAAAATGGTGTAGTTAGCATTTTCTAACTACACCACATATAATAACAATTTACGCCTACATTTCCAACCCAAAAACGGTTTTATTCTACCCAAAATCGGTATTTTTTAATTTTAACCAATCGTATTTTCCGTTTTATAGTTTTTAGGAATTACCCCATATTTCTTTTTGAATGCCGAAGCAAAGTTACTCGGTTTTGAATAGCCTACAAATGCTGCCACCTGACTTACGTTCAAATTACTTTCTAATAGTAGACTTGCCGCCTTTTCCAATCGCTGATCTATAATATACGCATGAACCGATGTTCCAAACAGCGAGGAAAAACCCTTTGACAATTTTGAAGTACTAATATTGACTTTTCGAGCCAATTCCTCACAACTTGGTGCCAAAGCAAGCTGACTGTCAATGATTCTCTTCGCTTCTATGATGGATTCTCGGTCACTTCTGGAAATTGCTATATAAGTTGACGCAAGAATACTCAGTTCCAAAATCTCACTCAAATATACAGATAACAACTCAAAAACTTTGCTTTCCAAAAACAGGTATCCCAATCCGCCGCGATATTGCGTGAAGTCTTTCAGTTCCGCAAAAATGTGCTCCATATAGGGAGTAATACCTACTTTTGATATACCTTCCAATAGTTTTTTCTGATAAACCTCAATCTCACCAACATCAAAATAGTCATTCATAATTTTACGGAAATACGACAGTGGTACTTTTACATTTTTGAAAAGGAAATCGTTTTGTTTGGAATAGCACAGATATTCCATTTTCCCGTGTCCACGATAAATACAGGACTCACCTTTTTGTATGCTGATACTTTGTCGGCTATCTGCAATATTCCAGGAAACACCATCATTGAAGCAGAACAACATTTGAATGTATTCTTCGCTACTCACTCCCTGCACGTTCATATCTGAAAAATAATTCATTTTCCAGTCCGAAACAACTGCTCCTTGCTTTGTAACAACTTGCGAAATCTGACCTGTTCCCATATCAGCCGGAATATCTATTGTCACTGTCTGCGGAGAGTTGGAGAGCAGATCGTGATACAGCTTCGTCATATATTGGTTTGTCATCGTGCGCCCTCCTTTTTCTAGTTAGTCGAAGCTAATCACATAATACTTTATATTTGTTTTTTAGTCAAGGTAATCTAAACTATTGACTACTCTCTAAGAGTCAACATATTAATTTTCAAAGTATGCCGTATCCCATGATCGTTCCGTTATTGATATCATAGCTTCTCTTGTTCACGGCATCACTGGAGTTTCCCTCTACCGTATATACGGTACTTCCCTCAATTTTCTCCACGATTCCCACATGGTCTGAGGTTCCGTCCCCGTTCCAGTCAAAGAAGATCAGGGTTCCGGGTGCTGGCGAATATCCTCTGCTCTTCCATTTTCCCTTGCCCTGAAACCACGCGATCCCATCATCGCATAGGGAGAACTTCGGCATCTTGCCGCTCTCGATCAGTCCTGCCTGATCCCCACACCAGCTGGCAAAGCAGGCACACCATGCCACATGACTGTCAAAGCCATACCACGACCAGAACTTCTGACCACCTTCATTTCCAAGCTGGGTAAGTGCCACGGATACGATCTGGCCGTTGCCTCCAAACAGGCCGGCAAACAATCCGCCGCTGGAATAATACCTCAGGACGTGAGGGACGTATTCTGGATCGCCATAGGCACTCCAGCCATGCGAAGCAGCCTGATCATTGGAAAACTGCAGAGCATTTTCTGCACTGTAGCCCCCGTAGTTTCGGAGCGCCCACGTTATGTATCCGTTGCCGTAGTTATACCCTTGCAGGGACAGCTTCAGCTTATCCATATCCTGTGGACTGGTGCATCCGGCTTCCTTCAGGCAGTCCGCATAATACTGGATTCCTACATGTATGGAATAGTCGGCATCCTGGATGGCATTCGGGCTGTTGGAATACCGGGTGTTGTATGGGCACTCACTGCTCTGCATGGGATCGGTCCCCCGGCCGCCAGATTCCTGCATCATGATTGCCTGTATCACGGAAACGTATTCGAGGATTCCATACTGGTTGGCGTATTTCTGGATGGTTGCCGTATAGGAAAGTACTTCCTGGCTGAGTGCTTCGTTGCTCTCTGAGCTTCCAGAGAATGCCGCACCGCCAATGATCCCGACCATGATAACCAGAAGCAGAACCATGACCGCTCCGGCGGCTCCCAGTGCAGCCATCATGGACTGCACGGTTTTCGCTGCCGCTTCCACGGCGGCCTTGGCTGCCGTGAAGGTATTCTGCCCTGCCCTTGCCGTTTTCTGTATCCGGCGGACTCCATCGGAAGTCTGCAAGGCGGCTTTCTTCGCCGCCTGCTTCGCTGCCCTTCGTTCCATCTGCTTCTGCATCCGGGCTGTCAGGGCGTTGGAGCTGGCCGCACGGAGCTTCTGCTCTGGCTGGACGCTGATCTTCGCAGACTGGGGAGCCGTCTTGATGGTACGCTTCTGTATGGTTTTCGGCTCCGGCTGTTTCCTTGGTTTTTCTTTAATCCGAATGGTTTCCGGCTGTTTCTGTCGGATGGCGGTCTGCCTTGCGGTATCTTCGGATATCTTTTCCTGGCTCTGCCCCCTGACTGAAAGCTGCCTGGTTTCCGAGATCTCCTGTCCGTTCTGGATTCTCGGTGTCTCCCTGGCAGCACGGAGCTTCTGCTCTCTCGTTTTAACGGCATCCGAAACTGCTTTTTGCCGCTGGGCTTTCTGAATCTGTACTTCCCGGCTCTTCTGCTCGGGTGCTTCCCGGCTAGCAGGATCGGCGGTCTGTGTGTCCCCTGTTCCTCTGGCGGTTTCTTTCTCCGCTTCTTTTTCTACTTCTTTTTTGCCAGCGGCTCTCTGTTTGATCTTCTCGTAGGAAGTCTGTGCGGCTGTCTTTCCGGCTCTGGTTACAGTTCTGCCTGTCTTTCTTGCAGCCCATTCCTCTGCGGATGCGACTTTCCCACTGGCATATTCGGATGGGGACTGTTCTCCCATGTCATTGTCCCTGGCATTTGCGATGGCCTGGGATTTTTCCTTGCTCTCCAGTATGGCCGTCCGCATCAGCTCCTTGGGGATTCTGGAGGCAGGATTTTTGGTCTTTGGTTTTGTTGTAACTTCTTTGGTTTTGATATCCTTCATCTCTCACCTCCAGTCCCGGCTTGTCCCGCTCTTACGCTTCGCCCGGCTTGGTCGTCATCAGGCGGTACAGTTTTGTATTTCTTGGAAACGAATTTTCAAACGGCACCAGATTTCCGGAACAGCGGATCAGACCATGGCCGGCACCCACATTGGTGATGTAGGATAACTGGTTGTCTGAAATATTCAGAAGTGCCGCCAGCTCATCCCGGTCGGTGGTAGCCTGATTCAAAAGGATCAGGAACTCACTGTTCGCCAGCATCAGGCGGGCGGTATCGGATTTCAGAAGTTCCTCAACGTTCTGGGTAAGTCCGGTTACAAATCCGGAATACTTACGGATACGCTTGTACAGGCGGTAGAAAAAGTCCGCACTGTATTCATAGCGGAACAGCAGATAAAACTCATCCGCAAAGATCCATGTCGTTTTTCCCTTCTTCCAGTTCTGGATCACACGGTTAAAAATCGAATCCAGTGTGACCAGCATGCCAAGGGGCATCAGCTGTTCGCCCAGCTCCCGGATGTCATAGTCGATGATACGGCTCTTCGTGTTGACATTGGTTTCCTGGGCAAAGGTGTTCAGACTGCCATTGATAAACAGTTCCGAAGACAGAGCCAGCCCTCTGGCTTCTTCTTCCGGCTGGAGCATGAGTTGTCGGTACAGGTCCTTTAAGGTCGGCACCTGCCCTTTGTAACCGCCCCTCATATAATCCCGGTACACATCTGCGGTGCAGCGGTCAAGGATGGATTTCTCCTTTGCCGAAAGGTTTCCGGCTCCTACGAGCTGCTCAAACAGGGAAAGGATAAATTCTGACTTCTCAATCAGAGGATTTCGGTCATTGCCATAGGCAGAATCCATATCCAGTGCATTCAGATGGGTATCCGAGGTTGCCGAGATCCGGATGACCTCTCCGTTTAAGGCTTCCACCAGAGAAGCAAACTCCGACTCCGGATCGAGGATGAGGATGTCATCTTCCGTGGAAAGGGCAAGGTCTACGATCTCCTCTTTTGCCGAGAAGCTCTTGCCGGAGCCGCTGACACCCAGTCGGAAAGAGTTGCCGTTTAACAGCTTCCTTCGGTCTGCCACCAGCATATTTTTGCTGACGGCATTCTGCCCATAATAGATGCCTCCCGGCTGCATGATTTCCTGCGTATGGAACGGAATCAGGACGGCGATGGATTCTGTAGTAAGGGTACGCACTGCATCGATTTTCCGCAGGCCATACGGCAGGACGGTATTCAGTCCATCGACCTGTTGCCACTTCAAAGTTGCCATCTGGCAGAGGTGTTTTCTCGCAATGGAATACAGGGTTTCCGTATCGGAGTCCAGTTGTTTCTTGCTGTCTGCCATATGTACCATTGTCAGGATGCCGAACATCATCCTCTGATCCCTGGTGGTCAGATCGTCCAGCATTTCCTTGGTCTCTTTTCTCTGCAGCTCCATGTCATAGGGAACTACGGCTGAAAAGTTATTGTTGGCATTCTGGCGTCTCTGCCAGTTGGTGACGTTTGTCTCCACGCCCAGCAGTCGGTTCTGGATCTCACGCACCGCTTCGTCTGTCGGTACGGGGATGATATCCATGGACAGCATCAGGTTCCTGCCAAGGCTGCACAGTTCGGAGATCATCTCATCCTTTACATAGCTGGCGTAATCTTCCATAAAAAGGACTCTGCCGTACTGCTCGCCCAGCTTGAAATGGTCGTTATGGAATTCCATCGTGTCCGGGCAGATCCAGTCTTTGAAGCTGTGTCCTTTTTTCGCAAAGGCTTTCATGTCAAATGGAAAACTCTGTGGAACGTCTGCCTTGAAAAAGTCCCGGAAGATCTGTAGCCTCTGCTCTGCATCCAGCTCTTCCCCAATAGAGGACAGCTTGGCCAGATGGGTGATGATGTCCGTTCCCACACGTGCGAAATAGGTTCTGGCTTCATCGATGTTTTTCTTGTGGACGCTGATGGTCAGATAGCGTTCCTGGTAGATACTGTTGTTGGTACCGGAGATCTTGGAAAGGAGCATGTCATTGTACTCTTTCCGGTACTCGTCCAGACCGTCCCCTTTCATCGGGATCAGCAGGGACTGCTCAAACTCTTCCTTGTTGATCTTACGATTGTTCAGGGTGATCTTCGCCGTACAGCCAGAATCCAGTGCATTTAAAAGTTCAGAGTAGTCCAGGAACATTTCCGTCTTGTCCGCTTTACTGGCAATGGAATAGTTGATATCCGTAAACCGGAATGTCCTGGAATACTTGCTCTCCACCTGAAAAATACCATCTGGCCAGATCTTGCGAATCGGGATGGCCTGCTGGACAGACTTCGGTACTTTAAATTTTTCCTTGTCCTGTTTCAGTGTCTGACTCAGGGTTTTAATCAAAGGCATCACCCCTTCCTCTTCGCTTCTTTGGTTTCTTCTGTTTCGTCCGCTTCTTTTCCAGAAGTTCCGCTCCGTTTCCCATCATTTTCTCACCCAGCCGCAGGCTCTCTTCCATGCAGGAAAAGTACAGGTTCTCCGACTTAAATACCAGCCGCTTCGGGTACAGCAGTTCGGATTTAATGACTACCCATGCAAACTGTTCTGCCGTCATGCCGTGGTAACGAAAAAAGCCGCAGGCTGCAAAGGGAGCCGCCCCAAGGATGCACAGCCATCCGGTTACCTGTTCCCCGGCATATTTCCGGGTGACAAAATAGATTCCAAGGGCTGCCAGGATCGCCAGTACCGAAAATAAGCACTGCCGGAAGCTTAAGCCCCAGAACATTGACTCCTGATAGTCTCGGATTTCTTTATTCATTTTCACTTCCATGTTGTTTTCTACCTTTCTCTTTGTAATCTCTGTTTTTTCTTTTGTTTCTGTTTTGGTACATCCCTTTGCCGGATGCCATTTCTTTCCATAAATCTTTTTGTTCCTTCCGGATCAAGCTCTGCCAGTTTTTTCAGGTCGAATGCAACCCTCTGGAAAATGCAGTAACCGGAGGATGCGGTATCCGGCTGTATCGTTCCCAGCTTATGCTGCTTTATAAAACGAAGCTTTTCTTTGCTGAAATTGTGGTCGATATAGGCTTCATTGATACCGCCCAGCGGAGCAAAAGGCAGGTTTACCGTAAGGTCTGCAAAGCTTTCCGGGTATCCATCTTCCATATGGTAAAGCCCGATATAGAGATTGTCATCGCTCATGTAACTGTCTACCCTGAGAAATAATTCCTCCCGGCCATACTGCCAGTCGTAGCTCAGTGTCTTTGGTTCTTCCATTTTTTTCGCCTCCTATAATCCCATGATTTCTTTTACGATACGGTCGGATGCCTTGACTGCCCCGACCAGTACCAGCAGGTTAAATACCAGTTCCCCGACGTAATTCCAGACAATGGTCACGGCGGACAGGCTGGTGTCCCCGATGGCCGGCGGACTTGATGCAAACACCGAAAAGATGATGCAGGCCAGTGCGATGATGGCTCCTTCCAGACATACCCCGGCGTAGGAACGGATAAAGTTCTTTCCTACAGACTGGGTTGGCTCCCCGGCAAAGGTTGCTAATGGAATCGGTGCGATGGCTGTGTACATATACAGCTTAAACATTCTCCCGTATACAGTCAGAATCATGACAAATGACAATACCGTAATCAGCAGGCTTCCTAATAAAGTTACGATCCACAAAGGGATAGATTCCAGCATCCCCACCGCTTCGATCTTGTCCACGATCTCCGAGGGCAGCTCCGTTACAGTTCCCCCCGCCATCCCGGAGTGGGACATGATATTTGTTACGATGCCCTGCACAATGGAAAAGATCGCGGTCAAAAGCTCCATGCCGGACATGACGGCTCCCTGTGCCAGTGCAAAACGGATAAAGGCTTTCACTACATGTTCCGGCTTTTTCATATCCGTGAAGCTCCCACAAGTTTTCACAAGCCCCGCCGCAAAGAACAGAACCAGCAGGCCGTACCCGATGGCTTTCAGTCCACCGTTGATGTTCGTCATCACGCTCCAGATCGCCCCGCCCTTGAAATTCTCCGGGCTTTGCGTCAGCAGTGTCCAGATCTCAGCCAGCTTGTCGCTCCAGGTCTGCAAGGCAGAATTTAGATTCTGTACGATCCAGTTATCACTCAAACAGTTTCACCTCCCATCCTGCAAAAGTGAGCAGGGAGCCGGCATTTCGCATGGCTCCCCTTCTGGTCTCTTCTCCTATCCCATGATCAGGTCCAGGATCTCTTTTGCAAAAGTAATGATGATACCGCCTGCCAGTGTCAGAAATCCGTTTGCCCTCTGGCTCGGATCGTGGCTCTTTAAGGACAGACCGACCTGCACGATACCAAATCCCAGCAGGATCAGGCCAATGGCACGGATTAGGGAAAAGATAAACGTGGACAGGTTATTGACTACGGTCAGCGGATCGCCTGCGGCATAAACGCAGGTCGCCCCAATGCAGATCGACAGTACCATGACTGCATACAGAGCAAACAGTTTCTTCTGCCCTCTCTTCATCTTCAGCGGTGCGGTCTCTTTCCTGGTTTCTGTGTGTTTCTTATTTTTCAGTAAATTCATTGGCATTCCTCCCATCAAAAAAGCTCCCCGATGATGTCCTCATCCAGAAGCAGTTCGTAATCGTCATATCTTGTTTCATCAAACATAAAATCGTCATGCGCCAGCGGTGCTTTCGCATAGTTGAACGGGCCGGCACCGCCGTCCTCGGTATACCGGATGTTGGGATGCTTCATCAGGTCATACTTGGCATCCAGTATGGGCCGCTCCCCACGGATAAACAGAAGGGCATTCTGGTTGTCCAGCATACGGACTTCATCCGGCTGTAACAGCTCCCTTCCGCTCTGCTGGAAGTTGGTGGAGTAGCTGCCGGATTTTCCTTTGGTCTGCCCGTAGGTGTTGGTGTCTATGGTTTCTTTCCCCAGTAATTCTGATACATATTTGTGTGTCTCTTTTTCGTTGCCGCCCAGGTATAAAAACTCATCGCAGTTGCCCACCAGACTTTCCCAGGAGTCCTTGAACAGAGCCTTTAGCTGGCTCATGTTCTGGATGATGATGCTGCAGTAAATGGAACGGGAACGGCAGGTTGCCAGGATCTTCTCAAACTCATTTGGCAGGGATACGTTTGGAAACTCATCCATGATGCAGTTGACCGGAACCGGGAGGGCACCGCCATGCACACGGTCTGCCATGTAATAAAGCGTCTGGAAAAGCTGGCTGTAGATCATGCCTACCAGATAATTCAAAGAGGTGTCTGCATCCGGGATACAGCAGAAAAGGGCAACTTTTCTTTCTCCCATGCTGGAAAGATCCAGTTCATCAGTATTGGTCAGCTTGGCGATCTGCGGCAGATTGAAGGCTGCCAGCCGGACACCTACACTGATCAGGATGGACTTGGCGGTCTTTCCTGCCGCCTGCTTGTAAATGTGATACTGCTTGACGGCAATGCTGTCCGGGTCCCGCATCTCCAGACGGTCAAACAAAATGTCCAGAGGGGACTCGTAGTCCTCGTCCTCTTCTTTTACCTGTGCCGAGCCTAACATCTCCATGATCATGGCGAAGTTCTGTTCTTCCGGCGGAGCTTCGTGGAGCAGATACAGCATCAGTGCCTGAAGCAGTGCGGTTTCGCTCTTCTCCCAGAAGGGATCAGAGGACTGGGAACCTTTGGGTGTGGTGTTTTGTATCAGATTGGAAATAAGACGGAGCACGTCTTTGTCATCGTGGACATACTCGAATGGATTGTAGCAAAAAGATGTGTTGGGATTGATGAGGTCAAAGACACGCACCTCATATCCTTTCTTTTCCAGCAGACCGCCTGTCTTTCGGAGCAGCTCGGCTTTCGGATCGGTGATGACCATCGAACAGCAGCACTGCATGATGTTCGGCAGGGCAAAACCTCTGGATTTTCCTGCACCGGAACCTCCCACCACAAGGATGTTCAGACATCTGCGGTGCTTGTGGGTGTCCAGGCTGATGCGGAAGTTCTGTGTCAGCAGAATGTTCTGGGAGTACGGCTTCTGGCTGTATTTCTTACAGATCTGCCGGGCATCGCCCCATCTGGCAGAGCCATGTTCTTCCCCTCTGCGGTAGTTCTTCTGACTGGAATAAAAAATGCCGATCCCGGCTGCGTAAAGTAACGTGCAGACCAGCATCGACTTGATGGTATATTCCGTATAATGAAACTGGAAGGGATGGTTCAGCTTTTCTGTGAGAACCTCCATCAGCTCGAAAAGATTCCTGCCCGGCTGGATGGCATCCGCAAGCAGGATTGCTACCCACCAGATGACAGGCAGTCCGGCAAGCCAAATCACCCAGTCTGACTTCCGGCTGTTTGTTACCGGGATGGCTGCTGTTTGGGCCTCTCTGCTCTTGGCAGGTCCGTAATGTGGAAGCTGTCCACTCCCGGAACGAGGGCAAGGCTGCTTCCATTCTCCCAGTTTACGTGGATCTGCCCTGCATCGTCTACCATATCCACCTTACCTTTTAAGCCGGGTGGCATGTGGCTCTCCCCCTCCATGCTGTTAAGCGTGACCTCGGTTCCCGGCGGATATCTTCTCCGCATGGCTTCTATTCTTTCTTGTGTCATATTTCTGTATATTTGTACCACATCCTTTCTTCATCTTCCCCTTCCACGGTATGGGCGGTATCTGGATTTCATGATCTTTAACAGGACGCTGTCGATCCCATCGGAATAGCGTCCGTTTTTCAGGTATGTGTCCCGGAGCTGGTTTAAGGCTTCCACGGATTTGCTGTGTTCGGCTTCTGTCAGGTAGAGCTTTCCCTCTTCCTGCTCTGCCAGCTTCAGAACCAGATCCCGTGTGGTATCCACCGGAAGCCCCTGTTCTTTTTCCTGCCGGAACACTTCCCGGAGTGCATGGATCAGCATGTGGTTCATGATCCGGTCCATCTTTACATATCGCATTCTTGTCATAGGCGAGCCTCCTTTTTTCCTCTTTTTTCTCAACCACAACATACCACACTTCCTCCCGGAAAGCTACTGCAAAAGAGCCGGAAAAGCCCCTTTTTATCAGCGTTCCGGGGACTTTTTACTCTTGGCAGGTTTCTCCGTTTTTTCCTCCGGGATGGCAAATTCATCGGTCATAAATTCCTGCTCGCTTTTGCCAAGGTTGCGGTCTACCTGCTTGCCAATGGAATAGGCTGCACTCTTTACATCCTGGATAAAGGAGCGGAGTTCTTTCGGATCTTTCTGTCCGAATGCCTGCATCTGGCATACCTTGTCAAAGGAAAAACCGGAGACATCCACGCCGTATTTCTGTGCTGTCACATACGCCGCACAATAGGCCTGTGCCGATACCCCTGCCCGGCTGTAGCTTCCATCGTGATGGTCAAGGGATGCACAGGCCAGCTCCCGGCTGATGGAATGGAACGTTGCATTTTCGCTCATGCCATTTCGGACATAGATCGTCCGCTTGTTCGGGATGTACTGTGCCTGTACCTTATCCGGCAGATTGTCTGCGATCTGAATCCGTACCTCGCTGTCGGTCAGCAGTGCTTCCATCAGCTGGTCCATCGGCTTTGGCTCTGCCTCTTCCGGCTGCTTGGTACGGATCTGGCTGATGTCATAGGCTTTCTGGATGGAGTACCCCTGCTGGATGACACCGTCCTTTTCATATTCCTGTCCGACAATGAAGTTGTATCCCTTGCTTCCGGTCTTGACTACCTTGCCTTCTTCCTTCCATTTTTCAAAGGTCTTGACCTGCCGGATCTCCGGATTCTGTGCATAAAGCAGGAACAGGTTGTCTGTCCTCTGCGGCTTGCACTGTCCCATAAAATCAAGGAATCCTTTTAAGGAGTCCCCATTCTGGAAGACCTCCTGTGCCTTTCCATCGATCATACCCCAGATTTCTTCCCTCTCCTGCTTTTTCTGTGCGGCATATTCTTCTTTCGATAACCGCTGGGCGGACTGCTCCTGCGAGTCCTGCCCTAAAAATTTTGTCAGGTCCATCTCCTACCTCGCTTTCACCTTTCGTTTATTTCTTGCTTTCTTCTGCGTTTTCCTTGGTCCACGGTTCTTTTCCCGGCTCCGCTTCTGGGATTCCTCTGCTTTCTCCCGTTTGATGTTCTCCAGCTCCCGGCGGACACTGGGACGCTCCTGTTCCCTCTGCCCTGCATCAGTCCCTTTTTCCTGCCCGGTAGAAGTATTTCTGCTGTGCAAGGAAGAGCCGGACAGATTCTCTTCCCCCTCTTCCTGCACCGGGATAAAATTTTCCGGTTCGGAAAACTCCTTTTCGGGATGATTCTGGTTCTTTTCCTCTTCAGAAAAGTCCATGTCACCGACCTGGAATGCTTCGTCCAGATCGCTGATTTCAAACTGCACCTCGCCCTCTGGCATCTGTACGGTTTCCTGTACTGCTTCGGTTTCCGGTGCTTCCATTCCTTCGGTTACCTCATGGACAGCTTCCCCGACTTCGCTCCTTACAAAATCAAGGTTCATCTTATCCATGACACGGTTGACTTTGGCTGCATCATCGGCAAAGACCATGACCTCGCTCATCTCCGGGTTCTTTTTATCCCGGATGATCACATAGAGCAGTCCTCGTTTCCTGCCCTCACTGCAGAATTCACGCAGGCGGTCAGATGGCACAGTGAAGAACTTCAATGGCTTGTTCTCCTTTAACATCCGCACCATCCGGGTTCTACCCCTCGTTTTCTTCTGGTCTTTTAATACCGCGGCAACAAATACCGCCAGATGCTTTGCCAGCGTACCCGAAAGCCTGAGCCCGTGGTCCACGCCGTCCAGGGAATACCGGACGATCTGGTCCGCCGCATCGCCTCCATAATTCATGTTGTTCACCTGCTTTCTGTTCTCGGTTGTCTGGTTTTCTCCGTCTGTTCTTCTTCCTGTTCTGCCTGTCTGTGGATCTGCTCTGCCAGATGCATCCGCTCTTCCATTTCTTTGGACTGCTGTTCGATCCGCACACAGATACGGATATCCTTCCGAAGTGGCTTCAGTTCTTCGGTGATCTGACTGATTCTGTCACTGTCCGGTTCGCTCCGGTAGAGCCGCCTCCGTTCTTTTATGAGTGCCTGTACCTGCTCTTCCAACGGGGTTCGGTATGCCATCAGCTCTTCACGGGTAGTGATCTGGTGCTTCTGGAGGAATTCCATCTGCTCAATCCTGGCATCCAGTTTCCGGATATCTGCCCGGAGCACTGGGGAGATCCTTTTCGGCTTCTGCTTTAGGACACCCATCTGATACAGATAGGAATAATACAGGGCCTGTATCCCTTTTAACTTCTTTTTCGGGGATCTGGAATCTCCTTCTTTTCCAGCAGGTATCCTGCTCTTGGGCTGCAAGATCCACTGCCGGATGCTCTCTTCCGAGTAATGCTTCCCAAGGCTCCGCAGACGGATATACCGTTCCATCCCCGGTGCTTTTAATGCAATGTACTTCCGGTTCAGCTTCCACTGGTATCCCCTCTGCTTCATCTGTTCCAGAAACTGTTTCCATGTGAAGCTCTCTGCCACCGCATCCCGGATATCCAGACGGATCGAGGTTCTCCAGGTCGGCTTTCCGTCCTGTTCTGCCATCCACTGGGCATAGGATTTCCCTTTGCCGTTTTTCGGTTCGATGACAGATAAGCCGTATTTCAGGCATAAGGCATCCGAAGCTTTCCTTACATCCTCATAGTAACTCCTGCTGTTGCTGTGGTACTTTTTCCCATCTTCCATGCTCACGGAATTAAACACGATGTGGTTGTGGTAATGCTCCGTATTCAGATGGGTGGTGATGACTGCTTCGTATTTTCCCTGAAGGAGCCTTTCTGCCATTTCCATGCCGATCTGGTGAGCAAGCTCCGGGGTGACTTCCCCTTTGACAAAGCTCTGCACCAGATGGTACCCCTGTACTCCGTCCATCTTGTGGTAACGTTTCTTCGTAGCTACCATATCCTGATAGGCAGTCTCACAGACGCAGCCGATGGCATCCTCAAAAACGGAACGCTCCGTCTTGTCCCGATTCATGGCGTAATCGATGGCTTCTTCCAGAGAGCCGGCACTCTGCCCTTTCTTGGTGGTCTTATCCTTGTTTCGGATGTACGTGATGGAATTGTCCAGACGGCTGACCGGGATGATACTGGTGTATGCCATCGGCTACCATTCCTCTTTGACCAGCCTCCATGTCTCTTTCGTCATGCGGAGCATTTCCCGGATACTCTCTTCCCCGGCCATCCCACAGCCGTTGGCTACATGGGCAAGCTGGTTGGCGTTGTTGCACAGACCGGATATTTTCCGCAAAAGCTCCGTATGATGCTCACAGGGTCTTGCCCGGACTTCGCCGCCCATGACGATGGAACGGATATATTCCTCACGGGACAGGCCGCTTTTTTCTACCTGTTCTTCCAGAAAACGCAGCTCCTTTGCATTGAGGCGGACTGGTATCACATGGTTTCTTTTTCTCATCTCTTCACCTGCTTTCCAACGGGTTATTGGTTGCGTCATTACATTTCACGATTTTTCCAGATCAGGAAACCTGCCAGGACGCCGATGGCTACCGCTGCAGCAATGATCTTTTTCTTCATATGGGCCTCACCCCCTTTCCGGTACCTGGCACAGCTCCATCGGGGCGAACATGATCCCTCTCTTTTCCATCTCTTTTGCGAATTCCAGGAGGTTCCATTTTTTCCCATCAATCATAGCAGAATCGGCATCCAGATAGTGGCAGGTGGATACGTTCCGCTCTCCATTTGGGGCATTCTGCACAAGGCTTTCCCCGTCTGCCAGACGGAACAGTTCCTCTCCCTGGCTGTTTACAAAACAGATGCACACACCATGGTCTATGATCTCTTTCCGTCTCATCCGGCACCGCTCCAGTGCCTCGTCCTCACGCTTTCCAGCTATGAAAAGACACATTGCAAAAACTCCCATAACTCCTCCGGTCATCGTGCCAAGTATAAATCCCAACATTTTTTCGTTCTCCTTTCGTCTGTTTACGGCTTGGTATGGGGGATTGGGGTTCTCCCCAAAGTGCGTTTGGATATCC